>PVBE011695883.1_pt1 | contig 13054 bp, 17 predicted proteins | sample 1631181 | NCBI WGS metagenome assembly PVBE01 (sample SAMN08397723, study PRJNA350692) | Marine metagenome, whole genome shotgun sequencing project. | isolation source: water | place: Pacific Ocean | collected 2012-04
TGGTCTGACTTAATGGACTCTGATATGAGACGTGTGCATAATAAAAATTATCCTAGAAACTTAGTGAACAAACATTCCTTAAAAGCTTGGGGTGTTAGATTAGGAGATTATAAGCAACAGATAGATACAGATTGGAAAACATTTACTAAAGAAATGTTAGAGTATTGTATTCAAGATGTTAATGTAACACATACTTTATATGGTAAGTGTTTAGAAAAAATTAATTATTTAAATACACTTACTCAAAATCCTAAACAATCTTTAGAATTAGAACACCAAGTTGCTGAGATAATAAGTCAGCAAGAACAGTATGGAGTTTTATTTGATAAAGATAAAGCAACAAAATTATATTCTATTCTTTCTTCAGAGAGAGATAAGATTATAAAAGAAATGGCTGAGACTTTTCCACCTCTTAAAAGAGAAGAAGAGTTTATACCTAAAGCAAACAATAAAAAGCGTGGCTATGTTAAAGGTCAGCCTTTTATTAAAGTAAAGTATGAAGACTTTAATCCTTCAAGTAGAAGACATATAGCTGAGAGATTAAAATTAAAATACAATTGGAAACCTAAAGAGTATACGAATGACGGTCTTGCAAAGATTGATGATAAAATTTTAAACTCTTTAGATTATCCTGAAGCTAAATTACTTGCTCGTTATTTCTTATTAGAAAAACGAATTGGTATGTTAGCTGAAGGTAAACAAGCCTACTTAAAATTGGAACGGAACAGTAGACTACATGGAACTGTGAATACTAACTCTGCGATAACTCAAAGAGCAACACATTCAAATCCTAATTTAGGACAAGTCCCTGCTGTCAATGTTCCTTACGGTAAAGAGTTTAGAGAATTGTTTACCGTTCCAAAAGGAAAGTCAATGTGTGGAGTTGATATATCTAGTTTAGAAATTAGATTATTAGGACACTACATTGCGAAGTATGATAACGGTTCGTATGCTAACGTTGTAGTTAACGGTGACATACATACTGAAAATCAAAAACTTGCAGGATTAGATACACGTGACCAGAGCAAAAGATTTTTATATGCTTGGCTTTATGGTGCAGGAGTAAATAAGATTGCAGAGGTAACAGGTAAATCTAGTAAAGACGCAGCTCAAGTAAGAACTCGTTTTCTAAATAGATTACCTGCTTTAAGTAAACTAATAAAACAGGTTCAACTATCTTCAGAGCGAGGTTACTTAGTTGGTCTAGATAGACGACAAGTAAAAATTCGTTCAGTACACGCAGCTCTAAATACTTTATTACAAAGTGCAGGGGCTATTGTATGTAAGCAATGGTTAGTTGAATTTAATAAATCTGTTAAACATATCGAAGGTGTTCAGCAATTACTTTGGGTGCATGATGAAATACAAATTGAATGCCCTGAAGATAAAGCTGAAGAAGTTGGAAAACTAGCTGTTGAGTCTATAAAGAAAACAGGTGAACATTTCAATTTAAGAGTGCCGTTGACAGGTGAATATAAAATCTCAAATGATTGGAGTGGGACACACTAATGAAAAATAATAAATTTGATATAGACTTAAAGTATGGCAAAGAACGAGAGAGCAAAGTGGCTTCTTTATTAATTGCTGATAAAGATAAAGTCGAAGTTAAGACTGAAAGAGATTGGTGGCACAAGACAGGAAACATAGCAATTGAAGTGGAATGTTTTGGAAAACCAAGTGGACTGTCAGTAACTAAAGCTGACTATTGGGTACATATATTAGCAACAGGTAAACAAGACTATTGCAAATTAGTATTTGATGTACCTAAATTAAAACAAATCGTAGAACGGTTTAAAGATAATTTTAGAATGATTGGAGATTATAATAAATCTAAATGTATTCTAATACCTTTAGCTGAACTATTTAAAAATGTAGAAAGGAGTAAACAATGATAGAGAGACAAACAACACTTGTAATTGACGGTGACATTTTGGCTTACAAAGCTGCAACCAATTCAGAGTATGACGCTCATTGGGGTGATGGTCTATGGACTGTTCAAGCAGATGAGAACCAAGGTAAGTATTTAATTCTTTCTGAGATAGAAGACCTTAAAGAAAAGTTTAATCCAAAAAAAGTTATCGTTGCGTTGACTGATAAAGACAATTTTCGAAAAGATGTTTTACCAACGTACAAGGATAATCGAAAACAAAAACGTAAACCTGTAATATTAAAGGCGTTACGTAAATATCTAATTGATGAGTGGAACGCAGTCGTTCTACCAAATTTAGAAGCAGATGATGTCATGGGAATCATTGCAACCAAACCTCGTAAGAACAATGAAAAAGTAATTATTTGTTCAATAGATAAAGACCTTAGACAAATTCCAGGGAATTTATATAATGGTGAAACTGTGGTTAAGCGTACCCCTAAAGAATGTGATTGGTGGCATTTAATCCAAACACTAACAGGTGACGCTACTGACGGCTATTCAGGCTGTCCAACAGTAGGTAAAGTTACTGCTCAAAAAATTCTTAACGACAAGAAAATGCCTGTAGGTAAAATGTGGGAACTTGTTGTTAAAGCTTATGCTAAGCAAGGGCTTATGGAACATGACACTTTTCAACAAGCACGTGTTGCAAGAATTTTAAGATACGGTGATTACAATAAAAAGACAGGTGAGGTTAAGCTATGGCAGATATAAAAAAAGAAATAGTAGACAAACCACCTCATTATTTAAAGTATGAAATAGAACCTATCACTTTTATAATGAGAAACAAATTAGATTTCCCTACAGGAAATGTGATTAAATATGTTATGCGTTGGCGTGATAAGAACGGAGTACAAGACTTACAAAAAGCCAAACGCTACATTGATATGATGATAGAGTTAGAAACAACAGGACAAATAGATAAAGTAAAAAAATGGAAGGGGTAAACATGGACTACAGTAAAGATACATTATTAACTGAAGCAGGTATGAGGATTTTAAAAGACCGTTATTTAACTGATAGCGAGACTAGTCCTCAACAAGCATTTAAAAGAGTGGCTGACACTTTTGCAGATGACTCAGATATGGCTGAAAGAATATATAAATATGTATCTAACTTGTGGTTTATGTATGCAACTCCCATTTTAACTAATGGTGGAACTAAAAAAGGAATGCCAATTTCGTGCTTTCTTAATTATGTTCCTGACAGTAGAGAAGGTTTAACAGAACACTATACAGAGAACGCTTGGTTGGCAAGTGTCGGTGGTGGAATTGGTGGATATTGGGGACACATAAGAAGTGACGGAACAAAAACTTCAGGTGGTTCTCAATCTTCAGGTTCAATTCCTTTTATGCACGTAGTTGATAGTGAAATGTTAGCTTTCTCTCAGGGTAAAACTAGACGAGGAAGTTACGCAACTTACCAAGATATAAGTCACCCTGAAATAGAAGAGTTTATTGAAATAAGAAAACCTAGTGGTGGTGATGTACATAGAAAATGTTTAAACCTTCATCACGGTATAGTTGTTACTGATGATTTTATGAATGTAATAGATGAGTGTACAAGAAATCCAGGTGCAAATGATGATTGGGATTTAATTGACCCTCATACTAAAAAGATTGTCCGAACTGTATCAGCGAGAAAATTGTGGCAAAAAATTTTAGAGACTAGAGTAGCAACAGGTGAGCCTTATATCTTTTTCAAAGATACAGTACATGAAAGTTTACCTGAAACACAAAAACAATTAGGATTAAAAGTACATCATTCTAATTTGTGTAGTGAAATAACTCTACCAACAAATGAAGAGAGAACAGCCGTGTGTTGTTTATCTTCAATTAACTTAGAAAAATATGATGAATGGAAAGATGACCCTTACTTCGTACCTGACTTGGTTCGTTTCCTTGATAATGTATTGGAGTATTTTATTAATAACGCTACTGATTTTCTTAGCCGTGCTAAGTTTTCAGCTAGTCAAGAGCGTAGTATTGGATTGGGGACAATGGGTTTTCATTCGTATCTACAAAGTAAAAAAATTCCTTTCGCAAGTGCTTTGGCAAAAGGATTAAACTTAAAAATGTTTAAGCATATTAAAAGCCAAGCTGAAGAGACTTCAAAAAATTTAGCTTTAGAAAGAGGTGAAGCTCCTGATATGCGAGGAACAGGAATGCGTAACGCACACTTGTTAGCTATTGCACCTAATGCGTCTAGTAGTATTATTTGTGGTGGAACTAGTCCGTCAATTGAACCGTTAAGAGCAAACGCTTATACTCAAAAGACAATGAGTGGTACTCACTTTATGAAAAATAAATATCTTCAACAGTTATTAAAAGAAAAAGATATAGATAATGAAGAGACCTGGAAAAGTATTATTGCTAACAAAGGTTCAGTAATGCACCTTGACAATTTAACAGATTGGGAAAAAGATGTATTCGCTACTGCAATTGAGATAGACCAAAATTGGATTATTGAATTAGCAGCCGACAGACAAAAATATATTTGTCAGTCACAAAGTTTAAATATATTTGTACCTTCAGATGTAAACATAAGAGAGTTACATTTGTTACATTTAAAAGCATGGCGAAAGAAAATTAAAACTTTATATTATTGTCGTTCTGAAGCTATTAGAAGAGCCGAAATAATATCAACAAAAATAGAAAGGAAAGTTAGACCTGACTCAGGGGAAGATGATTGTCTAGCTTGTGAAGCTTAATGGCTAAAGCACCTAAATATGGATTGGTAGTACAATACGATAAAACTTATAAAGGAACTAGTATTGGACGTAGACCTATAACAAGTACCATGAATAAAAATAAACGAAGAAATTTTAAAAAATATAGAGGACAAGGAAAAAAGAAATGACCAAGTGTAATAATAAATGTATGTGTGGTAGAAACATACATGATAAAGATGAAAAGAAACAGAAACAACAAAGGCAAACTGTTTTGTGGACTGTCTATCATACTGTACTTGCAGTTGAATTAGCTATAATTATTTTAATAGAAGGTGTAGAACTTTTTGATTACTGTAGTTATTGGTGGGGGTATAATTAATGACCCACCGTCATATAGTTATACGAGCAACCGTGGGTAAGCCACCTATGGATATTCGTAAAATAAAAAAGTGGATTAAAAAATTAATCAAAGCAATAGGTATGAAACGCTTAGGACAACCCATTGCTGTCTATTGTCCAAAAGAAGGAAATAGAGGTATTACTTGTGTGTCTTGTATTGAAACTTCACACATAGCATTACACTCTTGGGACGAAAGTTCTCCTGCTGTTGTTCAATTAGATGTTTACACTTGCAGCACTTTAAATAAACAAACTGTATTTGATTATTTAAATTTATTTGAACCAAAAGAAATTAGTTATCAAGTTTTAAACAGAGATAACGACATAACAATAGAAAGGACAACATGAGTTTATTAAAAGAGAGAATATATTATAAACCTTTTGAATATCCGTGGGCTTTTGACGCTTACGATATGCAACAGAAAATGCACTGGTTACCTAGTGAAGTTCCTTTAGCTGAAGATGTAAGAGATTGGAACGAGAGATTAAACAAAAGAGAAAAAAATTTAATAACACAGATTTTAAAATTCTTTACGCAAGGTGATGTAGATATAGCACAAGCTTATTTAAGTAACTACATTCCTAAATTTAAACCACCTGAAATAAGAATGATGTTATCAGCATTTGCAACAAGCGAAGCTAATCACGCTCATTCTTATTCTTTATTAAATGATACAATTGGTTTGCCTGATAAAGAATATCAAGCATTTCAAGAGTATAAAGAAATGGCAAATAAACATGACTATTTATTTAAAGATAAAGGTAAAGGTGTTGAAGGACTTGCACGTGAACTTGCTGTATTCTCAGCATTTGGTGAAGGTCTTCAATTGTTTGCGTCTTTCATTATGCTATTAAACTTTCAAAGATATGGCAAAATGAAAGGTATGTGTCAAATAGTTACTTGGTCTATAAGAGACGAAAGTCATCACGTAGAGAATATGATTAAATTATTCCACGCTTTAATAGATGAAAATAGAAAAGTTTGGAATGATAATTTCAAAAAAACTTTATATCAGATATGTAGAGATATGGTAGACTTAGAAGATAAGTTTATCGATTTAGCATTTGAAATGGGTGGAGTCCAAGGACTAGAACCTAAACAAGTTAAACAGTATATTAGACATATAGCTGATAGAAGACTGTTGCAACTAGGTTTAAAACCGAATTTTAAGGTAAAAGACAACCCTTTACCTTGGTTAGATTGGGTATTAAATGGCGTAGAACATACGAATTTCTTCGAAAATAGAGCAACAGAGTATACAAAAGGTAACTTAACAGGCAATTTATGGGGCTAATTAGTCCCCATATTAGAAGGAAACAGATATGAAACAAAATGAAAACAATCAAAATCCTTTAGATGAGATACAATTACCGTATACAGTTGACGAACTGATTAATGTTTTAGATAACATTTATCCTGAACGGTCTCCGTCATTAAAAGATAATGATAGAGAAGTTTGGTTTAAAGCAGGTCAACGAAGTGTGGTTAATTGGCTCAAAGATTTAAAGAAAAGAAGTGAAGATAATTTATTAGGGGGACAATAATATGTGCATGGGTGGAACAACACAACCAATGACTAAATATGTCGACAGACCTGACCCAACATTAACTTATGTTGAAGGTAATGTTTTTGACCCTAAAGATAATCCACCAGAGATAGATAAAACTCCTGTAGTGGATAAGAAGAAAAAATCTTCAGTTTCACATTCTTCAGATTTAGAAATTAACTACTAAGAGAGGAGTCAAATATGTGTATGGGTGGTGGACGAAAAATCCAAGAGCAAGTACAACAAGTTCAACCTGTTAGAGCAATGGCTAGTCCTGAGGAACTATCTCCAACAATCGAGTTAGCTTCAGAGGACGCTTTAGAAATTGCAAAGAAAAAGAAATCTAAAAAGGGAACTTCAATGTTACAAACTGACCTTAATATTCCTGGTTCAAATCCAACAGTATAAGGAATAAACAATGGCAGATACAAAAGATGTAATGGGTTTTGATGTAAATAGAAATGCAGAAAGCCGATACAATTCTCTGTCTGAAAATAGAGAACATTATTTGACTAGAGGTAGAGAGTGTTCAGAATTAACAATTCCAACTCTTATCCCTGAAAATTATCAAACACAATCAAGTGACTTTTATAGTCCCTTCCAATCAGTAGGTAGTAGAGGTGTCAACAACCTAGCTTCCAAATTACTACTATTACTACTTCCCCCAAATCAACCATTTTTCCGTTTAGCAATTCAAGGTAAAGCTAAACAGCAAATCGATATACAACCTCAATTAAAGACAGCGATAGAAAAATCGTTCTCTAAAATTGAGCGTGATGTTATGTCGAAGATAGAATCTTTGGCTATACGTGTACCTTCATTCGAAGCTTTAAAACATTTAATTGTTGGTGGAAATGTATTATGTCATATTCCAAAAGAAGGAAGTATGAGAGTATATGGTTTAAACCAATATGTATGTAAAAGAGACGGTGAAGGAAATGTTTTAGAAATAGTTGTAAAAGAAAGTGTATCAATTTTATCTTTAGATGATGAAACTCAAGAACAAGTAATAAATGCAATGTCGAAAAAAGACATTAAGTCTAACGACAACTGTGATTTATATACTCACATTTACAAACTACCAAATGGCAAATTTTATATTTGTCAAGAAGTACAAGGAATTAAAATACAATCATCAATAGGAATGTATAATGAAGACCGTTTACCTTGGTTACCTTTAAGAATGGTAAGAGTAGACGGAGAAGATTATGGACGTTCTTATGTTGAAGAATATATTGGTGACTTAAAATCTTTAGAAGGTTTATCACAATCATTAGTAGAATCTTCTGCTGCGTCTTCTAAAATGGTTTTCTTAGTTAAACCAAATTCAACAACAAAGAAAAGAGATTTAGCTATAGCACGTAACGGTGACATTATAACTGGAAATGAAGATGATGTTTCAGTATTACAAGCAAACAAATTTTATGATTTACAAACTGTGGAGAAAGCAGTCTCAAGACTAGAAGAAAGAATGGCTTATGCTTTCTTATTAAACACAGCTATTCAGCGACAAGCTGAACGTGTAACGGCTCAAGAAATTCGTTACATGGCAAATGAATTAGAAACTGCAATGGGTGGTATATATTCTTTATTATCACAAGAATTACAATTACCTCTTGTTAAGTTACTAATGGTAAGAATGGGAAGTAAAAATGAAATTCCTAAATTACCAAAAGGTTCTGTTGAGCCAACTATTATTACAGGTGTTGAAGCACTTGGACGTGGTAATGACTTACAGAAACTTAGAGAGTTCGTTGCAGAAATAGGTCAACTCGCTCAAATCAATCCTCAAATAGTTCAGTTGTTAAATCCTCAAGATTTACTTCAGAGATTAGCAACAGCACAAGGGATTGATACTGAAGGCTTAATAAAGAGTCCTGAACAATTACAAGCTGAACAGGAAGCTCAAATGCAACAACAACAAATGCAACAAATGGCTGACACGGCTCAAGCTGTAGCACCAAAAGTTGCAGACAATGTGACAAAACCGACAAGTTAAGGAGTATAACAAATGGTCGAATCAGTAGAGATAAAAAGTAAAGAGACTGGTGCAGAAGCACCGAAGGAAGAAAACAAAACTGAAGAACAGTTTAAATTAAAATCAGAAGAGCGACCTGATTGGCTTCCTGATAAATTTAAAAATGTCGAAGATATGGCAAAAGCTTATGGTGAGTTAGAATCAAAGTTAGGTTCTCAAGACAAAACTTATGAAAATGAGACTAAACTTTCTAATAAAGAAGAACAGCCTACAGATAAAAAAGAAGGCGACTTATCCATAGATAAAAACGCTCAAGAAGCTGTTGATAAAGCTGGATTAAATCTAGAAACTTTACAACAAGAATATAGTAAGGAAGGTCAGTTAGCTGACAAGTCTTATGACGCTTTAGAAAAAGCAGGTATTCCAAAAGATTACGTAGACGCTTTCATTAAAGGACAAGAAGCAATTGCTACACAAACAGCAAACACTTTAAAACAAGAAGTGGGTGGCAATGAAAGTTATAAAGCTATGATGGATTGGGCTGTTGACAATTTAACAGAAACAGAAGTTACAGCTTATAACAACACAGTTAACGGTAAAGACATTGAGGCTACTCGTTTAGCAATCTCAGGTCTTAATGCTCGTTTTCAAAATGCAACAGGTAGTGAACCAAATTTACAATCTGCTAACAAAGCAAACGCAGCAAATGCCCCAGGTTATAGGTCATGGGCTGAAGTTACTGCTGCAATGTCTGACGAAAGATATTCGAAAGATGACGCTTATCGTTTAGATGTTCAGAATAAAATAAAGAATAGTAGGTTATAATATGTGGTTACTAGCTTTAAGAAAATTATATGAAGCTGAAGTTGCAGAAACAACAGCTATCATAGATACATTTTTACAAAAATCAGTAGGTGTTGCTGACCATGATAGTTTTATGAAAACTTTAAAAGAGAACTTTGATAAAATGATTCATGCAAAGTCAGCAATTGCTGAACTAGATAAACTTGGTGAGCAATCACTAAAAGAAAAGAAAGATAAAAAATAGTTGTGTTACCTTTATAGGTAGCAACTCGCTGACACAATAAATTAGCAATTAACTTGACCGTACTGAGGTACGACAATCATTGTGAAAGACTAAAGTTTTGTGAAAGCTTTCAATCAACAACAAGGCTATAACAAAGGAGAACATTATGGCAAACGCAGCTCCTGCCAGTATAGGCAGAGTGAATGCGTCCGGTTCTGAAGACGCCCTGTTTCTGAAAGTTTTTGCTGGAGAAGTTATTACTTCTTTCAACAGAGCTTCAGTTACAGATGGTTCAGAGATGGTTCGTTCTATAGCTTCAGGAAAATCAGCAACATTTCCAGTAATGGGAAGAATTGACGCTGAGTATCATACTCCTGGTGCTGAGATAAACGGACAGGACGTTAATCACAACGAAAAGGTTATTTCAATTAATGACCTATTAATATCACACGCTTTTCTAAGTAATATAGAAGAGGCTAAAAATCATTGGGACGTAAGAAGTGCTTACTCTACAGAAATAGGAAGAGCATTAGCTTTTACTAAAGATAGACACGTATTACAAACTATTGGTTTAGCGTCACAAGCAAACGCCAACATAACAGGTGGTGACGCAGGTACAACTATAACAAATACTGACATAGCAAATGCTACTGCTAGTACATCAGCTAATGGATTCATTACTGCATTATTTGACGCTGCTAAAGCGTTAGATAACAACTACGTTCCAAGTGAAGGTAGAGTATGTTTCTTAGACCCTGAAATGTATTACAAATTAGCAAATGCTACAAACGCAATCAACGTTGACTTTAGTGGTAAAGGTTCGATTGCAGAAGGTAAAGTACAAAAGATTGCAGGTATCACATTGAAACCTTGCCCTCATTTTGTAAAAGCAGATGTAGGAACATCTTCTGTATTTGCAGGTTCAGCTACTCAAGGTGGTTCAACACCTCAGTCTGTAAACTTGACAAATTACGAAGGTCTAGTATGTCACCCTTCAGCAGTTGGTACAGTTAAGTTAATGGACTTAGCTACTGAAATGGAATACGATATTAGAAGACAAGGCACGTTAATGGTTGCTAAATATGCTATGGGACATGGCGTATTAAGACCAGAAGCGGCTGTTGGAATCAAAGAAGCGTAATCAACGGTAGTGTAACAACACAATGATTGAGGGGAGAAATCCCCTCAGTCGCAAACTCGCTTATAGAAAGGAGAAAATATGACGTTAGACTTAACGCCATTCAGACATTTTACAGTAGGATTTGATTCTCTGTTTGATGAACTGGAAAATTACAAGCCAATAAACTATCCACCATATAATATATCTAAGATTAAAGATGGTGAATACAAAGTGGAAATGGCAGTTGCAGGTTTTACTAAACAAGACATAACGGTAACTGTTAAAGAAAATATCTTAGCCGTAAAAGGTAAGAAGGAAAAATCTGAATCAGACTTCCTTTACAAAGGTATTGGCGAAAGGTCTTTCTCTCAGAATTTTAGATTAGCTGAATTTATGTATATAGATAAGGCTGAACTAAAAGACGGTATCTTGAGGATTACTCTTAAACAAGAGCTTCCTGAAGAGAAAAAAGAGAAGACTATTAAAATCACTTAAATTGGAAATTTAGGCTAAAGGGGGCTTTTTGCCCCTTTTAGTTAAAAAAAATCTTCCATAGAGACACGTACAAAGCAATTAAAGGGGACACGTGACCCTAAGTACCCCCTAAATTTAAGGAGTAAACATGGCAACACAAATAACTGCGACTACAGAATTACAGGCAATAAACACTATGTTAAGTTTTATTGGTGAAGCACCTGTATCAAGTATAACAGGAAACATTGGAACAGATGTAGCTGTCGCTAAACAGATTTTAGATGAGACTTCTTTAAGTGTACAAAATCAAGGGTGGTTCTTTAACAGAGATTTAGAAGTTACTTTAACTAGAGATACAGCTAATAAAGTACCTCTTGAAACTAACTGTGTAGCTTTAGAACCTTCAGCACCTTATCAATATCAATATTCTTACACAATAAGAAATGGATTTTTATACGACTTAAAAAATCATACAGATGTTTTTACAACTGCACCTGTTCAAGTTGATAAAACTATGATTCAACAGTTTGAACACATTCCTGAATATGCAAGAAGATATATAACTGTTAAGGCAGCAAGACGGTTTGCAGCTAGATATATCGGTGCAGATTCTTTAGTTAAATTAGCAACGCTTGATGAACAAGAAGCTCACGTTCAATTCGAACAAGCAGACTCTAGAGCAATGGACGCAAATATACTTAAAGATGAGTATAATATGAATTACATTGTTAATAGAGGACATAAACGTTCAAGTAGGTAAACATGACTGTAGTATCGCAATCAATTCCAAATCTGATTAACGGTATCAGTCAGCAAAATCCTGTACAAAGAAATGTAGGACAAGCTGAGAGCCAAATCAATTTTCAATCAAATATAATTGACGGTCTATCTAAAAGACCACCAACAGAATTTGTAAAAAATTTATTAGCTTCAACTGTTTTTCCAAACAACTCTGCAATTCATTGGATTAACCGTGATAGTTCTAATCAATATGTAGCTGTATTTACAAACGGTGCTGTTAAAGTATATGACTTAGAAGGTAATGAAAAAACTGTAACTATGGGTACAGGAGCTTCAACATATTTAACAACAACAAACCCTTTAGAAAATTTAAGATTTGTAAACATTGCTGACTATACATTTGTCGCCAACAAAGCAATTACTGTAGCTGAAGATTCAACAACAACAGCAGCTAAAGTACAAGAGACTTTAATTTATGTTAAAAGTTCACAATATGGCAGACAATATAGTGTTAAATTAAATCATTCAACTTGGGCTTATCCAATAGAAGTTTTATTTCAAATGCCTACAGGTAATGACGCTTCAACAGACGGTAAGTTTAGAGATACTGAAAAGATTGCTAACATATTAATTAATGGTACAGGTTCATCACATTGGAGTAGTTCGGCTGATGGAATTGGATTTAAAACTATAAGAACTGACACAGGGGCTACATTGAGTACGTCTCAAGGATTAGGAAATTATAGTGGAATTACAGGGACATTTACTACTACACAATTTGGAAATAGTATTTACATGACTTGCAGTAGTGGAACATTTACAGTTGAGACTACTGACGGTTTCGGTAACCAAGCTATGTATGCAATAAAAGACGCTATCAATGATTTTGCAGATTTACCTTACTATGGTAAAACTGATATGATTGTAAAAATTACAGGTGATGAAGGTGACACACTTTCAGATTACTATGTAAAATTTGTAGGTAATGGTGTATGGAGTGAAACAGTTGCACCTGGAGTTAAAGTTGGATTAGATGATACAACAATGCCTTTCGCATTAATTAATAATAATAACGGAACATTTAGTATGTCTAAACAAACTTGGACAGACAGAGTTGCAGGTGACGCTGATACAAACCCTGCCCCAAGTTTTGTAGGAAATAAAGTTAA
>PVBE012826146.1_pt1 | contig 13053 bp, 10 predicted proteins | sample 1631181 | NCBI WGS metagenome assembly PVBE01 (sample SAMN08397723, study PRJNA350692) | Marine metagenome, whole genome shotgun sequencing project. | isolation source: water | place: Pacific Ocean | collected 2012-04
ATCCAGCCAGTCCTGATAGGGCTTTGCCCCGGCCAGCGTGTCCTTCAGTTCCTCGTCGTCGACGATGCGACCTTGCTCCAGGTCCAACAATAGCATCTTGCCGGGCTGCAGACGCCACTTCTCGACGATGTCCTTTTCAGCGAATGGTAGGACGCCGACTTCGGAGCCCAGCACTAGCTTGTCGTCGGCGGTGACGATGTAGCGCGCAGGGCGCAGTCCGTTGCGGTCGAGTGTTGCGCCGATCTGTTTTCCATCGGTGAAGGCAATGGCCGCTGGGCCGTCCCAGGGCTCCATGACAGCGGCATGATATTCATAGAAGGCTCGCCGTCGGTCGTCCATCAAGGGGTGGCCGTCCCATGCTTCGGGGATCATCATCATCATGGCGTGCGCCATTGAGTAGCCGCCGGCCAGAAGTAGTTCGAGGGCATTATCGAAGGTCGCAGTGTCGGACGCTCCATCGCCAATCAGTGGCCAGAGCTTTTCCAGATCGTCGCCCAAGAGCTCCGACTTCATGGAGTGGCGTCGGGCCGCCATCCAATTGATGTTGCCACGCACAGTGTTGATCTCACCGTTATGGCAGAGATAACGGAACGGCTGCGCCAATGCCCAAGATGGAAAGGTGTTGGTGGAGAACCGCTGGTGCACTAGGGCCAGCGCTGTCTGGTAGCGTTCGTCGCTGAGGTCGAGGAAGTACTTGTCCACGTTCGGCGCTAGCATCATGCCCTTGTAGCAGATGGTCCGGGCCGACATGGATGGCATGTAGAATTGGGCGATATCCTCGAGGTCGTCGTCCCAAACGAGGTGATGGGCCTGTTTGCGGATAACGTAAAGTTTGCGCTCAAAAGCATCCGTGTCGGGGCAATTGTTGCCTCGGCCAACAAAGATTTGCCGGATCATAGGTTCCATGGGCTTTACGCTCTCGCCAAGCCATTTGTTGTCCACCGGCACATCGCGCCAGCCCAAAACTTCTTGCCCCTCGATGTCGACGGTGCGCTCGATAGCTTCGACGCAGACATTCATCTCGCGGCTGCCTCTCGGTAGGAACGTCATGCCGACGGCGTAATCGCCTGCGGCGGGCAGGGTAAAACCCAGATTTTTTGATTCTTCTCGGAAGAGAGCGTCGGGGATCTGCGTTAGGATGCCAGCGCCATCACCGCACAAGGGGTCGGCGCCAATAGCGCCCCGGTGGTCAAGATTAACCAGAATCTCGATACCCTGGCGGACGATATCGTGGCTCTTGCGGTTTTTGATGTCCGCGATGAAGCCGAGCCCGCAATTATCATGCTCGTTTGCCGGGTCATATAGCCCTTGCTTTTGGGGCAGACCCGCCGGCGATGGCCAATCCTGTTGGCGCATTGTTCGCTTGTCCTTTACTTTTGGTAGCCTGTTTAGATATCAAGGCTCGCCCGTACTTGCCAGCGGCATTTTTGTCTCGAAACGGACCTAAAAATCGGTCCAAATCATCGAGTTAAGAGCCTTAGTCCCGTTTCGGACTTGGGCTGGGGGGGCAAGGTTGATATAAGACACCAAGGTTCAAGGGAGTTCAAGTCTTGGATGTCGTGCATCTGATAGTTTTGGCAGTAGTTCAGGGGGTTATGGAATTTCTGCCGGTCAGCTCATCTGGCCACTTGGTGCTGGTGCCGCTGTTTATGGATGTGCCCGATCACGGTCTCATGCTGGATGTGGCGGTTCACGTTGGTACGCTGTTCGCCGTGATCGTCTATTTCTGGCGCGATGTCTGTGGCATGATTGCCGGCCTGGGTCGCCTGTTGCGTGGCCGAAACGACCCGGCCGGGCACCTGGTGGGCCTGTTGATCGTCGGCACCATACCGGTAATCGCCGTGGGGTTGGCGCTCAACCATTACTATCCAGACGGATTCCGTAGCCTCAAGGTAATCGGCTGGACGACCTTCGGGTTCGGCCTATTGCTCCTGATCACCGATCAGTTCGGGATGACGCTCAGGCGGATCGAACACCTGCGCGTCGGCGACGCGGTGGTCATCGGCATTGTCCAGGTCCTCGCTCTGATCCCGGGCACCAGCCGGTCTGGCATCTGTATGACAATGGCCCGCATGATGGGCATGGAACGCCAGGAGGCGGCGCGGTTCGCGATGCTGCTGGGCATTCCGGCCATCGCCGGGGCGGGCACCTTGAAGGGCTACGAGCTTTGGCAGATGGACGATGCGCAGCTGACGGCGGACGCGTTCATTGCCGGCGGACTTTCAATGGTTATGGCGCTCATTGCCATCGCCTTGATGATGGCCTGGCTGCGGCGCGCAACCTTTACCATCTTTGCGGTCTACAGGCTTTTGCTGGGTGGCTTCCTGTTGGCGGTGGCCTACGGGTTCGCCTGAGCGGCGTTAGTCGCCCAAATAGACAGAAGCGATTTCCCCGAAGATTGCTGCTGCGTCATAGAGTGCGTCCAGCGCCACCCACTCATTGCGCTGCCCACTCATGCCTAGTTCGCCCGGACCGATGATTGCCCGAGGAATGCCCAGCGCTGGAGCTAGCACGCAGGAGTCGGAAAAGTAGCTGACCCCTCCCCACGCCTTCACCGCACCGCACACATTGCCGACCGCCTTCTGGCACGTGACTATGAACGGGTCATCCGCATCGGCGACCACCGGCGGCTTGTCGTCCCGGACCGCGATGGCGATCCCAGGGCCGCCTAACGCGTGGAGGGCGGCCAACACACCATTCGTCGTCATCCCCGGCACGGTTCGGATATCCAGCGCGGCGCGCGCCGTATCGGGTGTCAGATTGACGGCGCTGCCGCCGTCGATAGTGTTGATGGCCAGCGACGCTGCCCCCAATAAGGGGTGCGTTTGGTCTGCGAAGGGATTGTCACGCACGGCGTCCAAGAAATCCATCAGCTTCAGGATGGCGTTTTCTCCCCCGCCGGCAGACGCGTGGCCGGGCGTCCCCGTGGCCGTGATGTCCAGCCAGAGCGCGCCCGTCTCCGCGATCAGGAGATCGAGCGACGACGGCTCGCTCACCAACAGGGCCCCCGCGCCCTTAAGGTTGCCCCGTTCGATCATGCGTTTCGCACCGAGGCAGTTGGAGCTTTCGCCGGCCGAGAAGGCCAGGATTAAATCTCCTCCCAAAGCCCGCCCGCTTGCCTTGAGCTTCAGCGCCGCTGCCACCATGGCGGCCAGGCCCGATTTCATGTCGGCCGCGCCCCGGCCATAAAGCTTGCCGTCCACAACGTTCGCCCCGAAGGGATCATGGTTCCAGGCGCCACTGCCCTCGTTGGTGCCAACCGGCATGGTGTCGGTATGGGCGGAAAAGATCAGTGGCGGCTTCGCGCCGCCGACCACGCGCGCCAAAACGTTGATCCGGTTGGGTGCGAATTCGTCCGTTTCCACATCAAAGCCGTGATCTCGGAGCCACCTGGCCAGGAACCCTGCGACCTGGGCCTCGTTCCCCGGCGGGTCGGGGCTCTCACGCTGAATTAGGCCGGTCAGGAGGTCCGTGACTTGGGCCTGCGCCGATTCGTCCAGCGCCCATCTAGAGGCACTCAATACCCGGCCTCCAAATCGACAATGTTCAGGGGCGCCTCGCCCCGCTCAACCCGGCGGATGTTTTCGGCCACGTATTCTGCCGCCGAATGTGCGTCGGTGAGGCTTGCCGTATGCGGCGTCATGCGCACCTTGGGGTGCGTCCAGTAGGGGTGGCCCGCTGGCAACGGCTCTTCATTGAACACATCTAGGCAGGCCCCGGCGATGTGGCCTACATCCAGCGCCGCCAACAGGTCGTCATCCACCACGTGCCCACCCCGCGCGCAGTTCATGACCACGGCGCCTTCCGGTAGCTTCGCCAGGTTGTCCGCGTTGATGATCTCCCGCGTCGCGTCGGTCAGGGGCAGCAGGCAGATCAGGATATCCGTCCCCGCCAGGAAGGCATCGAAGCCGTCATTCCCGTGATAACTGGTTACGCCGGCCATGTCCTTGGGCGATCGGCTCCATGACCTGATATCGAACTCTAGCGGTAACATTTTCTCCGCCGCGTCGCGACCCAACTCGCCCAGGCCCATGATGCCGATGCGTCGGTTGCGCGGGTCTACCTGCCGGAGCGCCTTCCACGTCCCCGCAGCCTGCTGCGCTGCGTAGTCGCCCATCTTTCGATGGTAGTGGATCACGTTGTAGAGGATGTATTCGGTCATTCCCTGTACAAGCGAGCGGTCGACCATACGCGAGATGGGAATGTGGGTGGGCAGATGCGGGTCCATCAACAACCCGTCGACACCAGCGCCCAAGGATTGTACGTACTTCAGCCCCGACAGGCGCGAGAGCACGCTAAGCTGCGGTTTCCAGGCCAGGCAATAATCGACGCTATCCAGATCGATCCCGCTGTCATCCGGCCAGACCAGGAACGTCATCTCGGGGAAATGCTTCCCCATCTCGTTCCGCCAATCCTCGGCGCGGTCCTCTTCAGAGACGAACATGATTTTCATGGATGGGGCTCCCCGGTCGGCTGGGTCAATGACGGCAATACGATAGCCTCAGTCCTATCGAATGTGCCGAGGTTGGGCAACGTCTGGTCGAAACGATTTGCAGGAGTTGGCAAAGACACGCATTTTTCCGCTTGCCCTAGAAGTTAACTGAATATCATAGGCTTGAGATGAGTGATTTCGGCGATCTGCCCTCACATCCGTACCACCCCACTCTCATCCGCTTCCATCTTGAACGCCGCGGCCATGAGGGCCTGGGTGTAGGGCTCTTTTGGGTTGTCGATGACCTGGGCCGCCGGGCCGGCCTCGACCATGCGGCCTTCCTTCATGACGATGATTTCGTGGCTGACGGCGCGGACGACCTTCAGGTCGTGGCTGATGAACATGTAGGCGAGATCGTGCTTTTGCTGCAGGTCGCGCAAGAGCTCGACGATTTGCGCCTGGACCGACATGTCGAGGGCCGAAGTGGGCTCGTCCAGGACGATGAACTTGGGCTTTAGGACCAAGGCTCGGGCGATGGCGATGCGCTGACGCTGGCCGCCGGAGAACTCGTGCGGGTAGCGTTCCTGCATCTCGGGTTCTAGGTCGACTTCCCGAAGGGCTTCGCCGATGAGCGCGCGCCGCTCTTCATAGGTGCCGCCGAGGCCGTGGACCAAAAGGCCTTCTTCAACGATCTGGCCAACCGAGAGGCGAGGACTCAGGGAGCCATATGGGTCCTGGAATACGATCTGCATTTCGCGCCGCAAGGGGCGGAGCTCCTTGAGTTGAAGGCCCTGGATGTCGCGGCCATCGAAGGTGATGCTACCCTCCGAACGTTCGAGCCGAATGAGGGCGCGGCCGAGGGTCGATTTGCCGGAACCCGATTCGCCCACCACGCCTAGAGTCTGGCCCTGCTTCACGTCAATGGAGATGCCGTCCACGGCCTTCACGTGACCGACTATCTGACGCAAAACGCCTCTCTTGATAGGGAACCAGACCTTCACGTCGTCGCCCTTCATGACCGAAGGCGCGTCGGCGGGGGCGGTGCCGGGTTCTCCCTTTGGTTCGGCAGCCAGCAGGTGCTTAGTGTAGTCGTGTTCAGGCCGTTCGAAGATCTGTTCCGTGGGGCCCTGCTCCACAATGAGGCCGTCGTTCATGACGCAGACCCGGTCGGCCATGCTCCGGACGACCCCCAGATCATGGGTAATGAACAGCATGGACATGCTGAGGCGTTTCTGGATGTCACCCATGAGCTTCAAGACCTGTGCCTGGACCGTGACGTCCAGGGCCGTGGTCGGTTCATCGGCAATCAGGAGCTCGGGGTCGTTGGCCAAGGCCATGGCGATCATCACGCGCTGCTGCTGCCCGCCGGAGAACTCGTGTGGGAGCGCGGTCAGGCGTTCCGTGGCGCTCTCCAGGCCGACCAGGGTGAGGAGCTCCACCACGCGGGCGTGGGCCTGGTTGGGCGTTATATTCTTATGTAGCAGCAGGACCTCGGCGATCTGCTTATCAATGGAGTGAAGCGGGTTGAGGCTGGAGAGGGGTTCCTGGAAGATCATGGCAATGTCGTCGCCACGGAGTTGGCGCATCCGCCCGTCGGCGACGCCCATGAGTTCCTCGCCTTTGAACTTCACGGAGCCCGTTGGATGATGCGCCAGGGGGTAGGGCAGGAGCTGCATCACCGATAAGGCCGAGACGGATTTCCCTGATCCCGATTCCCCAACCAGTGCTACCGTCTCCCCACGATTGATGTCGAAGGAGACACCGCGCACGGCCTGCACCACACCGGCGCCGCGGCCGAATGAGACGGAAAGGTCGTTGATCTCGAGGAGTTTGCTCATCTGTAGACCTTTCTGGGATCAAAGGCGTCACGCACGGCTTCACCGATGAACACCAGGAGTGAGAGCATAAGCGCGATGATGCAGAAGCCGGAAATCCCCAACCAGGGCGCGTTCAAGTTGGCCTTGCCTTGGTTCAACAGCTCACCCAGTGACGGCGATCCGGCGGGGAGGCCAAAGCCTAAGAAGTCGAGCCCCGTCAGCGTAGTGATGGAGCCAGCCAGGGTGAACGGCATGAAGGTAATGGTGGCGACCATAGCGTTGGGCAGCACGTGCTTGTAGATAAGTACGAGGTCGGAGACGCCCAAGGCACGTGCGGCGCGGACGAAATCCAGGTTGCGAGCGCGCAGGAACTCGGCCCGGACCACGCCGACGAAACCCATCCAGCTGAACAGCAAGAGGAGCCCCAGCAGCCACCAGAAATTAGGCGTGATAATACTTGCCAGGATGATCAGCAGATAAAGCACGGGCATGCCGGCCCAGATCTCGATGAAGCGTTGCCCCAACAGATCGATGAGGCCACCGTAAAACCCCTGGAACGCACCGACGGAGACGCCAACCATGGCGCTGATGATCGTCAACACGAAGCCAAACAGGACCGAGATCCGGAAGCCATAAATGAGGCGCGCAACTACGTCGCGGCCCTGGTCGTCGGTGCCGAGCCAGTTGTCGGCGCTGGGTGGCGCGGGGGCGGGAACAGAAAGGGCGTAGTTCACCGTGTCGAAGCTGAAGCGGATGGGCGGCCACAGCATCCAACCCTTTTCGTTGATCAGCTCAGCGACGAATTCGTCGCGGTAGTCGGCCTCGGTCTGGAACTCGCCGCCAAAGGCGGTCTCCGGGTAGGCGACGAAGGCGGGGGTGTAAAACTCCCCATTGAAGCTGACCAAGAGCGGCTTGTCGTTGGCGATGACTTCGGCGAACAGGGTCACGATGAAGAGCACCAGGAAGATCCAGAAGGATACGAAGCCCCGGCGGTTGCGCTTGAAGTTCTCGATACGCCGGCGCGTGATTGGCGTGATCCGCATCCCGAGGAACTTCTCGGTCTTCAGGGCCTGTTCGGTCGTGGCGGGATGGGCCGGAGTGTCGATCATGGCTAGACGTCCCGGGCCTCGAAATCAATCCGAGGATCAACGATATGATACATGATGTCGCCGATGATCCCCATAAGAAGGCCCAGCAGCGTGAAGAAATAAAGTGTGCCGAACATCAGCGGGTAGTCGCGCTTCACCACTGCCTCAAAGCCCAGGAGGCCGAGCCCGTCGAGGGAGAAGATCACCTCCGTCAGGAGCGCGCCGGTGAACAGGATGCCTATAAAGGCGCTCGGGAAGCCGGCGATGACGATCAGCATGGCATTCCGAAACACATGGCCGTAGAGCACCTGATTGCGTTTCAGGCCCTTGGCCCGGGCTGTGGTCACGTACTGTTTGTTAATCTCCTCGATGAAGGAGTTTTTGGTAAGCATGGTCAGGCCTGCGAACCCGCCGATGACCATGGAGATCACGGGCAGCGCTAAGTGCCAGAAATAATCTGCCACCTGCTGGATCCAGGTGAGGTCATCAAAATTGGGGGACGTGAGGCCGCGCAGCGGGAACCAGTCGAAATACCGTCCGCCGGCGAACAGGACGATCATCAGAATGGCGAAGAGGAAGCCAGGCACGGCGTTGCCGAAGATCACCACGCCCGAGGTCCAGACGTCGAAATGGGAGCCGTCGCGGACTGCCTTCGACACGCCCAGGGGGATGGAGATGAGATAGACCAAGAGCGTCGTCCAGATCCCTAACGAGATGGAGACGGGCATCTTGTCGATGACCAGCTGCGCCACGGAGCGGTCCTGGAAATAGCTGTCGCCGAAGTCGAACTTGATGTAGTTGCCCATCATCAGGAAGAAGCGCTCGTGGAAGGGCTTGTCCAGGCCGAACTGCTTCTCGATTTGTTTGATGAGCTCCTGCGGTAGGCCCTGGGCGCCGCGGTAGCGGCTCGTGCCTCCGTCGACCGACTTGCCGGCGGCGGTCTTCGATTCCGTCGATGACTGGGTTTCGGCCCCCGCCTGGCCGCCGACGCGGGCGGTGGCGTCGACGCCTTCACCCGTGATCTGGGCGATCATTTGCTCCACCGGTCCGCCGGGTACGAACTGGATGACCATGAAGTTGATGACCATGATCCCCAAGAGCGTCGGGATGATCAACAGCAAGCGGCGGATAATGTAAGAGTACATGAACCGATCCTAACGTGTTTCCGACCTGGGAGCAGCTATTCCTTGGCCGACGCCAGCTTCTCCTTGAGGGCCCCGTTGCGCATGTCGTCCACCCACCAGGCGGTGAACTGGTTGCCCTGGGTGGGCGTGATCTTCGGCCGGCCGAACTTATTCCAAAAGGCGATCCGGTCGTACTTCGCGTGCCAGTGCGGGATCACCCAGTGGCCCCACTGCAGGACGCGGTCCAGGCTCTTTGCAGCGGCGATCAAATCCTTCCGAGACGGCGCGGAAATGACCTTTTCGATGATCGCGTCGATGACCGGATTCTTGATGCCGATGGTGTTGCGCCCGCCTTCAAGGTCGGCGGCCTCGGTACCCCAGAAGTTGCGTTGTTCGTTGCCGGGCGACAGCGATTGGCCCCAGCCGCCGACGATGACATCGAAGTCATAGGTCTGGATGCGGCGGCGGTATTGGGATGGGTCGACGGTCCGTACGCTGACCTTGACGCCCAGCTTCTCCAGGTTCTTAGCGAATGGGAGAACGATGCGTTCGAACAGCGGACTGACCAGCAGCACCTCGAATCCGAGAGCTTGGCCCGTCGCGGCGTTGACCCGTTCGCCATCCTTGATTACCCAGCCCGCGTCCTTCAGTAGCTTTCCGGCCACGCGCAGGTTTTTTCGGATCTGCCGCGGGCCGCCGCCCTTCGGTGCCTGGTAGACCTTGGTGAAGACCTCATCGGGGACCTGGCCCTTGTAGGGTGTAAGTATCTTCAATTCGTCAGGCGACGGGAGTTCGGTCGCGGCTAATTCCGAATTGGAGAAGAAGCTGTGGGTGCGCGCGTACTGGCCATAGAACAGAGTCTTGTTGGACCATTCGAAATCGAAGCCGTAAGCAAGGGCCTGGCGCAGGCGCTTGTCTTTGAATATGTCGCGGCGCGTGTTGAAGGCGAAGGCCTGCATGCCCGATGAGCGGTTGTGGGTGATCTCTTCCCTCTTAATGAGGCCCTGGTCGACGGCCTTGAAATTGTAGGCCGTGGCCCACGCCTTTGACGAGTTTTCCGAACGGTAGTCGTACTCGCCTGCCTTGAAAGCTTCCAGCGCGATGGTGTTGTCGCGATAATAGTCGAAACGGATGGTATCGAAGTTGTAGTTGCCCTTATGAACTGCCAGGTCCTTGCCCCAGTAGTCCTTGACCCGTTCGATGACGACGAAGCGGCCGGCTTCGAAGGATTTGATCTTATAGGGCCCCGAGCCGAGTGGCGGCTCTAACGTCGTCTTGGTGAAGTCGCTGTCCGCCCAATAGTGCTTCGGCAACACGGTTAGCTGGCCGAGGATCAAGGGCAACTCGCGGTTCTCTCCGGGCTTGAAGTCAAACCGGACGATCTGGTCGCCGGCTTTTGAGACCTTCGCCACGGAGCCGTAATAGAACCGGTAGAAGGGGGAGCCCTTCTCGATCAGGGTATTGAAGGACCAGATCACGTCATCGACTGTCACCGGCTTGCCATCGTGCCACTTGGCTTCCTTCCTCAGCTTGAAGGCGACCCAGGAGCGGTCCTCTGGGACAAAAACTAATTCGGCCAATTCGCCATACTGGCTAAAGGCCTCATCGGCGGAGCCGGACATGAGGGAGTTGTAGGTGAACCCCGTCCCTGCGGCGCCGTTGCCCTTGATGATGAAGGTGTTGAAGTTGTCGAAGGTGCCGATGGAATGTAGTCGCACAGCGCCTCCCTTCGGCGCGTCGGGGTTGACGTAGTCAAAGTGAGTGAACGCAGGTGCGTACTTGAGATCGCCGTGCATGGCGATCCCGTGTTTGCCCCTGACGCCATCCAGGGTTTCGGCCCAAGCGGGAACCATGGCGGTGGATGAGATCAGCGCGGCAGCTAACAGGCCTCGGCCGATACGGAATATGGATGTGATCATCATGGCAAGATATTGGGGCTCCTGACTTTGACGATAAAGCGATGCCGGAAATTTATGGTGGTATTGTGTCTGATTGTCAGCTGCCCAGAATCTCCAGGACCTGACCGTGTAGCGCCGGATCACCCACGGCCAGCACGCTCCCATCGCCTTCCAGACCGAGGGGCCGGCCCGACCAGTCCGACATGGTGCCGCCCGCGCCTTCGACGACCGGGACTAGGGCGATATAGTCGTAGGGGCTCATGGAGGCCTCGCAGACGACGTCGGCCCAGCCCGACGCGACCAATCCGTAGCCTTGGCAATCCCCGCCATAGAGCGTGTAGCGGCTCGCATCGCGAAGCGCTTCGAAACGCGGCACTTGGGGTCCTTTGAACATCTGTGGTGAGGTCACGTACATCCAGGCATTGGCTAGGTCGGGACAGGCGCGAGCCCGGACCGGTGTGCCGTTGAACATCGTGGCGGCGCCGCTCTTGCCAATCCAGCGCTCACGGAGCGCCGGCATGTCGATTACGCCGACCACCGCGCGGCCCGCGTGCAACAATCCGATCAATGTGCCAAACGTGGGCTTCCCGGTGATGAACGACTTGGTGCCGTCGATGGGGTCCAGAACCCAGACGAATTCGGCGTTGGTGCGTACGGCGCCGTATTCTTCGCCGTAGATGCCGTGGTCAGGGTAGGAGGCCTCTATCTTCTCGCGGATTAGGGCTTCCGTCTCCTGGTCCGCGATGGTCACGGGGCTTGCGTCGGCCTTGACGTCGGCGTCAACGTCTGTGCGGAAATATTTGGTAGTGACAGCCCGGGCCGCCTCGGCCAACTCGTCGGCGAACGCCGCAAGGGCGTGGTAATCGGCGCTCAAGTTACGGCAGCGGCTTCGGCGAGTCGCTCAGCGAACGTAGGTAGGCGATCACCGCGGCGCGATCGCCGGCCTTCTTCAGGCCTGCGAAACTCATTTTGGTGCCCTTGGCATAGCCCTTTGGGCTCACGAGAAAGGAATCCAGGTTCTCATAGGACCATTCGCCCCCCAATCCTTGCAGAACGCCGGAGTACGCGTAGCCATCCGCCGATGCCTTCGCCTTGCCGACGACATTCCAGAGGTTCGGACCGACGCCATTCTTCCCGCCCTTGTTGACCGTGTGGCAGGACTTGCACTTCTTGAACACCTTCGCGCCCTTGTCCGGCGAGGCGGAAGCGAGCAGCGTCATGGCGTTTTCGACGACGGCAGGCGTGTTGCTCTTGGCTGGGGCGGCATCCGCCACTTCGACGGCATAGGCCGGTTTCTCCAGTTCCGTGGCGTGAACCAGGAACCCGCTGATCTGATGGCTGCCCCAGACAACCCAGGCTGCTACCAATAATCCGAACCCAACCTTTTCAAACGTCGAAAATTTCATGGATTTACCCCTCACTCAGAATCTGCCGGACTTTACCCCGGCCAATCTGGGAGTTCAACGCCCGGATGGCGAAAGATCGGCGCATTTTCGATGCTTTCTTGGCCCTACTCTGGCGGGTATGCTCTGCCCCATGACGACCGAGACGACAAGGCCCACGAACCCCATTGTCCTGATCCCAGCCCGACTAGCGTCGACGCGCTTGCCGGACAAACCGTTGGCCGACATCGCTGGCGCACCCATGATCGTTCAGGTCTGGCGCCGCGCGCGGGAGGCCGATGTGGGCCCGGTGGTTGTCGCCTGCGCCGAACAGGCCATTTTTGAAGCGGTCCGCGATTCAGGTGGCGAGGCGGTAATAACCGATCCCGATCACCCTTCCGGTTCCGACCGCATCCACGAAGCGCTTGGTAAGGTCGACGGCGAGGGGCAGTTCGACGCCGTCGTCAATCTTCAGGGCGACTTGCCAACCATCGACGCCGCGACCGTGCGCGCGGTGCTTGATCCGTTTGATGCAGCGGCCTGTGACATCGCCACGCTGGTCACGGAAATCACCGATGCGGCGGAAGAGACTGATCCGAACGTGGTGAAGGCCGTAGTCGGTTTTGCCGACGGCGCGCAGATCGGTCGCGCTCTCTATTTCAGCCGAGCAACCGTGCCGACCGGGGAGGGGCCGTTGTATCACCACATCGGCATTTACGCCTATCGCCGCGCAGCGCTGGAACGTTTCGTCACCCTGGACCAGGGGGTCCTGGAACGGCGCGAGCGCTTGGAGCAGCTTCGTGCGCTCGAGAACGGGCTGCGCATCGACGCCGCGCGCGTTGACACAATGCCGCTCGGTGTCGATACTCCGACTGATTTGGAACGCGCTCGGGTCGCCCTGGGCGCGTCTTAGTTCTGTGACTGGGTTCAGGGACTTAGGCGATCATGGCCGACCCGAACAACACCATCGCCTTTCAAGGCGCTTCGGGCGCCAATTCGGACATGGCCTGTCGTGCGGTCTACCCCGAGATGGAAACGCGGCCGTGCAACGCCTTTGAGGACGCCTTCGAGGCTGTCACCTCAGCGCGAGCAAAATACGCCATGATCCCTATCGACAATTCGGTGGCGGGGCGCGTCGCCGACATCCACCACCTGATGCCAGATTCGGGCCTATACATCATTGGTGAGCACTATCAACGGGTAAACCATCAACTTCTGGCCGTGCCCGGCACCATCATCGACGACATTACCCACGTGCACAGTCACACCCATGCCCTCAATCAGTGCCGGAAACTGATCCGTGAACTGGGCG
>PVBE011445389.1_pt1 | contig 13050 bp, 15 predicted proteins | sample 1631181 | NCBI WGS metagenome assembly PVBE01 (sample SAMN08397723, study PRJNA350692) | Marine metagenome, whole genome shotgun sequencing project. | isolation source: water | place: Pacific Ocean | collected 2012-04
AACAATCCGGCGATAACCGCAAGGAGGTCGAAATGGCCTTCACCACATGAAACGAATATTTAAACTGGATCGGTTCCGGCTGCGTGGATTGAGCGGCGTTCGCGATGAGGTTCTTTTTACCGCGACCGCTCGGAACCTAAGAAAGCTTGCCAAGTATGTCAGCCGACCGCCGCCAATCCTAAATACAGCTTGAGAACCAAGTGAAATACAGAAACAAACAGACAAAAAAGACCCGCCACGGCATCAGCCGAAAGCGGGAACAAAAACGTCCACTTATAGTAAAAGCAGACACCGGAAATCCGCATAAAATAAAGTTTTTCAACAGAACCAGTTCAATAACGGACATTGAAATCCCCACCAAAAGCAATCTTTTCTCCGGCACCTCCTCTGGCGACATCCGCCGCACCGGGCCAAACAGGAACCGTCCCGACTTTTGCCTACTGAATCGTCTCCGGAGTTTCCGGTTCTTCCCCGGGCGGTGGCGGTGGGGAACCGCCAGACTGGTGGTGCATGACGCGCCAGTGGCCGTCTTCCCGAACGAACACGTTGGTCGCCACCAAAGAGGCTTCCTGAAACACTTCATAGCAGATAACCACCGCCATATCGCCGTGGACATTGGCTGTCGCGTTGCGGAGCTGAAACGGCGTCCCTTCCGGGTTCGATAGAATGCCTCGCCAGCTTTCCATGACCAGGTCGCGGCCCTTCAAATGGTGCCAGCCGGGATGAATGCAGCTGACCGGCGCCTGCCGCGCCCAGAGGGTTTCCATGGTCTCAAAATCATTGCTTAAAAAAGCGACATAAAAGGCATCATTTGCGAATAATACCGCCGCGCGATCAGACATGGTCCAACACCTAAATTTAATTTACCCAAGCCGAATGCCGGTTCGGGGATATGGTTTCATCCCGGTTGTAGCAAGGTGCAGGATACCTGACCATATTTTATACTCTTTCTTGATGTTAATGGAATCAGTCCAAATCGGCGAGGTTTTCCTTCCGGAAAGTTGTTTTGCGGCGGGCTTGTCCGGCCTGTCCATCTCCCGGCTCTTCTTCCCAATAGAGTTTGGCCACCCGGCGGGCGAGCCGGGCACGCAACAGGTTTTCCGCCTTGGACATATTCCGCTCGGCTACTTTGGTGAGCCGGGCTGAGCCATACGCCAAGTAGATTTCCAGCGCTCTACCGAAGGCTTCGGCGGCCCCTTCCAGGTGTTCTGAATCCTCCGTCATCCGGCCTAAAAGGAAAAGCGCCGATCCCAGATTATTCTGACTGGCAGCCCAGAGCAACGGCGTCTCAATCCGTGACCGCACCTGCAGCGATTCCTGACAGGCCTGAACGGCGCGCACCAATAATTCCCGGTTGCGGGCTAGGTCACCCCAAACCTGCAGCGCCTGTCCCAAATTGTTTTTTACCTCGCTCCACTTCAATGGTGCATCGGCTTTGGTGTAAACCTGCAAAGCCGACTGATATCCAGCAATGGCGTCTTTCAGAAAATCCGTATCGCCGTTGATGGCATCCAGACGGTAATAGGCATTGCCGATACGGGCCTGCAGGGCCGCCCATTCCCAGGGAAATTCCTGCTGGTTGAACACCCCAAGGGCATCCTTAAAACCGGTCAACGCATTTTCGATGATCTCGGGATCACTGCCCCGCTCGCCAAGCGTTTGACGGACCCGGCTGAGATGAAACTGGGTGTTGCCCCAGCCGATGGGTTCGTCTTCTCTGGTCATGCCTTCAATGGCCTCCTGATAGGCCAAAGCCGCCCGCCTTAACCAGTTTGGATCGCTGGCGTAATAGCCGATCAGGGCGGTGACATTGCCGTAACAGACCTGGATAGTGGCCCGGTCGGCGTTGTTGAGCTCCAGGGGCGGCTGTTGCCCCGATTCCTGAGCGGCTTCCAGAGCAGGCAGCAGCATCGGTTTGATCAATTGACGGTGCACCTCGTTACGGGGAACAGTGGCCGCCAGGGAAACAGCAAACAGCAATTCACCGAAATCTTCAGAAAAACCGGTCGGCAGGGCAAGCCGGTCGGTGACCAGAAAAGCGCCGGGGTGATCAGAGTCGTTGGACAATGAAACAAACCGCAACCGGATGACCGTGCCGATTTCATTGACGTTGCCACAGATTAAAAGATCGGCGTCTTCCCCCTGCAACCGTTGGCGTGCCACCAGATTGGCCGTTGATAGAAAGCGGCCGTTTTCCTCTTCCATTTCGACCGGCAGACTTTCGCTTAGAACCTTGACCCGGATATCCGTCTGCCCGGCAAACGATTGAACCAACAATTCCGTTTGCGACCCGTCTTCATCGCCCGCCAGTTTGGCAACTCTGAATTCCATATGCTTTCGCTGACTGGCCGGCGGCAGAAACAACGACATCAATGCGTGCAGGAGTGACGACTTGCCGGCGGCACCGAAGGCGACAGCACGCCGGCTCAGATTTTGAAACACCGTCGCCCGCCGCCGTTGCACATCCGGGGTGCCATTTGGCGGCGATGTCTGGACCGTCAAAGAGGTGGACGAGCTATAATTGTTCTGCGGATTGAAAATCAAATCGTTGGTATGGCGCAAACGTTCGGCCAAATTACCGATCACCGTAAGGGCGACTTCCGGCTGCTCACTAAGGGACGCCAAAAACCCATCCCGCTCAATTACGTCGAGTACGACAGTACCGACGGCCTGCGCTGTCACGCTACGCGCCGATTTATCAATGATGCCCATTTCACCAAAAATTTCGCCGGGCGAAAGGATGCTGAGCCGGATCGGACCGTTGGCGCTTATTTTTGAAAGCTCCACCTGGCCGGATACAATCACGAACGCGGTGGCGCTCTGGTCACCTTCCCGGAAGATCACCTGGCCATCTCTGTAGCGGCACTCAATATCCTTCAAAACCCACCTTAACATCTGACTGATATACTACCGGGCATGCCACGGGCGCACATGGCGCATTATTGCTCTATAAGGATGACTTAATTTTATTGCCAACCGGTAAAGATTTAGGTCAAATCCCTCCATGACATGGCTTACCATTTCCGGCGAAATACCAGGCGTTTCCGGCGCTTATACTTTTGTATTATACCTGCAAAGTCCGCTACCGCTATCGATCAAAAAATTTTCTGGGGCGGTCCTTGATTCGGGGCTTTATCTTTATAGCGGATCGGCCTATGGCCCCTGCGGTATCAAGGCGCGGCTGTCGCGGCATTTGCGCCGGGAAAAGAAGGTCCACTGGCATATCGATCACGTGACCGGCAAAAGTAATATTCTAGCCGCCGCCGCGCTGCCGGAAGGGAGGGAATGCCACACAATCGGCAAAGTGTTGAAGGATCGACAGGCCGGTATCCCCATCCCAGGATTCGGATCTTCCGATTGTGGAACCTGCAGTTCTCATTTTCTCAGCCTCCCTGCGAACACAGATATCGGCGGGTTACTCGCAAGCTTGAAGACTGAACATATTTGGCTGGCCGAATAACCGAACTGGAATTATAAAATATGAAATTGCAGCTATAGTTGGCGCGCTTTATGGACAAACCAAAAAAATAACAAGGGGGAGACCAGTACAATGTCAAAATACCAATTCATACTAATCCCGCCGTTCCGGCTGCCCGATCAGGATAAATTCACCGTGCCGGCCTATTCCGAACCCGCCGATGCGCCAAAAATTCAACGGTTACTGAATAGCGAATTTGTCCTGCCCCATCTGGAAGATGTTGACTGGGATCTCCATCCCGGCACCGAACCACTCTACGGCAACTGGTCGGTTGAAACGCGTGAGGAATTCGCCTACGCCACAACAACGCGGATTGCCCTGGTGCGCGAGGCCTGCGAATCAGGAAAATATAACGGCGTGATTTTGTTGGGAGGCGGTGAACCAGGTTTTCTGGAGTCGCGGGAGATCGGACGCGAATGTGGCGTCGTGGTGACAGCCAACGCCTTTTCCCAGATGTATTTAGCAATATTGTTGGGCGACAGCTTCTCCATCATCGATATTGAAGGTGTGCACAATGTCTATTACCGCGACCTGGTTCGCACCCACCAACTTCAGGACCGCTGCCGCTCAATCCGCAATATCGGCTACAGCCTGCCCAGACCGGGTGATACCGATCCTGATACCCTGACCGCACAGTGCGAAGCAGCGGCAAAAGGCGGCTATTCCATCGCCGTTGAGCGCGCCGTCGATCAGGCCGAAGCTGCCATCATAGAGGACGGCGCCGAGGTCATTACGCTGGGTTGCTCCATGACATTCTGGCTGATGCCCTTTATCAAGGACGGGCTCAAGGAACGGGGCTGGGACGTACCGGTGTTGGAAGGCTACACGGCAGCTATTGAACTGGCCAAACTGATGGTAAATCTGGGCGTCAACGCCAGCGGTCTCACCTATATGGGCGCCCGGCCTGATCGCTACCGCAACAAGGTGAATATTTGAATCGAATTATTTAACGGCGACCGTGACTTCCGGATTGCGATAATACATGCCCATCGATTTGTAACTCAAAACCAAATCACCATCCTGGTTATGCAGTTCGACGAGATCATACAAAATACCTCGATCCGGTTTGCTTTTTGATGGCCGCATACTGGTCACCGTCACCTGGCAACGTAAACGGTCGCCGGGGCGGGTCGGCTGATGCCATCGGATTTCGTCGAGTCCAGGCGATACGATGCTGGACTTCGGCGATATAAAGCGATCCACCAAGAGCCGCATAGCCATCGACAACACGTGATACCCGCTGGCAATGACACCGCCGAACTGAGTGCCCTTGGCGGCTATGGGATTGACGTGAAAGGGTTGCGGATCGAATTTTTCGGCAAATTCAATTATTTCGCACTCGTCCACCGAAAACTCCCCCAATATATAGGTCCGGCCAACCTCATAATCCTCAAGGTAGCCATTCATCTTTTCATCGATATTCATTAAATAGTCTCACCATATAAAATCACGCGACAGGAGTTTAGCCGACCCGATAGCCTTTAAAAACTCCGGATTCGACTCCCGAAAACAAAAATTGACCCACGAAGGAACGGCGAGTTTAGAGGGAGATTCTTCGAGAGGGGAACATCTCTCGATGTTCACAGAGGCTAGGCTCGGGAACGCCAGATTGGGAGTCCAATGGACGCCTTTGATGTTTAATATGATAGGTTAAGTGTATGGAATTATCCTTTACGAAAATCAAATGTGCGAAGATGAAGCGTTGAATTCTGATCACGGTTCAATCGCCCATCCGGCCAATTTGCGAAGAAAATCGGCGCATATATCCATCTGGTTCAGTTCAATGAATTCGTTGGCCTGATGGGCCTGGGCGATACTGCCGGGACCGCAGATTACTGCCGGGATTTCCGACTGTTCAAAAATTCCGGCTTCGGTCGCGAAGGAAATTACTTCGGCCCTATTCTGGCCGGTCAATCTTTTAACTAGGGCTTCTCCCGGGTTGTCTTCGCTGGGAACCAGGGGCGGCGCCGAAACCATTTTTTCCGTTGTGATATAGGATTCCGTCGCCACGGCCTGCATGGCGGGAAGAATGCTTGCGCGGCAGTGTTCTTCGAACTGTTTCAACGCCAGATCGCTATCACCATCTTGGATCGACCGGCAATCCCAGACAACGCAGCATTCACCAGCAACGATATTAAGCGCTGTGCCGCCTTCTATGGTGCCGATACTTATGGTCGAGTAAGGCGGCTCGAATTTCTCATCGGCCGAAGCTGAAGTTTTAAACTCTTCGGCAATGGTCGATAGACGGGAAATACATTGTGCCGCGGCGGTGATGGCATTTACGCCGGCTTGGGTTTGGGAGGAATGGGCCGGCTTGCCCGAAACCTTGGTCTCAAAAACCGTTACCCCTTTGTGAGCGTTGGCCAGTTTCATATCAGTCGGTTCACCGATGATTGCCGCCAGCGGCATGGGCACGTCCCGCACCAGACGGGCCACCAAAGCAGGGGCGCCGATGCAGCCTAATTCCTCGTCATAACTGAAGACCAGATGCAGGGGCTTTTTCAAATTCCTGGCCTTGAATTCGGGGGCCAAGGCCAGGGCAACCGCGATAAATCCTTTCATGTCGGATGTACCCCGCCCATACAGCCGCCCATCCTTTTCAACCATCTCAAAAGGATCGCTGTCCCAGTCCTGGCCCTCTACAGGCACCACGTCACTGTGGCCGGACAATACAATACCACCTTTGATACTGGGGCCTATCGTGGCGATTAGATCAGCCTTTTCGCCGGTATCATTGGGCGCCAGTTTCGCTTGGATACCATGGCCCGCCAGATAATCAGCGATGAAATCCATCATGGCTTTGTTGGAATGAGCGGAGACCGTGTCGAAGCTGACCAACTTTTCAAGCATTTCGACGGGAGTCAAAAAAACCGCCATTTAGGCTCTCCAGAAGGCGCGGGTAAACAGCACCATAACCGTGAACAGCTCCAATCTGCCCAATAGCATACCGATGGATAATATCCATTTAGCGGCGTCCGGCAGTGACGTGTAGTTACCTTCAGGCCCGATGATCGGTCCCAGCCCGGGACCGACATTGGAAATTGCTGATGCCGCTGCGGAAATGCTGGTGATGAAGTCCAAGCCCAGGAAAGCCAGAGCAATTGCCAAAGCGACAAAGGTCGCCAGGAAGACAAAGAAAAAGCTGAGGACGGAGCTGATAACCTCTTCCGGGATGGGCTCACGATTGTAATAGGGAATGAACACGCCGTGGGGTTGAGCCAGGTTCTGGAACTGGGTTTTGGCCGCAGCGTAGAGCACTTGAAAACGGAATATCTTGATACCGCAGGTGGTTGAACCGGCACAGCCGCCGATAAACATGACAAAGAAGAACAACGGAATGGCAAAGCTGCCCCATTTATCGAAGCCGTCGGTGGCATAGCCCGTACCGGTCATGATCGACACAATATTAAAGCTCGAGAAACGCAGCGCCTGCAGCGGCTCCAACCCGTTACGCAGCCAAAGCCATCCAGCGGTGACAACAATAATCACCGCGACAACGGTCAGAAACCATTGCACCTGGCTGTCTCGAAATAGCGCCCCTGGCTTGCCCTGTAGGGCCACCAGATAAAGCAAGAAGGGTAGACTGCCGACGATCATACCCAAAGTAACAATGGCGTCGATCAGGGCACTATCGAAATGTCCGATCGAGCCGTCATAGGTGGAATAACCGCCGGTGGCGATGGTTGTCATGGCATGGGCAATGGCGTCGAAACCGCTCATCCCGGCGAACCACAGGGCTGCAGCCCAAATCGCCGTCAAAGCAAAATAAATTCCGCCGATCACAGTCGCCACTTGTGCCGCGCGCGGTAGCGCTTTTTCCGACTGGTCAGAGGATTCCATGCGAAAGAGCTGCATGCCGCCAACCCGCAGCAGGGGCATAACCGCCAACGCCATAACAATGATGCCGATACCGCCTAGCCACTGCAGCAAAGCCCGCCACAACAGCAACCCCGGCGGTGCTGAATCGAGATTGACGATCACCGTCGCTCCCGTCGTGGTGATACCTGACATGGCCTCAAAAAAAGCGTCCGTGACGCTGAGGTCCAACTGGGAAAAAGCAAACGGCAACGCGGCAAATGCCGTTAAGACAATCCAACTCAGCGTCGTCAGTATAAAGGCCTGGCGTACCGACAGATTGGCGCCACCTGCCCGGCTCGTCAAAGCCAACGACACGCCAATAAAAAGCGTCACCCCGGCGGCGACAGCAAAGACCTGCCAGTCAGGATTGCCGAGGATAACGTCCGCGGCGGCCGGTACTACCATCACCACCGCCAAAGTGGTCAGCAGAAAACCAAGTATTAGAAAAATAGGCCGGAAGTCGATCACAACGGATTGGCTACGCGCCCCTCCCTAAATCAAATCCCGATAAAATTTCTGGCCAGAAAAAAATCTCAGGTACCCCCCTAGTACAGTCCTTGCACATAGATTATCGGTAACATTAATTGGGATTGTCAATCATCGCCAAGAACTCACGGCGGGTCGGTGAACTTTCGCGGAAAGCGCCGAGCATACGGCTGGTCACCATATTGACCCCCGGTTTATCGATTCCCCTTGTGGTCATACATTCATGTGCGGCTTCAACGACGACGGCGACACCAACCGGATCAAGCACTTCTTGCAAAGTATTGGCGATCTGAGCCGTCATTTTTTCTTGTATCTGAAGACGGCGGGCGAAACTTTCCACCAAACGGGCCAGCTTGCTGATACCGACTACCCGCACCTTGGGCAAATAGGCGATATGCACCTTGCCGAGGATGGGCGCGATATGGTGCTCACAGTGGGAAGAGAAAGGAATATCCTTCAACACAACCATTTCATCGTAGCCATCAGTTTCGTCGAAAGTCCGGCCGAGAATTTTATAGGGATCGTCGCCATAACCGGAAAAATATTCGTCATATGCCCGCACCACGCGATCCGGGGTTCCCTTCAGTCCGGGCCGGTTTACATCGTCGCCGGTCCAGCGCAACAATACGCGGACGGCTTCCTCCGCTTCTTCGCGGCTTGGACGGTCGTTCTTGCCGACGCTTTCAGGATTATCTGTGGTCACTTTCTTGTCCTTTCCGGGAATAAAACAACGATCTCAAACGAGACCGGCCATAAAATAGCGATTTTTTCCGCTTCCGCCAGTCCGAAGACGGAAAAACGGATAATTGCGCTAATTTACGAGTTTTAGGTCATGGGGAGAATCCAGCGAAAATGCCGGTACTGAAACATTGAATGTCTCGCCGGCCGAACCCTTCATTTGATAGGAACCAACCATAATGCCCGAGGGCGTCGAAAGGGGCGTTCCGCTGGTATATTCATAGGCCTCACCGGGCTGCAGTACTGGTTGTTCACCGACCACGCCATCGCCCCTTACTTCCTGTACTTGACCATTAGAATCCGTGATATGCCAATGCCGCCGCAACAATTGAACGGTTTGCTCACCCTGATTTTCAATCCTGATGTGATAGGCCCACACAAAGTGAAAATCGGTGGGATCGGACTGATCGTCCAAAAATGTCGGATCGACCGATATTTTTATTTTCTTGGTAACTTCCGAGTACATCGCCGACTGCTCATTATAATGCCTAAAGCTATCTAGCACAGGCGCAGGTCACTAGACAACTGACTGAGTTTTATCAAATCAAGCCATGCTCCATGAGCAGCGCCTTCAAACCAAAGAGACTTTTAGCTGGCAAGTGGTTTAGTATGTGTGCAGGCATTCCTTCAAGGCCAACTGAAATCCAGCGACTTCCGCTTTTTTGCATCGCCTAAAATACAAACCAAAAAGATACCGGGCCAAAATATTCACCAACCGCTACAGTTACTCCGGGATGAAAGTAGGTCTGTATGCCCTGGTCAAAGGCACGGTCCAAATTTTATTGACTTAACGCAAACGAAGCATCGCAGTGATGGCTTGTATTTCCAAGTCATCGCCACACAAGATACCCCCGTCCCTGACCAACGAACAGCAATTATCAATATCTACAGAAACTCCATGATAGCTGTGGTCACCATCAGGATAAATAAGGTCAAAATTATTTTTTGGCAGATTGGGTAAGGCGTCGCGTGAACAACCGCGCAGAATCTCCATTTCAACTTCATCTCGAAAAAAATTGAACATTATACTGAAAAACTTTGAACGGTTCTTCGTCGGCTAAAGCGCTATCCATTTCCTTGCTCACCTCATTGGTGTTGGCACCCAAATCGATAAATGGCGCCCGAACATCAATGCAAGTCAATTTCCCCTTTCCCCATTGTACAGTTCGGGCGCCTGCCTCCAGGTCAGCGCCAACGAACCGCACCAACTGCCAACCTCGAGAACATTCAGAGGCCGGCTTTTGGTTTCCTGTGAAAGCAGCCAGATCGTACCCATCATATAAGCCAACCGCATCGGATTCGTCGTTACACCGTAGACATCTTCGAAGTTTGGACCCGACTGCTGCATTCTTCACATCCGCTGATCATAATCGTCTCGATTCTAAGATGATTGGCATCCCTTTGCTTTGGCTATTTGCTGGTGTTACAGGCTCGACGCTGGACCAACTATGATCTCGACTCTGCGGTTTTTCTTATCGCGAACACCGTCTGCCGTCGATATGTGCGGCCGACCTTCGCCAAACGCCTGAGTGGTGATCATCTGGACCGGTACACCTTTCTCAATCAACATTTTGCGAACAGCTTCGGCCCGGCGGCGGGAAAGTTTGAAATTGTAGGGCTGAGGACCCGCCCGGTCGGTATGACCCGCCAGCGAAATCGTTACCGGCACGCCTGATCGGTAGGCCTTAACCAATTGATCGATGGCTTGATGGCTTGCCACATTAATCGCAGTTTTATCGAAGGAAAAATAAAGTGTGAAGCTATTGGTTTCCGGCAGCTCAGAAACAGCCGTCGCCGCTTTCACGACGGCGACCAAGTCGCCACTAGGCACGGCAATCGAATAGTTTCTTCCGACCACCGATTGCAAATCTTCCAGCTGTTCAACGGCAGCGATAAACCGATTGCGACAATCGGCAATATGTTCAATCTGCCAGTTTTCCTCCAGCTGCTCCATCCAGCAGTCAAAACCGATCTGCGCGTTGGCAGCCAAATGCGGCAGGAGTGTTTTGCTTTTGCTGTCGAGCACCGCCATCAGTCTTTTGCGAGCACCGGACAATAGCCTCGCTTGATCATCGGTCAGCCACCAGTCAGCCGGCTTTTCCAGTTCCACCACCATGCCGGCGGCTGCCAAATTAGCTTTTTTACCGAAATAGGCGGCATCAATCCAGTCGTACATTTCCTCAACTTCGTGGAGGGCAAAATTCTTATAGGCCGAGCTGAGAGCAGTCGAGAACGGACCGGCTTGATTGCCATTGCCGAATTCTTTCCGCCGCAAGGCGTCAAAATCGAAGGTCGCGCCACAAGCGGACAAAACCGATGTTTGAACGGCCAGAATACCGGCCACCAGTATTTTTTTCATGAGATAAATCCCCGTTTTTCCATATCATTACCCTAAAAATTAAAAGGGAAATGTGACAAGGAATTGGGGCGCGCTAAGGGCACAATAAGGCAATGTCGTGTCGGTTGGAGGGTTAATCTGTGACGCTGCAGGAACCACCACCCAATACGCAGAAACGGGCGCAATGGGGATGGTTGAGCTTCACGGACGTCGCCGCATCCATTAAATTGTGTCCCATCTCGAACTGTGGATCATAAGGAATGAGCGTACAAGGCGCGACAACCGGCCGGGCAGCGCCTTTTCGTTTGATCACCATGCGCGAAGTCGCACACATCATTGAATCGGGCGCCACGCCCAATATATCCCAGCACGATGTGGTAATCTCGGGAACATCAAGCCGTTCATCCATTTCCGGAAACAACACCAAAGCCATTGGATCATGGGCATCAATCTGTATGCCTTCAGAGGCAAAAAGCGCCGCATAGGCAGACCGTTCAGGGTGATCGTCTTCAATCCAGCAGGTACGACCGGCGGCGGCAATGTTCATGCTGTTTTCGGACAGCCATTTGAGATCTTCGATCATGGGCGACCAACTACCCGATCCTCGCAGCTGTTCGTGACGAAATTTGGTATGATGATCAATCGAGACACGCAGACGGAGCCGCTCCCCGTAAATTGAATTAAGCTTCGCCAGATCGTCCCGTTTGTGGTGTAACGGCTTCATGGCATTGGTCAGAATCAAAACCTTGAACCCTTTTTCCAGACAGGCCTCAATCATGCCGATAATTTCTGGGTTCATAAAAGGCTCACCACCGGTAAACCCAATTTCCTCCACACCCAGAACATCATTTTTGATTTCACCAAGGTATTGACGAACTTCCGCTTCGCTCAAATACACCAGCCGGTCATTCTCCGGACTGGATTCGATATAGCAATTTTCACAGGTGAGATTGCATAGTGTGCCTGTGTTGAACCACAAGGTCTTGAGGTGAGTCAGCGCAACAACAGCACGCGGCAATCCATCCGCAGTGATGTCAGGATTTTGGAATTTCCGCGGGGCTAATTTCGGAGCCGTTGCAATGTCGTCGGGCATTTTTCCTTAGAAAGCTATTCCTGGTTGGTTGAACTTGAACTCTGGCGCATCCAATATTGTGAAAAATCTATAATACCAAATTACTAATTTTTGCAATTGGGTGGGAGGTTGGTATTTATGAATATATTATCCCGCGGCAAAGCGCATAGCGTCCAGAAGGACATCATTGGTTGATCGGTATTTGAGCAGAACAGTTTCGATACCCTCTGCCATTTCAGTAGGGGAATCTTTCGCCGAAAAAACGATAACCGTCAACTCGGAATTTATAGGTTCCTGAACGGTGATTATCCTATCCGAAGCCTGACGGTGAAAAGAATCTTCTGCGCGTTTGAATTCTAAGCCGTTTATAAATGCAAAGGCACCAATAGAAAACAGGATGCCGATAGCGGCAACCAAGATAATTGGGACATATCGGCATAAATTTGATATTCTTCTGAAACCAGTTCCATCCACCCGTCCACTTTCATTTAACCAAGGGCTCTTTAATCTGATTGCAAATATTTCGCAACTTCTATCATTACATATTTTGATCATTCTGAAAAAAACAAAAAGGATTTAACCACGCCATTGACTGCTTCAAAGAAGGCGATGCCGACAAAGGTTGAAAAAAGCGGATAAAGTATTAACAATAAAAGGGTAAGAACTTTCTGCGTTCATAATTTCTACCGTAATCCAGAGAGAAAAATTTGCGGGTGTAGTTCAATGGTAGAACGAAAGCTTCCCAAGCTTTAGGCGAGGGTTCGATTCCCTTCACCCGCTCCAACAATTAAACCCAATTTCCACCTGCCCCTATATTGAAAGGCCTGCCCTTGGACGATCACGATATCACCCGTCACGATTATGGCGGCAAAATAGAGACCGACTGCAAGAAGATGGTCCAGGGTATGGTGGAAATGTTCGACGAATTAGGCGAACTGGCATTGACCCGCATATATGCGGAACTGTATCGTCTCAACAATAATTTTGATATCGGCGATATTCCGCAAACTGATCTCGATCATTTCAAGCTGACCTGGATGCTGGGGCTCGGCGAATTGATGTTTTTCAGCATGGCCGACC
>PVBE012529022.1_pt1 | contig 13050 bp, 12 predicted proteins | sample 1631181 | NCBI WGS metagenome assembly PVBE01 (sample SAMN08397723, study PRJNA350692) | Marine metagenome, whole genome shotgun sequencing project. | isolation source: water | place: Pacific Ocean | collected 2012-04
CAGGTTGCGGAAAAACTCCGATGGGTTGGTGTTTTGGCCAAGATTCGGACCTTGCGCGCTGTCATTCCGAACGAGGTGAGGAATCGGCTCAAGCTCGAAACGCGTTATTTTTGAATCAGTTGTATGAATGAGGCTGACTCCGGTGGAGATTCATCGCCGCCCTCGGAATGACAGATTGGGGCATTTCAGACCCCTCAGAATCGTTTTTCCGCAACCTGCTAGGAAAGCCCGGACCTTCTCGGCGGCGTCCCGTCCGCTTGGGCGGACCGGACTGCCGGCAACGGACGCCTTCGAGGAAACCCGTCCGGCCCGGAGGGCGTCCGGGACCCGGAAACCGCCGGGCGCCAACCAAGAGGGAAAACCATGACCGGAAAATCCATCGGCTCCCTGATTATCTTCATGGTTGTGGGCGGCCTCGTGGGGAGCATTCTGGGCGAAATCCTCGGCCGTCTCGTGGGGCAGGGATTCTGGAACAACATCCTGACCACGGGCGTCAACTTCGGCGTTCAAGATCCGGTCCATCAACCCATCGCCGTCAACCTGGGCATCGTCATCCTTTCCTTCGGGCTCGCCATCAAGGTCTCGCTCCTCGGCATCGTCGGCTTGGTCGTTGGCCTGGTTCTGCACCGGAAGCTCTGATTCAGGATATGACGTCTCCACCCCTGGTCCTGGCTTCCGCCTCTCCCCGCCGCAAACACCTTCTCGAACAAGCCGGCCTCCTCTTCGAGGTCCTGCCTTCCGACGTGGAGGAGTCCTACAACGGAGAGCCGCCGGGAGAATTCGCCCGAAGGAGCTCAGCCCGCAAGGCCGCCGGGGTCTTCTCCCTTCGGCCCGCGGCGATGATCGTGGCGGCGGACACAATTGTCGTCCTGCGCGACCCGGCCTCGGGAAAAGACCGCGTGCTCGGGAAACCGGCCGGGCCGGCGGAGGCCCGGTCCATGCTGGCCGGGCTCAGCGGCCGGGAGCACCGCGTGATCACGGGCGTCACCGTCCGGTGGGGAGAGAAGGAGCGGACCGGTTCCCGGGAGACCCGTGTTCGCTTCCGGACGCTCGGCGCGGACGCGATCGGCCGCTACGTCGCCACGGGCGAACCGCTGGACAAGGCGGGGGCCTACGGGATCCAGGGCCGCGGCATTCATCTGGTCGAGAGCCTGGAAGGTTGTTACACTAACATAGTGGGTCTTCCGCTCGGGTTGTTGAGGGCGCTTTTTCTCGGCGTGGGGGTGGAAGCCCTCCCGCCCGGTCCGTGCGGCGCGTTCGCCAAATCGAAGGAAGTCGAGGAATGCCTCAACCGGACACGGCGCTCCTGATCCTGGACATGCAGCGCGACCTGGCGACGCCCGAGGGCGTCCGGTATCACGAACGGACGGCGTCGGTCATCGAGCCCATCCTCCGCCTGCGCGGGTTCGCCCGCGAGAAGGGTTGGCCCGTCCTCTACACCCGCAATGTCCACGAGCCCTGGGCGTTCGATCGGGAAATCGGCGGGATCCCCTGGTGCGTCCGGGGGACGCCGGGCGTCGAAATCATCGACCCGTGCAAACCCGACCCCGGCGAGACCGTCATCCGCAAGCGGACGCTGGACGCGTTCTTCGGAACAGAGCTGGATTCCTTCCTGAGGCGGCTCGGCGTGAAGCGTCTGGCCCTGACCGGGGTCTTCGCCAACGAGGGGGTCCTGATCACCGCCGGGGAGGCGGCGCTGCGGTGGTGCGACCTGGTCCTTCCCGTCGACGCGGCGGCCGGCAGGACGGACTTCGACGACGAAGCCACGCTCCGGGAGATCTCCTTCCTCTACCAAGGGAAGCTGACCACGACCGAAGCCCTCCTGGCGGGACGCGAGGCGGACGTGGCGGCGGACACCTCTGTCGCCCCTCCCGAGCAGGTCCGTAAAGAGTCGGTCGAGCTGCCCCCGGCGGAGACCGCGCTGATCGTGGTCGACATGCAGAACGACTTCGCGCGGCACGGCGGCGCGCTCTTCGTCCCGGATACGGCGGACACCATCGAACCCATCCGGTCTCTGCTGCACGAAGCGCGGGAGAAGGGGGCGACGGTCGTCTTCACGCAGGATTGGCACCGTCCGGACGACGCCGAATTCCGGATCTGGCCGGTCCACGCCGTCGCGGGGACCCCGGGCGCGGCGGTGATCGACCCGTTGGAGGCGCGGGACGATGAGCTCCGGGTGAAGAAGCTTCGGTACGACGCCTTCTACGGAACGTCGCTCGACCACGCGCTTCGTCTGAACAACGTGCGAAACGTAGTCGTAGCGGGGACGGTTTCGAACATCTGCGTCCTCCACACGGCGGGCAAGGCGGCGCTCCACGGCTACCGCGTCGTGGTCGCCGAGGACGGGATCTCCTCCCTGGACCCCTTCGATCAGGCCCTGGCCCTGCGCCAGGTCACCGAGGTGTTCAAAGGCGAAGTGTGCGGCTCGGCGGGCGTGCGCTTTGACTGACCCGGCCCTTCCCTGTTGTGAGGCCGGGCGACAGGGATTAAAATGAATCCGTCCAAAATGTACGGCCGTTTGAAAATCGGAGCGGCGGGGGAAGCCCCGCGACCGTGGGAATCACCATGCCCGAGATGAGGACCTGAATCATGGAGCTCGAAAGCGCCAAGAAAGAAGGCCGATTCCGCATCGGCCTCATCGTCCCCTCTTCCAACACCACGATGGAGGTGGATTTCTATAACCACTTGGAGGAGAAGGCCTCCGTCCACATCGCCCGGATGTACCTGGACACGACGACCAAGGAGGCGGAGGAAATCATGGTCCGGGAGTCCGCCCCCGCGGCGGCGGACATGATCCGCACGCTCTACCCCCATGTGACGGTGTTCGGCTGCACCTCGGGCGGATCGATCTTCGGGATGGATTACGACCGGAAGATCGCCGGAGACCTGACCAAAGTGACCGGAGCGGGCCGGACCGTCACCGTCCTCGGGGCCGTCACAGAACAGTTACAGCATATCGGGGCCAAGCGCATCGCCGTCTTCACGCCTTACATCGACGAGCTGAACCGGACCATTCAGTCCTGCATGGAAGAGGAAGGCTTCGAGGTCCTGTCCATCCAGGGCATGGGAATCACGGTCAACTTCGACATCGGCGTGGTGTCGCCCGAGGAGATCCTGGCGTTCGCCCGGGAACGCTTCAAGGACCCGGAGGCCGACGCCCTCTTTTTCTCGTGCACGAACATGAGGGCCCTGGACGCCGTCCCCATCCTGGAGAAGGAATTCGGCAAGCCGATCGTCACCAGCAACCAGGCGGCGGTGGAGACCGTCAACCGGATCTACCGTTCGGTGATGAACTAGAGCGCCGCGGCCGCCCCCGTCTCCGAAGTCTTTCACGCTTCCGGACGGGGGCCGATCGTTTCTTTGCGCGAAAATCCCGCTTGAATCTTCGATGGAATTACGGGCGCCCGCCTACAGGGCGCGAAAGGAAGGACCATGAAACTCGCGGAGCGGATGAGCCGGCTCGGAACGGAGTCGGCCTTCGAAGTCCTGGCGCAGGCCAAGGCCCTGGAGGCGCAGGGGAAGAAAATCGTTCACATGGAAATCGGGGAGCCGGACTTCGACACCCCGGCCCACATCGGCGAAGCCGCCTACCGGGCCATCCAGGACGGCTACACCCACTACGGTCCATCGGCGGGCCTGCGGGAGCACAATCAGGCCGTGGCCGACTATTTCAACAATCACTACGGACTGGACTACGGGGTCGAGAACGTCGTCGTCGCGCCCGGGGCCAAGCCGTTTCTCTTTTTTGCGATCCTGGCGCTGGCCGGAGAGGGCGAAGAGGTCATCTATCCCAACCCGGGATTTCCCGTGTACGAATCCGTGGCGGAATTCGCCGGGGCCAAGGCCGTCCCGCTCCCGCTCCTGGAGGAGAACGATTTCGCCTTCACGCTGGAGGACGTCGCCTCGCGGGTGACGCCGAAAACCCGCCTGTTGATCCTGAACTACCCCCACAACCCCACCGGGGGCATCCTGAGCCGGGAGCTCCTGGAGGGGATCGCCCGGCTCGCCATCGACCGGGACTTCGTCGTCCTGGCCGATGAGGTTTACTCCCGCATGGTGTATGATGGCGAGCACTACAGCATCGCCCAGGTCCCGGGGATGAAGGAGCGGACCATCCTTCTGGACGGCTACTCCAAGACCTTCGCGATGACCGGGTGGAGACTGGGCTTCATCGCCGCGCCGGTCGAGCTGGCCGACGCCATCACCCGGCTCATCACGAACAGCGTGTCCTGCACGGCCAGCTTCGAGCAGATGGCCGGCATCGCCGCCCTGACGGGTCCCCAGGACGAAGTGCACCGGATGGTCGAAGAATTTCACCGGCGGCGCGACTTCATCGTCAAGGGCCTCAACGAGATCAAGGGCGTGAGCTGCAAGAATCCGGGCGGGGCCTTCTACGTCTTCCCCAACGTGCGGGAAGTCCCCATGACGCCCGAGGAGCTGGCCCCCTACCTGATGAGAGAGGCCGGCGTCGCCTGCCTGCCGGGGACTTCGTTCGGCGAGTACGGCAAGGGGCACCTGCGTTTTTCCTATGCGGTGTCGCATGAGGAAATCGAAGAGGCCCTGACGAACATGGACAAAGCGATCAACAACATCTGAGAAATCAGGGGAGAAATGAGATAGCCGCAAAGCCCAAAGTCTTGGTGACGCGCCGATTGCCCAAAGCGGCGATGGACAGGGTCCGCAAGGCGGTGAACGCCCAGGTGAACCCCCACGACCGCCCCATGACCCGCCGGGAGCTCCTGCGGGGGCTCAAGGGGAAGGACGGCGTTCTTTCCCTTCTCAACGACCGGATGGACGGCGAGGCCATGGACGCCGCCGGCCCGGCATTGAAGGTGATTGCCAACTACGCCGTGGGCTTCAACAACATCGTCGTCCCGGACGCCACCGGGCGCGGCATCGTCGTGACCAACACGCCCGAGGTCCTGACGGAGACGACCGCCGACATGGCCTGGTCGCTCATCATGGCCGCCTGTCGCCGAATCGCCGAAGGAGACGACTTCCTCCGGAGTGGAAAGCCCTGGGACTGGGCGCCGCTGATGATGCTGGGCTCGGACGTCCACGGGAAAACCCTGGGCATCCTGGGTTTGGGCCGGATCGGCCAGGGGGTCGCGCGCCGCGCGCGGGGCTTCAACATGAAGGCCATTTATTACGACGCCTTCCGCCAGAAACCCGCGGTCGAGAAGAGGCTGGGCGTTCAGTACAAGCGGTTCGACACGGTCATCAAGCAGGCGGACATCATCACCGTCCACACGCCCTTGATGAAGGAGACCATCCACCTCGTCAACGCCAAGGTCCTGAAGGCCATGAAGAAGACGGCCTACCTGGTAAACACCTCCCGGGGACCCATCGTGGACGAGGCCGCCCTGGCCCGGGCGCTGCGGCGGGGGGACATCGCGGGGGCGGGGATCGACGTCTTCGAGGAAGAACCCAAGGTTCATCCCGAGCTGGTGAAATGCCGAAACGCGGTCATCACGCCGCACATCGCCTCGGCCACCATCGAGACCCGGACGGCCATGGGGACGCTGGCAGCCTCGAACCTCATCGCCGTCCTCAAAGGCAAGAAACCCCCGACGCCCGTCAATCCGGAGGTGTGGCGGAAGCGGAGGAAGTAGGCCGCTCCGCGCGGGTTACGGGTTGGGCGCTTCGGGTGGACCGGCCTCGCTCGCGTCAGGCGTGACGGCACGCGACGGATTTCTCTCTCCGTGAACACGTGAAGACGCGATTGGGCGTCGCCCCCGCGCCGATCTCTCGGGTTCGATGGCGGGCGGGGAATCCCCCTTATCAGCTCCGGCCCAATGCCCCGCGGAGGGTCGAGTTCTCCCGCTTTTGCTCTTCGGAAAGGGGAAGGTCTTTTTGTGTGCGCATCAGCCCGCGCGCGTGCAGGTCATCCATGACTTTCTTCAGATGGAACCCCATCCGGATGCCCTTCAGCCCCAGAAACCCCGACTCGAAGGCGCGGACCTCTCCTCGGCTCGTCGTCAGGTCCCTGAAATAAACCAAAAGACCTCTGATGGACATCCACCGGTGGACCCGGGGATTTCCTTGAAGGCCCTTGACGACAACGATGCGGTGCTTGGCCCGTTCGGGAAGCCTCAGGACCGTGAAGGCCTCGGAGTCGACACCTCCCCGCTCCGGGGAGACAATCAGGTGCGTCACCGACGGAATGTGGTTCTTCCGAATCCATTGATTGACCCACCGCTCCAGATTCATGGCGTCGGCGAACACCACCCGCACCATGAACTCGATGTCATCTGTGCTGTACGTTTCGCCGCCCCGCCGCAGGGCCAGGATGCGGTCCCGCGCGCGATTCGCCTCCGACGGCGCGTTCACCTCTTGCGCGTACGCCGGCGCCTCTTGGAGGCCCGACCCGCACAAGCCGGCAAGAAGAAAGGAGGCGGCCCAGGTAGAGAATTTTTTCATCTTCTACGTCTCAAATCCCGCTCGATAGCCGAGCGCTCTTGCCCGCGTGTCCGCGGGTCGTTTCCATCCATGCAAACGCGGTTCGCACGGACGCTATCCGCTGAGGCCCGACAGCAATCCCCAGACCGTTCGGTTTGTGCGTCGATGGGCGCCGGTTTCAGGCGGGCAAGTCCGTCCGAATCAGTCCCGGCATTTCTACGGCAGGCTGGAAAGCAGGAGGGAATCCAAGTCCAAGGGTCTCAAATGCGAGGGCGTTAAGTCCGAGGAGTATAAATCCAGCGTTTCAACCAGGCCCAACCGGCGTCGCCGAAGCTCAAAGCGATTAACCAATCAATAGCATATAGTAGGCTGTCGTTTCCGCAATCCACAACGTTTTTTGAAAAAACCCCGATTCAACCCGGATCACCCTTCAAGGCCCAGGGGGGCGACTCTCCCCGTGGGGGATTTCCCGCCTTCACCCGGCGGGGGAATCCGGCAGGCGCCACCGCTCGCCGACGGCCATCAGCCGGACGGCCTCCGGGTCTCCCCCGGCGGCCTGGACCGCTTTCTTCAATTCTTTCGGCGGCTGGTCCACGGGTTCGTTGGTGAGGTCGAAGGCGCCCCAGTGCATGGGCAGCATCCACCGGGCGCGAAGCTCTCCGAAGGCCCGGTAGGCCTCGGCGGGGTCCAGGTGAGCGTAGCGCATGAACCACCTGGGCGCGTAGGCGCCGATGGGCAGCATGGCCGCGTCGATGGGGCCGAACTTCCGGCCGTACTCGGCGAACCCTTGATAGTAACCGCTGTCTCCGGCGAAGAAGAATTTCCGGTTCTCCGATTCAATCAGCCAGGAGCACCACAGCGTGCTGTTCACCCCCATGCCGAACCGGTTCGACCAATGCTGGGCCGGAAGACAGGTCAACTTCCAGCGGCCGTGCCGCGCCGATTGCCACCAGTTGAGCGCCACCACCCGCCTGCCCCGGTCCCGGAGCCACCCGGCCACGCCCAGGGGCGCAAACCACGTGACCGTCGCGGGGAGGTTGTCCACCGTCCAGGCATCCATGTGGTCGTAATGGTTGTGGGAAAGCAAGGCGAAGGCGTCGGCCGGAATTTTCCCTACGGGGACGCCGGGCGGATGGAGCCGTTTGGGCAAAAAGGCGCGGGCGCCGAAATGGGGGTCGGTCAGAAACGTGTCGCCGCCGTCCTTGACCACAAACGTGCAATGGCCCACCCAGGTGAAGGAGGTGGAGCGCTCCGGCTCGGACAGATAATCACCGTCATTGGCCACCGTGGGAACGCGGGGCGGCGTCCGCTTCGCCGTCCACCACTCGTTCCGGTAAAAGAGCCTCATCCGGTAATAGCTCAATGGACCGTGCCGCCTCTTCCACCAGGGGTTGAACCATTCTCCGGGCCGGCCGTGGGGCGCGTAGAGGGAGTCCGGCGATCCGGAGAGGAGGCCTTCATCCTCGCGCGAGGGAAGCGGCGAAGGGCCGGAGAACCCGAATCGCCCGCACCCGGAGAGCAGGCCCGCCGCGCCGAGACCCGTCCCGGCCGCCAACCGGAGAAACCTTCGTCTGTCGAACCGGTCCTTCATCCCCGGACCTCCCGAAATCTTCGAGCGCGGTCCCTTTCAAGGCCGGACCTGCATGTCCCCTCTTTATATAGACCATGGGAAACTCCATGAACATTGCAACCCGGACCCTCCATGCGCCGGTCGGCGTTGATGTGCGATGATCTTCGCTTTCACCTGAATACGATCAAGCGGCCCAAAGGGTTGGAATGATTTGACGAAAGCGACTTTCGAGATTAGACTGAGAAACTCGGTAAACAGGAGGGAGAAACAATCAAGGGCGGCCCGGGTCGCCTTGGAGAACGTGGAGGAATCACGGCTGTGTCCCAACCCCCGGTGATCATCTACACGACTGATCCTTGCGGATACTGCAAGATGGCGAAAACCCTTTTCGATAAGAAAGGAGTCGCATATGAAGAGAAAATGGTTTTCGGCGGAACCCCCGAATGGAAAGAAATGCTGACCGTCACCGACGGCGCCAAGACCGTGCCCCATGTCCTGATCAATGGTCGGACCGTAGGGGGGTACCCGGATCTGTTGAAACTCCAAAAGTCCGGAGAGCTGGATTCGCTCTTGAACCTCGCTTGAGGGATTAGGGCGTTCTATTGGAGCGCCGGGGGTTTTATCTCCGGCGCCGGCCGACATAAACCGCGGAAATCAGCCCCGTGCGGCGAGGCCGCGTCGGGAGGTTTCCTGAGACTTCAACCGAGGCATTGCGTCCATTGCTTCGGGGGGCTGAATGGTCAAAGACGCAAGTTTGCCCGTAGAGCGTGCTCCAGGACGGAACGCGCTCGAGCGGACCCGGGACACGAAAAAGACCGTCGAGCGCGCCCGGGATTGGATTCTGGCGCGTCAGGATCAGGAAGAGGGTTTTTGGGTCGCCGAGCTTCAGGCGGACACGACCCTCACGTCGGACTACGTGATGTTGAGGGCCTTCCTGGACACCCTCGACGAAAAGGTCAAGCGGAAAGCCGTCCGGCATCTGGAGATGGAACAGCTTCCCGACGGAGGCTGGAACACCTACGCGGGCGGCCCGTCGGAAATCAACGCGACCGTCAAGGCCTACTTCGCCCTCAAGCTGGCGGGGCTCAAGGAGGACGTCCCCACCCTCCTCCGCGCACGAGAGGCCGTCCACCGGCTGGGCGGACTCGAGCGGGCCAACATCTTCACCAAAATCTACCTGGCGCTCCACGGGCAAGTGGATTGGGAGCACATTCCATCCATGCCGGTGGAGCTCATCTTCGCGCCCAACTGGCTTTACATAAACATTTATGAGTTCTCTTACTGGACCCGGACGATCATTGTGCCGCTGTTCATCATCGCGGCCGTTAAGCCGAAAATACAGGTCCTCCCCCCGGACGCGTTGAAAGAGATCTACCTGAAGGGACCCTCCAAAGCGGACTGGTTTCAGAACGGAAACCGGACCTTCCTGCGCACCCTGTTCCTGATCGGGGACTCCGTTCTGAAGTTCCTGGAAAAGAAACACATCTCCGAGATCCGGGCCCGCGCCGTCCAGAAGGCCGAAAAGTGGATACTCGAACGCCATTTCAAGACCGACGGCCTCGGGGCCATCTACCCCGCGATGGCCAACGCCATCATCGCCATGAAGGCCCTGGGGTACGACGAGAAAGAAAATTCCACCCTGGCCAAAGCCCTCCAGGATTTTCAAGACCTGGTCATCGAAGAGCCGGATCACCTTCGGGTCCAGCCCTGCGTATCGCCCGTCTGGGACACCGCCCTCGCTTGTTACGCCTTGCGGGAGGCCGGGGTCTCCGGCGAGCATCCGGCCCTGGTGAAGGCCGCGAACTGGCTCCTGGACAAACAGACCCGCACCAAGGGCGACTGGCAGATCAAGGGAAACGGCATGCAGGCGGGGGGCTGGTATTTTCAGTTCCAGAACGAGTACTATCCCGACAACGACGACACCAGCGTCGTTCTGATGAGTCTTCAAAAAATCGACATCCGCGACGAGAAACGCAAGGCCGAGGCCGTCGATCGGGGCCTCCGATGGGTTCTCGGTATGCAGTGCAAGGACGGCGGTTGGAGCGCCTTCGAGCGCAACGTCAACAAAATCATTCTGAACAGCATCCCCTACGCCGATCATGGCGCGGTCCTGGACCCCAGCACGTCCGACCTGACGGGCAGGGTCCTGGAGTTGCTGGGGCGGTTCGGCGACAACAAGAAAAGCCCCGCCGTGCGCCGGGCCGTCCGGTTCCTGAAAAAAGAGCAGGAGTACGACGGATGCTGGTACGGACGTTGGGGCGTCAATTACATCTACGGCACCCATCTCGTCCTCCAAGGCCTCGCCAGCGTGAAAGAAGACATGACCGCCCCTTACGTCAGGAAGGCCGTCCGGTGGCTACTGGATCACCAGAACGAAGACGGGGGCTGGGGCGAAACGATCGCGTCGTACGACAATCCCGACCTGCGCGGGCAGGGACCGAGCACGCCCTCCCAAACCGCCTGGGCGATCACCGGACTGATGGCCGCCGGGGAGATCCGACATCCCGCCGTCTCGCGGGGCGTTGAGTTCCTCCTCGATCGACAAACACACGATGGGACCTGGGAAGAAGAAGAGTGGACGGGCACGGGCTTCCCCAAGGTCTTTTACCTGCGGTATCATTTGTATCGCCATTATTTTCCGCTCATGGCCCTCGGACGCTATCACCGCCTCACCGCCTGACTCGAAGGTTTCCGGTGGCACCGGATGCACCCCAATCCGCGACACCTCCAATCGGGATTCTCTCCGCTTTCCGAATGGAGGTGTCCGCCCTCGCTCGAGGCCTGACCTCTCCCGGCAAAATCCTCATCGGCGGGAAAAGGGCCTGGCGGGGGAGACTCGGACACCTCGGCGTCATCGTCCTTCCCGGGGGGATGGGCGGCGAGAAGACGTCGGCATCCTCAAGGGCCCTGCTCGACCGGGGCGTGTCGGCGATCCTCTGCGTCGGATCGGCCGGCGCCCTGGACGACCGGCTCCAAGTGGGAGACATCGTGATTGCGGAGTGGGTGGTCTCGGCGGGCGACCCCGCGTCGCGCAAGTCGTGCGACCCCGGCATGGCCGACAGGGCCAAAAGGCTGGCGGGCGAAAGAGGATTCGGAACGTTCGCGGGCGGTCTGGCCGGCGCGGCCCAACCCGCAACAACCCCCGGCGAGAAAGCGCGATTGTGGACCGCCACCGGCGCGCTGGCCGTGGATCTGGAGAGCGCGGCGGCGGCGGCGGCGGCCGAAGCGGCCGGCGGCGTCCCGTTCCTGGCCGTCCGGGTCATCACGGACGATTCCCGGACCGCGCTCCCCGACTTCCGCTCCGGCTGGAAGAAACCCGCCAGGCTGCTCAAGGACGGGGCGGGGTTTGTCGGGCGGATTGCGGCGATGCGCCGGGCCCTTCGCGCGCATCAGGAATTCCTGCGCCTCTTTCTCAGCCGCTTCCCTCCCCCATCCGACGACCCGTCGCACGTCGGCCGCTCGCCCGGCGGTCAGGCGGACAGGCGCTCCTGATGAGGCCATCCATGCGGCGGGCCATGAAGGGGGCGGCATTCGCCCTGCTCCCCGCCGTCGCCCTGCTCCTTGCCGGGGAGCTGGGAGCCCGCGCGCTCCTCTTCGTGCGACACGGGTACGACCCGAAATGGTTCATCGCGCCCTTTGGCTGGGAGCGGGGCGACCGGTCGGCTTCCGAATTCGCGAACCGCCGCTTGCAGGGCAAGGCGCAGGGGGCGGCGGTGGAAAGGCCGGGCCGGTCGGGCGAAACCTTTGAGAAGAAGAAACGGCCGGCCGGAGCGCCGCCTCCGGGGGCGGCGCCGGGCAAGGGGGGGGGGCCGCCCGCTCCGGTGGAGGTCTTCCTGGGGCCGGCCCGGTGGACCGGGAACATCCGGTTCGAATTCAAGGACGCCTGTGGGGGCCGGATTCTCTCTTTCCGGTTCAACCGCCTGGGATACCGGGGAGGGGACTGGCGGGAAACCCCGCCCGGGGACGCGGTGCGCATCCTGGCCCTGGGGGGATCGAGCACGCTGGGGGTGACGAACCCGGAGGACAAGACTTGGCCCGCAATCCTGGAAAAGGACCTTCGGGGAAGGCTGGGGGGAAGCCGCAAGGTCGAGGTCCTCAACGCGGGACGGAACGCCGAGAGGTTGGACCCAATGATCTCGGCCTTCAGGGAGAGGCTCTATTCGCTCGATCCCCGCCTGGTGATCTACTACGGCGGCTACAACGAGGCGGCCGTTGACTCGGCCCTGTTCATCGACGTCGGCGAGGCCATCGACCACCTGAACAAGAAGGTGCTTCCCTGGTTTTACACAACGCTCTATTCGCGGTCGATGCTCTACACGGTGCTTTTGGAGAAATACGCGTACTGGCGGGTGAGCCGCTCGTCCTCGGCGCTGGTCCCTGACGTGAAAGCCTATGTGGAGAGGGTGAAGCGGCTTGCGGAGGCGGTCCGACGGAAGGGGGAAAAACTCTTGATCGTCATCCAGGAGAACCGGCTCCCTCGGGGGGAAGAGCTGGAAAGCCTGGACCTGAAAGATGCGGACGCGGTTCGGCGGTACGTCTCGGCAACGGGAAACGGCGGACTGGGCGCCCTCAAGAGGATCCGCTCCAGGATCCATCACATCCTCATGGAGGCCCTCCGGCGACTCGGCCCGGACTCGCTGGGACCGGACGTCCGGATCGTCGACCCCGCAAGCGCCTTCGCCGGGCACTCCGACCGGAATGAGCTCTTCTGCGATCCGATTCACCTGACCGATAAGGGGAACGCGACCCTCGCCCGATTCATTTCCGGGAAGTTGTCGAGCGGATTCTTGTCCGAGTGAACGGCGGCCGGGCGCCGTGGAGCCTCAAGACCGCGCTCAACAAGCCCGGCTTTGACACCGGAGGGGAGGTTTCATAGGCTGACGATCGGCTCCCCAAACTTTCCGCTGAAGTCGGGACGCCCGCCTTGCTGATCCAACCGGGCGGCCGGGGGGGCGAGGGGATATAGTGGACCCCCTTTATCAAGCGGCATCTAAGAGAGTACCGGGGCCGGTTTGAAGTTGGTGTTCCACCTGGTTGGGCGTCCGGTAGCCCAGGGTGGAATGCAGATAGTGCTCATTGAA
>PVBE010773291.1_pt1 | contig 13049 bp, 10 predicted proteins | sample 1631181 | NCBI WGS metagenome assembly PVBE01 (sample SAMN08397723, study PRJNA350692) | Marine metagenome, whole genome shotgun sequencing project. | isolation source: water | place: Pacific Ocean | collected 2012-04
GCTGCTCGACGAAGCTGGTGTACGAATGCCCCCAGCCGACCTTCGACGGGTACTCCTCGTCGGTGTACTGGCAGTCGGCGATGAGCAGGTCCACGCCTTGCGCAAACCTCACGATCGCCGCGTTGGCCTCGGCCACCTCGCGGCCGACGTCCTCGTAGTCGGCGAGCTCGTCCTCGTCGAGCTCCGCCGGGTCCACGTCGCCGTAGATCGTGTCGTAGTAGGGCTCGTTGTCGCCCGTGTACGCCACGGTCTTGCCGTCGCACTCGATGCGGTAGCCCAGCATCGTGATCGGGTGGTTGAGGTACTGCGGCGTGACCTTGAAGTCGCCGATCTCCACCGGCTCGTCCTTGAGGTTCTGAAAGTTCAGCTCTGCGTTGAGCTGGGCGGTGGACACGGGGAAGTAGGCGTAGTCCATCTGCATGTCGAACACCGAGCGGAGCGTGCGCCCCTGGTCGACGTCGAAGTGGACCGGCCCGAACACGTCCACCCGGTTGCCGGGGACGTACGCCGGCACGAAGAACGGGAACCCCTGGATGTGATCCCAGTGGGTGTGGCTCACGAGCAGGGTCACGTGGATGGGCAGCCCCCGGCCCATCAGGTCGTTGCCGAGCTCCCGGATGCCCGTGCCGGCGTCGAGGATCAGGACCTGACCGGAGTCCGACCGCACCTCGATGCACGAGGTGTTGCCGCCGTACCGTGCGGTCCGCTTGCCGGGCGACGCGATCGACCCGCGCACCCCCCAGAACTTCACGAGCATGGGTCTACTCGGGGACTCACGACTGCAGGAACACCGCGGCCTTCTCGACCTCGTCCGCCAAGCCCTCGAAGGAGCCGTCCTCGAACTGTTCCTCCGTGCGGCCCAGCGCCGTCCAGACCGCGTCGTCCAGCGGATCGAACAGGGCGTCGCCCCGGAACCCGAGCCCCTGCTTGTGCACGAAGTAGTTGGCCGCCGCGGTGGTCAGGATGAAGTCGGCGTGCTCGTCGTCGAGGTGCTCCTCGGGGTGGTGGTGGTGCCGGATGGCGGAGATGAGGTTCGGCGTGAGCTTCCACTTGTCGGCGATGAGCGCGCCGAGGTGGGCGTGGTCGCAGCCGAAGATCTTGATCTCCTCCTCGCTGAGGGTCGTCAGGTTGTCGTCGGACGCCGTGACCGCCCGGTGATAGGCCGTGGGCACGTACGAGATCAGCAGGATCTGCCCGATGTCGTGGAGCAGGCCGGCGATGAAGTACTCCTCGAGGTGTTTGATGTCGGTGCCCCGCTTCTTGGCGATCAGCTTGGCGGCGACGGCCACGCCCAGGGCGTGCTCCCAGACCTCGCGCAGGTCGAACGGGCTCTCCTTCCGCTTGCTCACCGAGCCGACGACGGCCGTGGACAGGGCGAGGTTCTTGACCGTGTTGATGCCCAGCAGCAGGACCGCCCGGTTGATGCTCGTGATCTGCTGGGGCATGCCGAAGTAGGTCGAGTTGATGAGCTTGAGGACCTTGGCCATGAGCACCGGGTCCACCTTGATGACCTTCACGAGGTCCCGCGCCGACGAGTTCATGTCGTTGGCGAGGCTGACGATCTTGGCCACCGTCGGCGACAGGCTGGGCATCTTCGAGATGAAGCCCACGACTTTGTGGTCGATTCTGCTGGTGGTGCGCTCTTCCATGGCCGGCAGGGAGCCTAGACCACCCACGGATGCGTCGCCACAGCGATGTCACCAATGCACGGTCAGGCCGGCCCCTGTGCTCTTGCCGATGCGAACCGGTCCTGTGGTCAGGTACGCCCCGCCGCCGAGCAGGCCGGGCAGGATGAACAGCGAGGTGCCGAAGACATCGAAGGCGATGTCCTCGGGCACGGTCTTGGCGATGGCCACCGACAGCAGCGCGCCGGTCACGATCCCGAAGGCCGCAAGCAGGCCGGATCCGTCGTGATCGTTGACGTCGCCCCACAGCTCCAGCATCAGCGGCGGGAGCAGCAGCCCGCCGATGGCGCCGCCCAGGAGCGCCTCGGGGAAGCCGTGCAGGAAGCAGTCGAGGGCCACGTTGGGGTCGCAGGGCCCGGCGGCCCCGAAGCCCACCCACCAGCCCGCCAGGGTGCCGAAGGCGAACGAGCCCTCGGCGACCGCCAGGGCGGAGATGACCTGGCCCGCGGTCAGATCCTCGGTTGGCGAGGCCGCCTTGGACGCGAAAGCAGGCGGGGACAGCAGGACTGCTACCATGGCGATCGGTGCTGCGCGCATGGGCCCAGATTAGCATCGCCGCTGCCCTGTCCGGCTGCCTGGGCGTGTCAGACGGCGACGAGATCAACCGAGAGGGGGGGACGCCCTCCGCTGATCGCGCACCCGCGGCGAGCCAGGCCGCAGCGGGCCTGACCCTCGACGAGCCCACCGAGGGCCAGATCGTCCTGCGCAGCCGCGTGCGCTTCTCCGGAACTGCGCCCCACGTGGAGCGCGTGAAGCTCGGCGAGCAGCCCGTCGAGGTGGGCGAGGACGGTCGCTGGGCGGCCAACGTGGAGCTGCCGGACGGCACCCACGAGGTGACCGTGTCGGCCACGGGGGCCTCGCCAGTGACGGTGAGGTTCGTGGTCGATAGCCACGCCCCCGAGATCATCGTCGAGTCTCCCAATCGAGGGCTCTTCCATCGGCCGGACGCCGACTTCGCCGAGATCGTGTTCCGGGGCGCCGTCTGGGACTCGGCCACGGGCGTGGCGCAGCTGACCATCGGCGGGCAGCCCGTCGAGCTCGACGCCAAAGGGGGGTTCGAGCACATGCACATCCCGGCGGAGGGCCTGTCCACCGTGCTCGTCGAGGCGACGGACGGCGCCGGTCGGACGGCGCGCACCCTGCGCTCGATGCTGTCCGGGAGGTTCGCGCCCGTCGATGAGCCGGTCGCCGACGCACTCGAGATCGCCGTCGACGGCCCCACCCTCGCCGCCATCGCCGACGGCATCGAGGCCGTCGTCCAGGAGCAGGCGGTCAACGCCCTGGTCCGGCAGGGGGGTGGCGGGGACTTCGAGGTGCGCAACGTCAGCTACACCCGGCTCGAGATCGATCTCGTCCCCGATCACGGGGGCTTTCGCGTGACCGTGCGGGTCTTCGGGCTGCGCATCGACGTCAAGATCAAGCAGAAGATCCTGTTCGCGACGGTGACCCTGACCGGCCACGCCGACGCCAACCCGGCGGAGATGACCGGGTTCATCTCCATGTCCGTGACCGCCGACGGGCGGCTGGCGATGTCGCTGCAGGACCCGGGCGTGGCGCTGCACGGCTTCAGCTTCGACATCAACGACTTCCCCGGCTTCCTGGAGGGCTGGCTCGAGGGCATGGTCCGCGGGTTCGCCGAAGACGCCATCCGCGGCGCGCTGCAGAACCTGGTGTTCCCTGAGCTGTTCGACCCCGCGGACCTGGTTCAGCAGATCGAGATCAACGACCGGGTCGTCACCCTCGACCTGCGGCTGCAGCTGCTGACCATCAGCCCCGACGGCATGCTGCTCAGGGCCCGCACCCACGCCACGACCGACGCGGTCGGGGTGCTGCCCCCGCACCCTGGGCGGTACCTGACGACCGCGCCCGGCAGGCTGGACGCCGATCCCGGGGCGGTCCGGATCTCGATGGTGGACGACGCCATCAACCAGCTGCTCCACGCCATCTGGATGGCGGGTGGGCTGGACGTCCATGGCGACATCCCGGCGTCAGACGACCTGGCGCTGGCCCTGGACGTCAAGGGTCTGGGCGACCTGCTCGGCGCCGATCTAAGCGAGGCGGCGCCTGCGGATGCGCCGTTGGAGATCGCATTGAAGCCGCTGCTCCCGCCGGTGTGGGCGGCGGCGGATCCTGGCGGCGAAAAGCTGGCGACGCTGGATCTCGCGGATTGCTTCCTGAGCTTCCTCGCCGTGGTCCCCGAGGGGCCGCCGATCCCGCTGGTTGCCGTGACGTTTGCGGCCTATTTCGATGTCGGCATCCCCCCCGAGCCCGGCGCGCCAGCCCCCATCGTGGGGGCGGCCATCCACGCCGACCTGTTCGGTGAGGCGGTCGACTTCGAGGACGAGCGCGTCGAGGAGGTCATCGAGCGGCTGCTCACCCTGGTCGCGCCGCTGCTGGGCGGGGTGCTCGACGATGCGGCGGCCGACGGCGTGCAGCCGGACGGGCTGCCCGCGGGCGAGTCCCGCGTGCAGTCCGACGGGGCCGGCATCGTCATCGACGTGCTTGCAGCCGACTGAGGGCGCTGAAACTGCCGACCTACAGAACCATCCAACCGCCATGGCGCCCAACAACCCCCTGACACGCAACGACCTGGTCGGCTGGCTGGAGTCCGGGTGCAAGCCCCGAGCGCGCTGGCGGGTGGGCACCGAGCACGAAAAGTTCGGGTTCCGGCTCGATGATCTGCGTCCCCTGGCGTACGAGGGACCCAGTGGCATCCGGGCGATCCTGCGGAGCCTGGTCGACCTGGGCTGGACGCCGCAGCACGAGGGCGAGCACCTCATCGCCCTGACGCGGGGCGGCGAGGGCGTGACCTTGGAGCCGGGCGGCCAGGTCGAGCTGGCGGGTGCGCCGCTGCAGACCGTCCATCAGACGTGCAAGGAGGTCGCCGCCCACCTGCGACAGATCCGCGACGTGGCCAGCGGCCTCGGCGTGGGGTTCGTCGGCCTCGGCTTCCAGCCCAAGTGGGGCCTGGACGACATCCCCGTGATGCCCAAGGCCCGGTACGCCCTGATGCGGCGGTACATGCCGACCCGCGGCGCGCTGGGGTTGGACATGATGTTCCGCACGGCCACGGTGCAGGCCAACCTCGACTTCGGCAGCGAGGCCGACATGGTCCGCAAGCTTCGGGTCTCCCTGGCGCTGCAGCCCATCGCGACCGCCCTGTTCGCCAACTCCCCGTTCCGCGACGGCGCCCCCACCGGGCTGCTGTCCCTCCGCAGCCAGGTGTGGACGGACACCGATCCCGACCGGACCGGGATCCTGCCGTGGGCCTGGGAGGACGGCATGGGGTTCGAGCGCTACGTCGACTACGCCCTTGATGTCCCGATGTACTTCGTGCGGCGCGACCACCGGTACGTCGACGCGCTGGGCCAGTCGTTCCGCGACTTCCTGGCCGGCCGCCTCCCCGCCCTGCCCGGCGAGACGCCGACGATGCAGGACTGGGACGACCACCTCACCACGCTCTTCCCAGAGGTCCGCTGCAAGCGGTTCCTCGAGGTGCGCGGCGCCGACGGCGGTCCGTGGTCCCGGCTCTGCGCCCTGCCCGCCCTGTGGCTCGGGCTGCTGTACTCCGACTCCGCCCTGGACGCGGCCTGGGACCTGGTGAAGGGCTGGACGCCGGAGGAGCGGCTGGAGATGCGCGACGCCGTGCCAGCCACGGCCCTGTCCACCCCGTTCCGCCCCGCGACCCCCACCCGCGCAGCCCGCTCGGTCGGCGACCTGGCCCTGCAGGTCCTCGACATCGCCGAGGCCGGCCTGCGCGCCCGGGGCCGCCTCGACGGGCGCGATCGGGACGAGACCCATTTCCTGGACCCGTTGAAGGAGATCGCGGAGAGCGGAGTCACCCCGGCCGAGGATCTGCTCGCCAACTTCGAGGGACCTTGGAGGGGGTCGGTGGACCCGCTCTTCCGTGAGCTGGCGTACTAGACCCATGAGCCATCTACGTTCCCTGCTGCTCGGGCTCGGTTGTTGGGCCCTCGGTATGCCGACGGCCGGCGCCTGCGAGCCTGCGCCCCCGGAGCTCGAACAGACCTGGCCGGCCCGACGCTGATCGGCCTCCTCCTCGCACACCGGGGTATCCTCGTGGCGTGGAGTCCCACCGCTTCGACTTGGAGGTCTTCTTCGGCTGCGTTGCGAGGTCTGGTGCGAGGGCCTTGCTCATCGGTCGTCAGGCGCTCATCGCACTTGGCCTCCCGGTGTCAACCAACGACTACGACCTGTGGATCCACATCGACGACATCGACTCGCTCAATACCGCCCTCGAGCCGCTGGGTCTCCACCCGAATCGCTCTGCCGGCGAGGCGAGGAAGCGGGGGCGCTACGTCCTCGAGAACGACGAGAGCGTCGACGTGCTCGTCTCTCGCAGCGTGCCGACCACGGACGGGGTGAAGGTCGTGTTCGACGATGTCTGGGCAGACCGCCAGTCGCTGCCCCTGCCGGGAGGTGGGCGTGTCGAGATGCCCGCGCTGGAAGACCTCATCAAGACCAAACAGTTCGGCAGCCGACCCAAGGACGCGGAGGATGTCCGCCTCCTGCGAGCTCTCCGGGACAAGCGGCGGTCTGATGGATCCTGATCGCAGCCTGTCGCCAGAGGAGTTCGCCGCGTACATCGACGCGCCGTGGGCGCCCGGCGAGTTGGAGGAGATCCACCGACTCATCGACTGGTTCACCCGGCGATATCCCACCCCGCTCGAGCGGCTGGAGGCCGGAAGGCGGGCCTGGGACAACGCGGAGATTCTAAGAGAGGCGGGCAGATCGGCGTCTAAGCCGTAGGTCGGCGACCACGGCGCGGTGGTCCGAAAGTGGATCGGCCAGCGTGCGGTGGGATACGAACTCGAACTCCGGCGATACGAGGACCCAGTCCAGGCGGCGGCTGCAGCGCCTGGTGGCGCCCGGGCCCGCGCCCCGGCCCGCGGCCATGCGCCAGGTTGAGCGTCAGGACCCGAAGGCGCTCGGGAGGCGTTCTAGCCAGCCAGCTTGTCCTTCATCTTCTTGATCAGCGCCGGCCAGCCGTCGTTCTTGATGATCTTCCTGAACGAGCGGCGGTAGTTGCGAACCATGCTCACCTCGTCGATGACGACGTCGACGACGAGCCAGCCGGTGGCGGTCTCGGGCCGGGCGATGAGCCGGTACTCGATCTCGACGGTGATCTTGCCGGCGGTGGCCAGGGTCTTGACCTTGGCGCGGGCGCCGTCCTTGAGGAGCTTCTCGCCCTTCCACTCGATGGTGAAGTCGGGCTGGCGCTCGATGTTCTCGAGGTAGCTCTTCTCGATGAGCTTGCGCAGCAGGTCGGTGAACTCTGCGCGCTCGGGCTCGGTGCGCTGCTCCCAGCGGCTCTTCAGGGAGGCCTTGGCGAGCTCGGTGTAGTCGACGACGCTGGCGACCATGGTCCGCAGCTCGGCCTTCCGGGCGGCGTCGGCCTTCTTGCCCATCAGGGCCTGGACGTCCGTGGCCTTCTGCTTGAGGAGCGCCTCGGGGCTGGCGGCCGCGGCTGCAGCCGGCGCCGGGGACGCCGCAGGAGCGGCCGAATCGGCTGGCGAGGCCGCTGCGGGGGCCGAGGCGGCCAGGGTCAATGCGAGCAGGAGCTGGGTCATCATGGCGTTGCTTGTGTGGTTTGCGGTGCCTGCGAGTTGGACGGCGCCGCGGCCGGGAGATTCTCCAGGTCCTGTCCGAGCAGCTTGGACAGCGTGGCCACGGCGACGTTGAGCGAATAGACGGTCTGCAGCTTCTCGGCCCGGGCGACCGCGGTGGTCTTCAGGGCGTCGGACAGGTCCTTGCCCGAGCCGACCCCCGCCTCGTGGTCCATGGTGGCGGCCACGATCAGCCGTTTGGCCGCCTTGACCGCCAGCTCCCGAGCGGCCAGCACCCTGCGCCCTCGCTGCACGGCAAGCCACATCTCCTCGGTGTCGAGCCGCACCTTGGCGGACAAGGCGCGCAGGTCGGCCTTGGCCACCTGGACCTTGGCCTCGCGCTTCTTGAGCTCGCTGATCTGCGCGGCGGGATCGATCCGCCACTCCAGCCGGATCGCAGGCACCGGGATCGGTGCAAAGTCGGCGGCCTTGCACTGCTCCGTGCGGTCGGCGAGGTCGGGCAGACAGTCCGTCTGGCTGATGGTGGAGCGGTACGTCGCCCCGACCCCCAGGATCAGGTCCGGCCAGAACTTGGCGCGGGCGAGCTCCTCCTGCGCCTGGGCGACCTTGAGCGCCCCTCGAGCCGCCTGGACCATGCGGTTGCTGTCGAGCGCGCGGCGGAAGGTCTCGTCGAGGTCCGGCACCGCAGCGTCGGTGGCGGCCAGCTTGCCTACGACCTTGACCAGCACTGCGCGATCGATGCCGGTGGCCTCGTGCAGCGCCGACCGTGCGAGGCGGCCCCCGGCGCGGGCTTTTTCCACCTGCGAGACCACCTCTGCGCGGAAGATGTCGAGCTTCCACGCGTCGCGCTCGTCCACGTCCTCGTCATCCTCCTCCAGGGAGTCGGCGATCTGCGAGCGAGCCTTGTCGAGCTTGGACAGGCCGTCCTCGGTGACATCCGACAGGTCGCGGAAGAGCAGGGCGCCCCAGTAGGCCTTCTTGGCGAGCAGCCGCCCCTCGGCCCGCGTGGCGTCACGCTCGTGCCCGCCGGCCTTCAGGCCCGCATCGGCGGCGTCCAGGCCGGCCGCGATCTTCCCGAAGGTGTATAGCGGCCAGCCGTACTCGAACGACCCGCGCAGGTGCGGGCGGTACTGCAGGTCGAAGTACTCGACCTCGTCGAGATCATCGCGGCAGACCTGCAGCCCGTCGCTGGTCTGGATGGAGTCTTCGCACACCGGGATGATTGCGAAGTCGTTCTTCCACCTGCCCTTGCCCAGCCAGGCGAGCCGGGCCACGTCGACCTGGGCCTCGATAGTCCTGAACTTCGCCAACGCCATGGCGTTCAGCGGGTTGTTGCGGTCGCTGCGCCTGAGCACCTCGGCGAGGTCGAGCACCACCGGCGCCGGCGCGTCTGCGACCGTCGCCGGCGGCGCGGGCGCGGCTCCGCTCCCGGCGTCGGGACCGGCGACGAGCGCCATGAGGAGCGCCGCGGCGGCTACTCCTCCCATCCGTACTCCTGAAGGCGCAGCTCGATGACCCGCTCGGTCGTGCCGAGGAGGTCCGCGAGCTCGGAGGTGTCCAGCTCGGGGCGCTCCCGGCGTGCCCGGCCCAGCAGATCGCGCTCGATCTCCCGGGCCTGGGCGGCGATGCCCGGCCAGGCGCCGTCCAGGCTCGGGCCGATGGCGGGGAGCGGCTCCACGCCGCGCTGGGTCAGCGGCAGGTGCAGGGCGTCGATCTCGGGCTGATCCGCAGCGAGCACCGCGTGCTCGATGATGTTCTCGAGCTCGAGCAGGTTGCCGGGGAAGTCGTGGCGCATCAGCGCGCCGTTGGCCGCGTCGGTGAGCACAGCCTCCTGGCCGGAGCGTGCGCCGACCTGGGCCAGCAAGTGGGCCGCCATCAGCTTGATGTCCTCGGGTCGCTCTCGCAGCGGCGGCACCCGTACAGCCCGGTTGCACAGCCGCTCGGCCAGGTCCGGGTGGGGCAGGGCGTCGCTGCACTCGGCGTCGTCGCGATCCATGGCGCACACGACGCGCACGTCGACGGTCCGCCCCTCGGTTGCGCCCACCGGCCAGTACACGCCGGACGCCATCAACGTCGCCAGCCGCTCGGCCAGCTCGGTCGGCAGGTGGTCCACGGCGTCCAGGTACAGGGTGCCGCCGTCAGCCTCCTCGATGGTGCCCAGCCGGGCCGTCACCGCGCCGGTGAAGGCGCCGGCGGCGTGCCCGAAGATCTCCGCTTCCATCAGGTTGGTGGTCAGGGCAGACAGGTGCACGACGACGAACTCGCCGTCGGCCCGCGGCGAGCGCTCGTGGATCGCCCGCGCCAGCCGGGCCTTGCCGGCGCCGGGTTCGCCCACGATCAGCACGTGCTCGTCGGACTGGCAGAGCTCGGCGACCCGGGCCTCGAGCGCCCTCGCGGCGGCGGACTCACCGAGCAGCGCGGTGTGCCTGCGCCGCTCGCGCCCAGGCCGCCGCGGGCGCGCGACCTCCACCTCATGACCTCGGCCCACGGCGGAGCGGACCCGCTCCCGCAATGCCGGGCCGAGCTCCTCCTCCCCCTCAGCGGGATGAATGACGATGCGAGCCACCCCGCAGCCTCCGCGCGTGCGTCTCCAAGGGCGGCGAGCCTACCATGGGGGCCATGCGGACCCTCGTTTTGCTGGCGATTGCAGGCTGCGCCGTGAACCCGGAGACGGGGCGCGGGAACCCGGGAGGCGCGGGCGGCGTGGGCGCCCCCGCGGAGGGTGAGGGGGAGGCGGGCGCGGCCGGCGCCGACGGCGCGGCCGGCCCCGAGGGCCCAGCCGGCCCAGCGGGACCGGCGGGCGCAGACGGCCAGGCAGGCCCGGCCGGGGAGGATGGCCAGGAGGGCCCCGCGGGTGCCGCGGGCTCCGCGGGCTCCGCGGGCGCCGACGGCGAAGCGGGGGCGGCGGGATCGGACTGCTGGTCGGACATCGGCGACGCCAACGGCGACGGGGTCGAGGACTCGTGGGACTGCGTCTGGGCGGCGATCTGCCCTGGCCCCTTCGATGACGTGCCTGACGCCAACGACGACGGCGCGATCGACCTGGAGGATTGCCGGGAGCTCCTCAGGGGCGAGCGCGGTGAGCAGGGTGAGCGGGGCGAGCAGGGTGAGCAGGGCGACCAAGGGGAGCAGGGCGAGCCCGGACAAGGCGGGGGTGGCGACCTCGGGCCCGCCGGAGACGTCGACTCCGACGGGGTCGCAAACGCAGACGACAACTGCGTCTTCTCACCCAACGACGGCCAGTCGGACATCGATCTGGATGGCCTCGGCGACCCCTGCGATCCCGACCGGGACGGCGATGGATGGGCCAACGCCGACGACTGCTGGCCCGACGACGCCCAGCGCGTCCCTGGCCAGGGACCCGACGACACCTGCGACGGGGTTGACGACGACTGCGACGGCGAGCTCGACGAGGACTTTGTCGTGGACGCCGCCTGCGACACCGGGGAGGACGGCGTGTGCGCCGCAGGCCTGACCGAGTGCATCAACGGGCTGGACATCTGCACCCGCCAACAAGGCCCCGCAGACGAGCTGTGCGACGGCCTCGACAACGACTGCGACGGCACGGCCGACGAGGACGACGGCCAGGGCGACTGCCTGCCCTGCGATGCGCTGGCCCACGGGTACTGCTGGGTCCTGACGGACAACCCGAACGAGGCCCACGCCGCCGCCTGCGGCCGCGTGGGCCTGCAGGCCACGCCCCGCTCGGTCCCGATGCCGTGGAACGCGGAGACGTTGAGGGACATCGCCGACCAGATCGGCTGCAATGACATCGGCGACTACAACAACTCCGCCAAGTCCATGTGGGTGGAGATCGCGTCCAACGACTGCGGCACGCACAACTTCGGCGACGAGTACGAAAACTACGGCCGCTACAGCAACGAGTGGCTGCCGGTGTTCACCTGCCTCCTGCCGTAGCGCAGTGCCTGATGCGTGCTAACGTGCGCCGCCTTGCCGCGCGCGCGGGCCGGCGTGCGAAGTAGGCGGTAGGCAGGACAGGATAGGCAGGACAGGATAGGCAGGACAGGATAGGCAGGACAGGCCCGGGCGGACGCGCCGGGTCGTAATCGAGCGGACCCTGGCGAGCGGAGCGAGCGTGAGCAGCGGAAGCGGAGCTGAGGGCCAGAACCTGTATCTGGTCGACGGCAGCGGATACATCTTCCGGGCGTTCTTCGGCGTCCGGCAGCCGCTGTCGACAGCGTCCGGGATGCCGACCAACGCGCTGATGGGTTTCACCCGGATGCTCCGGTCCCTCCTCGAAAAGGAGCATCCCGACCACATCGCCGTGGCGTTCGACACCAAGGCCAAGACGTTCCGGCACGACATGTACGACCAGTACAAGGCCAACCGGCCGCCTCCGCCGCCCGACCTGGTGCCGCAGTTCCCGTACTTCTCGAAGATCGTCGAGGCCATGAACATCCCGGTGTTGCGCATGGAGGGGTTCGAGGCCGACGACCTCATCGGCACCCTGGCGGCGCAGGCCAAGCGCGACTGGGGCATGAAGCCCGTGGTGGTGACCGGCGACAAGGACCTCATGCAGCTGGTCGACGACGTCACCGTCATGATCGACCCCATGAAGGACAGGCGGTACGGGCCGGAGGGCGTGGCCGAGCGGTTCGGCGTGCCGCCCGAGCGGGTCGTGGATGTCCTCGGCCTCGCCGGCGACAGCTCCGACAACATCCCGGGTGTGCCGGGCATCGGCGAGAAGACCGCCGCCAAGTACCTCAACGAGTTCGGCGACTTCGACGACGTCCTGCGGGCCGCGGCCGAAGGGAAGATCAAGGGGAAGCGGGGCGCCAGCCTCGTGGAGTTCGCAGACCAGGCCCGGCTGTCCCGTGACCTGGCGGCGATCAACCTCGACGCCCCCGTGCAGGCGCTCACGCCCGAGGACCTCAGGCTGACCTCCCCGGACGTGCCCAAGCTGCGGGCGCTGTATGAGGAGCTCGAGTTCACGCGGTTCGTCCGGGAGCTCGACGCAGAGTCCGGCGGCGACGCCGCTGCCGCGGTGCACAAGGCCGAAGAGGGCGACTACACCGCCCTGATGACCCTCGCCGAGGTCGAAGGGGCCGTCGCCGCCGCCCTCGCCGCGGCGAAGGACGGACGGTGGGTCGCGTTCGACACCGAGACCACCTCGACCGACCCGATGCGGGCCAAGCTCGTGGGCGTCTCGCTGTCCTGGGACGCCGGATCAGGCGTGTACATCCCCCTGGCGCACTACTACGCCGGTGTACCCGATCAGCCCGACACCGCCGCGGTCCTCGACGCCCTGCGCCCCCTGCTGTCCGACCCCGACGTCCCCAAGGTCGCCCAGAACTTCAAGTACGACTGGAAGGTCCTGATGCGGGCCGGTCTGGAGGTGAAAGGAGTCGTCTTCGACCCGATGCTCGCCTCGTACCTGCTCAAACCAAGCCGTAGGAGCCACGGCCTCGACAACCTGGCCGAGGAGTTTTTCGGTCACGCCATGATCAAGTTCAGCGAGGTGACCGACGGCGTGCGCGGCGCCCTGTTCTCCGGCGTCGCCGTGGAGCGGGCCGTGGACTACGCCGCCGAGGACGCCGACTTCACGCTGCAGCTTGCGGACCTGTTCGCACCCATGGTCGCCGACGCAGGCCTGACCTCGCTCCTCGACGACGTCGAGATGCCCTTGGCCCAGGTGCTCGCCGAGCTCGAGATGCACGGCATGGTCGTCGACCGCGACACGCTGGAGGCCCTGGGCGTGGAGTTCGCCGAGCGGGCCGAGGCGCTCCAGGCCAAGATCTACGAGCTGGCCGGACAC
>PVBE010197981.1_pt1 | contig 13048 bp, 8 predicted proteins | sample 1631181 | NCBI WGS metagenome assembly PVBE01 (sample SAMN08397723, study PRJNA350692) | Marine metagenome, whole genome shotgun sequencing project. | isolation source: water | place: Pacific Ocean | collected 2012-04
GAGACTCGGGTGCTACTTTTGCAACGACGTCATGGCGCCGGCGAATAGCACGCGAGACCGCACGCTGGATCAGCAGTGCACGGTGACTCGTCCAGGACTCGCCCCGATCGCGAGCGCGCTCGCTGCCGAACTCATGGTCGCCTTGCTTCACTCGAACGACGGACACGCGACGGCCCCGCCCGATCGCGACGGCGACTCGAACGCGCCTGAGTCGGAACCGTCTCCGCTCGGCGTCGTTCCTCATCAAATACGAGGCTCAGTCGCGGGATTCACGCAAACCTTATTCGACGCCCCGTCTTTCCCACGGTGTACCGCGTGTTCGGAGAAGATCGTCAAAATGTACCGCGACGATCGCGACGCGTTTCTCTCTCGCGTCTTCGACGATCCGAAAACGTTGGAGGACGCCACCGGTCTCACCGAACTCCTCGGCGCCGTCGACGCCGACGACGCCGAGTGGCTGGACGACGGCGATTCCGAGGGCGATGACTTTTAGCTCGCATCGTATTTCTGTCGCATTCGAAATCACATTCTGTTGTACACCAACGCGACGTCGCCCGCGCGTTCGCGTCGACCCGCGAGGGGAACAAAAAAATGCACGCGAATCGACACTTTTACGCGCGCGAAGACGCGCGCGACCGAACGCTCGCGAAGACGCGCGACGAGACGACGGATCGTTCCGTGAAAGACGCGCGCTGTTCCCTCGAACGCGCGATGACGGGACGGGACGAGTCCCGCGCGCGCACGCCGACGAGGGAGACGCCGCGCGATGGGAAATCGAACGAGCGACGCGCGCTGACGACGACGCTCGTGCGCGACGGAAGCGCGCGCTCGCCGAGCGCGGAGAAAACGTTGATGATGACGCCGAAACGCGCGATAACGCCGCCCGCGACGCCGCTCTCGACGCACGTTACGACCTTGGTGAAGGAGGCGGTGACGGCGCTCAAGACTGGTCGCGCGAGAATAGACGAATTGGTGAGGAGTCATCGAGGCAGAGGGTTAGTCTTCAACGACGCACCGGAGAGCCCGGTGGGGGTGAGGTCCAGAGCGGAGCGAGCGTCGCCGTCGGTGAGCGCGACGACGGCGTCTTTAGAAGACAGAGAGGCGGCGCGCGAGGCGACGGACGCGTTGCTTCGCTCGGCGAAAAAATCAATGACTCCCACCAAGGCGCTCTGTTCGCCGAGGCGGTCGCCGCGACCGGCGAAGGAACTCCGCGTGCGCGCGGGTGAAGATTTGACGGTGCTCGCGGATTCCGCCGCGACGGCGAGCGCGTTGCGCGTAGACGCGCAAGACGACGAAGTCACCTCTCAGATATCCTTGCCGAGCGGTTTCGACCCGAGCGAGTTCATCGATGCCGAACCGGAGAAAGAGGCATCGAAGACGGCGGAGTGTAAAGTGCCGAACGCGGCCGCCGTGGATGCGTTCGCTCGAATGATGGCGAAGGTCATCACAGACACGCGAGAGGAGTTGCGCGCCGCGACGAAGGAGGAGGCACCAGTTGCGGAGCCGTCGTCGGCCGAGAAACCCGATAATAACGCCGTCACCACGACGCCGCGTAGACGCTCTCGTCGTAAATCGAGCGTCAAGCCCGTTGACGACGCCCCGGCGACGCCGTCGAGACGCCCCGGTCGATCGAAGGAGCCCGCGACGCCCACTCGAAGGTCTCGCCGGTTGGCGTCGAAGGCAAGAAAGTGAGAAACGTCGGATGACGCGTCGAGACAGCTTGTAAATAAGTGTGTACTGTACGTATTAATATCTAAGCGCCGAACTGCGCGTCGAGCAGCTCGTCCTCGCTCACCGTTTGAATGACGACGCCATCGGACTCCGGCTTGGCGCAGCAGAGCAACGTGTATCCCGCCTCCGCCACGTCTTCGCTCACCATGGACCCAGACTGATCGATCTCACCCGTGACAACCTTCGCCGGGCACATCATGCACACGCCCATCTTGCAATCGTATCGAAGATCGATGCCGGCGTCGAGCGCGACGTCCAAGATGTTGTCCCCGTCCGCCACCTCGACGGTGTACGTCTCACCCTCGTGACGAATCTCCACGGCGACGGCGTCGACGCGCACGACGCCGCCTCTCGCGCGGCGCGCGGAGGTCTTGGACGATCTCGTCGTCAACGCAGCCTTGGAGGCGGTGAACGCGCTCGCGCGCGCGGCGAGCGTGAAGCTCATGAATGGTGGTTTTTTGTGGATAGAGTTGTCGACGTGGTCGACGCGCCGAGCGTGTCTGCGGAAGCGCGCGTGCGTGTGCGCTCGCGGAGTGCGTGCGCTCGACGTGTGCGAGGTGCCGTTCGTGAACGGGCGGTCGTGCGCGGGTGCGTGCGAATTGTGCCGACCGGCTCGGTGCGTCCCTCAACCAAAAGGGCTCACCGCTCGAGGGCGCCGAAGCGCTTGACGAATACTGAACATGTGTTTGCGCACGATACTCTACAATCAATCTACTGCCCGTACGAACTGTGCGGATTATCTAAATACGCCTGCTCCTCGGGCGTGTTCTCTCGACCGAGAACTTTGTTTCGGTACGGGTATCGCCCGAAGCGCTTGACGGTGCAATAGTGCTTCACCGCGAAATCCGCGTGCGACTCATCCTCGACATCGATCGTGTCGATGTCGATCCCTCTGTGCGTGAGCAATCGCACGTGATCATCGATGGCTTCCGAGTGCATGAGCGGCATCTCGAGGAACATCCTCTCGAGCGGATGTGCCGACGCGAAGAAGGCGCCGTCGGACAAAGCTGCTCGAGCGAGCTTCACCGCGACGGCGTCGTTGGAAAACGCGCGCGCGGATTTCCTGTGAATGACGCGCGTGAATTGATCAAGCGTGATGATATCCGCGACTAGATCCTCGACGTTTGACGTTCGCGTCGTCCCAGCGAGCGTGTCGTCGTCGAGAGCGCTGTAATGTGCTTCGGTCGCTCGAAGATGGGCACCGAACGTTTGGAAGATTCGCGCGTCGTCGTCGGGCTTGGACCCGAACCAGAGAGCGAGTTGGGTCTTGTTCGGTCTCTCGATCGTGGCGAGCTCGTGTCGGGCGTATCCAAACCAAAACCTGGTCACGGTGGACGCCGGGAGCCGCGTCATGGCGAGGCGCGTACTGCGGTTGAAGCGCGTAAGAATACAAATGTGCGTGCTACTACTATACTTCGTTCTCTCAGTGCTCTAAGAAGCCGTGTTCGCTCGTGTGTCGGCCGGAGGATCCGCCGCGCGGGTTCTTCGTGCGCTTGGCGAGCGAGCGGATGCTCTCAACGAGCGTCGTCTCGATGGTCATGCTGTACCGAATGCTCTCGATGTGGGGCCAAGACGATTGTTCGCCTCGGGATATGTATCGCTGCATGTCCAGCTCGGTCGGATTGCTCAGAATTCTCGAGTAATCGGCCCACTTGAGGTTGGGTAAGATTGTGATGTGACCTCTGAAGTCTTGCATCAAAACTCCCTGAAGCGTTCTGACGAAGCGAATGTCGAGTAAATCCACCTCGAGAAGTTTTTGAATGGAGTACTTGATGTTCAACAGCAAAAAGTTAGCGACACGCAGTAGCTTTTGCACAGCATTGCGTCGCTGATAACTTCGAGCCGTTTTTTGTCGACGACCGTGCGATTCCTCGGCGAGATGTAGCACGAAGTTCAAGTGCGGATTCACTTGAGAGACAATGAAATGATTGCAATTGAACAGCTCCGTCAAACGCGCGGACGGAATATCCTGCGTGATCGTGCCGTCGTAGCTCTTCACATCCGGTGGGTGGAACGGGACCAAGTTACCGTGTTTGTCTTTCGCCAATATTTCGACGGGCCGCATCAGACCGGGGAGCGCGCACGAAGCGCACACGGCGGTCCGTATGAGCACGTTGGGAGAAGTCAAGTGATTGAGCACGTATCCAGTTTGTGAACCGATGGACACTTGAATCGACACGGCGCGACCGGATTTCGCAAACCCCTCCTCGAACGTCGTGTCGCCGAAATACGCCTTCGTCGTCTTAGAAAACCCTTCAGAGTCCATGAGAACGCCGTGTTTCAAGAAGTGTAAAACCATTTTAAAAGTTTTCGGAAACCATCGACGGTCGTATCGCGTGGACACATCAGGTCGAATACTCTCTAAGATTTCGTCTGGAGCGTGGCAGCTCAGAAAGGCCGCCACGATCGATCCGCCACTCGTACCGGAGATGACCTGCGGACACAAGCCTTCTCTCAAGAGCGTCAGGAGCACGCCGAAATGATACATGGCCAACGCACCCCCGCCCGATAAGCACAGAGCGGTGCGGCCCAAGGAACGATACGACTCTTTCAACACTTTCAACATGTCCGTGGCCCGTTCATCATCGGGAGTGTTCGCGATGTGTTTGATGGCTGCGATGATTTCGTTGTTGAACTCTTGCACCAGATTCTTTGTACCCACTCGAGCGAACCGCAAATGTAGCAAACGATCGATGCCGGCAAAGTTTCTGTGCAACACCGTTCGCAGACATAATCCGAGCGATGTGAGATCATCGCGCTCTCGAGCCGACTTCATCGTGTTCAAATACACCTTCACAAGCTCCATGTCGTACACGTCGCTCTTTTCATCCGTCTTCCAAAGCGAACCTCCCTCACCGACATCCGCAGGAAACGAATCCAACATATTCGCAACCGAGCACCAATCTTCATACGTCTTCACACGCTCGAGTTTTGCTAGTTTCTCTTGCCTGTGTTCGCTGTAATGCGCGTTCGCCCTACCTCTGTGATCGACTCCGCCCGCGCTCTCGCGAAGCACGACGCGAGCCCTGTGAAACCATGACGGTAGCACGTATTTATTCAACACGATCGCCAAGTGCACCAACCCAAGCAACAACGCATTCACGCTCAGCAACGCAATCTCGGCGAACATCAAAATCATCGCCAACCCGTGCGCCGCGGCGTTTGGAAAAATCGGAGGCGCCATGGCCAACGCCAGCGCAAAGAATATCGCGTACATCACTCGCACCCCGATCGCCTTGGCGATCCCTATCCACACGTGCGCAAATACAAATAGCATCATAACGTAAAAACACACCGCGAATGCGAGGAAGAATAACATCTTGACGATGATTTTCTTGTTCTCCTCGATCCAACCGGCGCCAGCCAACTCGCCGAACGTTTGCGCGGCGTCGTTAAAGGCGTCCGAAAACGACCCAAACCTCTCGCGCCAGTCCCGACCGTGTCTCGTGGCCGTGTTTAACGCCGTCGCGTACATCGAGTGTCCCTTGGACGCCGCGGCATCGCCGCGCGCCGTCGAACCGCTCTTCCCATTTCCATTCAACAATTCACCATCGTCCGGCGCCTCCTCGAACGACGCCACCGCGGACGTGCTCACCGACGTGCCTCGCGCGAACGTCGGCGAACGTGCGTGGTCGTCCTCCGACGATCGTCCGCGCGCCATCGATCGCGCGCGGCGTCTCGAAGACGCCTCGCTCGGCGCGCGACCGACTGACGTCAAACCAAATCGCCTCACACAACGCCTCGGCGGTCTCTCGCGAGCGATGGCGATGACGACGGCGACGATGACGACGACGATGACGACGCGCGCGATGTCCGCGTCTCGATCGACGCGCGCGAGCGCGCGTCGCGGCGTGCGAGCGGTTCGCACGAATGGATCGCCCATCCTTCCCACCAAGACGAATCGAGGCGATACCGCTCGCGTCAACTCCATCTTCGGCGTCGGCGCGCCCGAGGCCATGGTGGTGGGCGTCGTCGCGCTCCTCGTCTTCGGACCGTCGGGACTGGCGGACATCGCGAAGCAACTCGGGGCGACGATTCGCGAGTTCCAACCGACGATCAAGGAGTTGCAGGACGTCTCCAAAGAGTTCCAAGACACGCTGCGCGATGAGATCGAGAAGCCCTTAGAGGAAGCGACGGCGCCGTCGAAGCGTCAGGCGCCGGTCGGCGAGCCGGTGGCGAAGAAGACGAACGAGAACGTCAAGTTTGACCTGACGGCGGTGTCGGGCGAGGCGAGCGGGGACGCGGACACGAACACGGACACGGTGACGGATGAGATGAAGGCGGCGTCCGCCGCCGCCGCGTGGGGTGCCGCGGACGCCGCGGCCATTGATGCGATGGACGTGGCGGACGTGGCGGACGCCGCGGCGGACATGGCGGACATCGACGTCGGCGCCGACGATATGGACGCCGGGGGCGCGCACATGTAAACGCCGGCGAGCGCGACGACGAACGCGACCGTGACGGTGGTCACCGTCTCACGCGCGCGTCGATCGTATTGTCACTCCAAGCACCCTTCGCGCGCTTAATATGTAATTGAAACGCCGCACGAGCACCCGAGTCCGACCCGCGCCTCGGAACTCGCCTCAGAATTCGCCTCTCGCGTAATCATGGAGGCCCAATTCTCACCGATACATCCGTCGCGCCTGACGCTCGAGGCGACGCCGAGCGGAAACGGAGGCGAACGCGCGAACGCGCGCAAGCTGAGCTTCGACGAATACGACACGGGGAGCGTCGTGTCGTTGGAAAACGGCGAAGAATCCGATCTGGATGTCGATGAATTCGCGGCACGACAGGAGGACGCCGATGGACTATCCGCCACGGAGAGCGACGTGTCCGTCGAGACAATCTCGGCCATCGAGCGCGAAAACGCGTTGTTCGACGTCGTGGTGAAGATGCGTCGCTCGCTCGGGAACGGGAAGCACAGGCGGCGATTTACTAAACATAGAAACTGTTTCACGGGGAGACAGGCGGTTCAGTGGTTGGTGGCGTCGGGAATCGTGCGAACGAGCGAGGCGGCGGTGCGATTGGGCAACGAGCTGATGCACGCAAAGTTGATCGTTGGCGTGACCAAGGGAGCGAGGGATAAGTTTGAGAAGCGATCGCATCTGTACGCGTATCACCTGGGCGTCGGGCCCGGGATATCGGCAGCCAAGTACTACGTGTCGACGGAGATGCTCGCCATGGAATCTCGCATGAAGACGGTACAGACGGTCGTGAATAGACACACGGCGGCGGTTGAGGCGCTGTCGAGCGAGCACGCGGCGGCGATGGAGCGCGTTGAACAGGCGGTGGCGACCATAAAGCTCGAACTGAGCGTTCTGCGCGCGAGCGTGGTGGCACTCGTTGTGTACATCGTGTTACCATTTTTTAAAACGGACGCCATGGCGCTCGCATCATTCTTTGGTTTGAAGGTTCAGCTCGAGTCGATTCTCGTGATGGTATCGCTGTGCGCCGCCGCAGCAGTCGTTGGTTCCAGTATTTTAGGTGTCTTCTACACGGGCGTTTTGACGCGGCAACAAGTGTACGAGAACACAACGACGCGGGATTTCCGACGCGTGGACGTGGGCGCCGCGTCTGATGACGAAAATATACAACAACATCGATCCTTGAAGCAACAAGAGTCGACCGTCATAGAACGCCAGCCTTCCTTCCTGGTGGCGTCAGCCAGTATGCTTCAGCGGACAGCGTCGCGTTTGATGGGTCCGCACACGCAGCCGATGCGACCAGAAGATAGAGCAGGACCTCCGCCGAGCATCCCACCGGAGGATTGGGTCGATAAGCCGTGTGCGCTCCGCTTCGTCCCGAGCGATGCGCAAGTCATCCGACAAGAAGGTCAGCTCCCGGATTCCATGGTCAGAGCTCAGATACCTTTCGAAATAGATTCAGAGATTTTCAAGGGACGAATGGTCGTGTACGTTCGAGGTTTGACGAACACGCCATCGGACATATTTGCAGGTAAAGCGCGGACGATCCAACTCGCTATTCAAGGCAAATTCAAGCGCGAGATTCCCATGGATGACTGCGTCATCGGTCAGTGCCTGTCTCGCCCACTGCAGAATTTACCATCGAGATGGTTGCTCGCGCTCTGTGCGCGCGTCGTGCAAGGATTCGGAGAAAAGTGGGGCATCGAGCTATCGATGCCTACGGCTGAACGTCCGTTCATGCTCGCTCCGATAGCCCTCGCGGCGCAGGCTATGAGCTGCGAATACGAAGGCGACGTGCAGGATATCGAGGGCTCCATCATAGAGAACGTCGACGCCATGTCTGATGTGTTCCCAGCGGGCGTGACGGCATCCAAGCGTCAGAAAATCCTCAAGGGTATACTTCGAAAGAGCAGAAAAGGTCTGGCTAAAATGCCGGTTTTCGACACCGAACGGGTGTGGACCTTTGGTTTCTGGCAGTCGCAGATCAACTTCATGACGTACAGAATCGATCTCGGCATCGGTATCTTCAACTTAATCAGAATCATGGACGGTCAACCGTTATGCTTCTGCTCTTCGACGCGCGCCGGTCATATCCTGTTTAGAATGGAAGTTTGGCACCGGGAACTCATGAAGGGCGCGGAAGCCGCGTACGAGCGGGAGAGCAAAAAGAATCGCCCGCGTCGTAGCTCGATCGAATTTCGTTCGCCTCTCAGAAAAGATTAGATTAATCTTGTGAAATTTGCATTTTCTTCACCGTCCTATCGATGCGAGCTGGTCTCAAAGTGAGTTCGTCTGTTGTTACATTGTTCGCGGGAACTGAAAATTCGCCAGGTGGCGCGTTGGATGTGACTAGAAGAGTTCGTTCTCGCCTCAGTCGCGATCGCACGATTACCGGCACTTTTTGCCACACAGGGTGAAAATAAGCGTCAACAAAAGCGCAAGCAACACGATTCCCACCAAAGCCTTCATCTTCATGTTCTCGCACCACAACTTTCGTCTAAGCTGTCTTCCGGTTTTGTGAAAGTTGTCCGCTTGAAATCGCAACGCGTCGCTCTTATCGACCAGAATTTCAATCTTCTCCCCCCTATCGAGCACCTTCTCGATGTTATCCATCATTATCTCCTTCACCTGGCTCACTTGTTGCTGCACTTGGCTCACCTTACTGACCGAATCCGGGTTCGCCGAACAAAACTCGAGGTGTTCCTTGAGTCTCGGCGCGAAGGACTTATTCAAAGAGTGCGCGATCGCGTCCTGCGCCTCGGAAGCGTGATCTCTCGCGAATTCGCCCTTTATCCTGTCGAGACACGCGAACGGCACGTGTCGCCCGACTTCACTATCCGCCACGACCAGGTACGTGAATCCGTTTTCGACGACGTAGTTAAACGTGTGTCCGTCCGCCGTGTACGTGAACCTCGTGTTGTCATCCGAGAGTTTCTCGAGCGCCTGCGTCATCGAAGCGACGCGTCCTCGGTCAGTCATCGTCGCGCGAACACACTCGCGCGCGCTCGTCGTCATCACCCCCGGGATCGCGCGTCTCCATTCTCGCGCGCGCGCGAACGCGCGAATCCCGACGACCCGACCGCGGGCACGCTTGGACCCCCTCTCGCGCTCTCGCGCGTTTCCCATCGCGCGCGACGCGCGCGCGGACCCACCTGCGTGGCGATCGTGCTAAAGTTTCCACTGTAATTCGTGTACTCGGCGAGCACGGTCGTGCGTCGCGCGACGAACGCGTAGATGAGCGGCATCGTTCTCGCGAGGGATCTCTCGAGAGGCGGAGTGTGCGGAATCGGGACGCGCGCGTTACAAAAATGTTCCTCTGTCGAGAGCGTCGAGCGAGGTGCGAGACGACAGAGGGGCGGGGCGAACGATATGTCGCGCGTCCTCTCATCGCGGACCGCGCTTGTCTTGAACCGCACGCCAGTACAGGTCGGCGTACGCCTCGGCGGGCTCGTACCAGCTCCAGTCGCACTTCATCGCGCGCTCGGGAAGTCGGAGCTTCTTCCACCGATCGGCGTCGTAGTAGGCGTCAAGGGCTCGGTCGAGGGCGTAGTCCATGTCGGAATTTTCGGTGCCGTCGAAGACGAACCCGTTGGGGGAGAAACCGGCGGCGGCGCAGCGAGCGGAGTCGTTGTCGACGTCGAAGACGGTGTCGCGTAAACCACCCGTGCGGCGAACGACGGGAACGGCGCCGTATCGCATGGCGATCATCTGCGTCAAACCGCACGGTTCGAACATGGACGGGACGAGAAGGAAATCGCACCCGGCGTAGATGAGATGCGAGAGGGGTTCGTCGTACCTGAACATGAAACCGCTTCGACCCGGGTACTGGCGCTTCATCTCATCGGCGAGCGTATTAAACTCGTGTTGGTGCGCGGGGTCTGGCGCGCTTCCGAGGAGCACGAAACTCGCGCCTCGCTCCAACGCGCGGTGACAGGCGTGCTTCATGAGATGAATGCCTTTTTGCGCCGTCAGGCGGGACACCACGCCGACGATCGGCGCGCCGTCCGGGTGCTGTAAACCGAGTCGATCGCACAACTCCTTCGCCGCCAATCGCTTGCCCTCAAGGACGTCGGCCGCGGCGTAGTTGGCGGGTAAGAATTGATCGGCGCTCGGATTCCAAATTTCCGTGTCGATGCCGTTTCTGATACCAACGAACGTCTCTCGAGAGGGCTCCACGGCGTGATGAGAGCGCACCTCATCGGCGTACGTCGGACTGACTGTTGTCGCGATGTCGCATGATTCCATCCCACGTCTGATCAAGTCCGCTCCAAATTGCAAGTTGTGCACCGTGAGGGCGGTCGCACTGTCTGGATATCCGCCCCACGTCGCCGGGGCAGTTTGCCAGTCGTGCGCGTGAATGACGTCGACCTTTTTATCGATGGATCGCATCCAAGATAAAGCGGCGTACGTGAAAAAACCAAATCTAACATGGTCGTCGTGGCGTCCGTAAATGCACCCGACGTCAAAGAAACCGTTTCTCGGGCGCAAGAGAACCACGGACACGTCCTCGACCCACCCTCTGAATGCGTCAACCTCAACGTTGTCGTGCATGAAGACGCCGATGTGGTGATATCCGTCCACGGCGTCAAATGATATGCAGTCGTAATGCGGAACGATAACCTCAACGTCGTGGCCGTCTTCTTGCGTTGCTCGCGCGAGCGCAGTGACGACATCACCCATTCCTCCAACCTTTGCTACTGGGGCCAACTCCACCGCGATGTGCACGACGTTAAGCTTCGGTTCTATACCCTTGCCACCAGCGACGGGAACGTGGTAGTCGATTCCGTTGTTTGAGTCGAACACTGTGGCCGACGACGAAATATCATCGTTCGCGAATCTGAAATCGAGGACGTGTGCGTTAGACGGCACGTTCACGGTCACTTGTAGCGTCCCAGGACTCGCGTCAGAACACTGCATGAGAGTCGGTCCGAATGAGTTCGGATGGCTGCCCCGGTTCCACGAGCCACTGCAGTACACCTTTGTCGAGTCGGCAAACGGACTACCCTCGAGTCGATAATAGACGGTGACTTCTCCTCCAGCGCGCGGTTGAAACGGCTCAGTGTGCACGCGCTTGAGCGCAGCAACCTTTGCGTATTTCACCATCATGGAGTGTTTCTTTCGTAAATGATTCTCCGCGCGAGAAGCGGCTCTGTCGGCGGATTTGTCGATGGATTTGCGCTTGGCTGCTATCTCCACCTTCAAGCGGTCGGCGATTTTTTGATCGCGCGTTCGAACTTCAGACTCGACTAAGCAGTGATAATCACGATTGTTATTGTTATCATAGAATCCCTCGGCATCACTGAACACAAAATCGATGGCACTCGCGTCATCGTGAACTTTGAAATCACACACCCACCAGTCGCCGCCATCGCGTACGCGATGGTCCACATCGCGCTCCTTTGCGTCGTGCGCGAGCGGAGTCATGCCAATCTTTTTCGGAACACCCAAAGCCCATTTGTCGAATCCATAGTGGAAAAACACTTGACCATCTCGCGACATGCGATCTGTCGTCGCACGGTTATAGATTACGCGACTGTTCGATGCGGATCGAACGTCGCCAATGAAATAGTACACACCATCAATTGATTTCTTCGCATCAGCGGGTCCTTCGCTCGCCTTCGCTGACTCTTGTTTGTCTACTTCGTACGTGATTTGAGCCTCGAGCGCCGCAATGAGCCGATCGCGAACTTTACTTCGGACGTTCTCTACATATTGAGAAGTCTTCACCAGCTCGGGCTGTGCAGCCGTGTCCGAGGTTGACGCGGGTGTTGAATCCACGCTCTTGGATCCCCTTTCCGTCGCCTTGGATGCCACTCGTAGTGCGGAATCGCGTTCAGCAGTGAGATCTTCAATTTGACGTTCGTATTGTTTGATGGTCTCAGCAGAAGAATCTGTCAATTCGCGTAATACCTCCAACTCTTCCTTCTGAGCCGCTACCAATTGCTCAAACAATTCAACGTCCCCGTCCGCTTCACCAACGTTAGGTTGACTTATAGTCATCAAATCCAATTCCGCTTGCAAACGTTGTGCTTCAGCGGTAGCCTGCTGCGCTTGCTGAGACAAGTCTTCGCACAACATGGCGAACTTCTCTTCGATCGTGTCTTTAGCCGCGATCTCAGCCTCGAGTTTTTCCTTCGCCGACGTCAGCTCCGCCTGGAGACGCTCGGCCTCCTCGGTAGCCCGCTGCGCTTGCTGAGACAAGTCTTCGCACAACATGGCGAACTTCTCTTCGATCGTGTCTTTAGCCGCGATCTCAGCCTCGAGTTTTTCCTTCGCCGCCGTCAGCTCCGCCTGAAGACGCTCGGCCTCCTCGGTAGCCCGCTGCGCTTGCTGAGACAAGTCTTCGCACAACATGGCGAACTTCTCTTCGATCGTGTCTTTAGCCGCGATCTCAGCCTCAAGTTTTTCCTTCGCCGCCGTCAGCTCCGCCTGAAGATGATCGGCCTGTTCAGAGGCTTCATGCGACTCCTTCGCCGCCGTCAGCTCCGCCTGAAGCCGCTGGGCCTCATCAGTCGCCCGCTGCGCTTGCTGAGACAAGTCTTCGCACAACATGGCGAACTTCTCTTCGATCGTGTCTTTGGCCGCGATCTCAGCCTCAAGTTTTTCCTTCGCCGCCGTCAGCTCCGCCTGAAGCCGCTGGGCGTCATCAGTCGCCCGCTGCGCTTGCTGAGACAAGTCTTCGCACAACATGGCGAACTTCCCTTCCATTGTCTCTTTCTCTTCTTTCTCCTTGTCAAGGAATTCGTGAGCTGCCGTGAGCTCAGCTTGCAATCGTAATGCTTCTGCAGTTGCCTGCTGTGATTGCTGAGATAAATCTTCGCACAACATAGCGAACTTCTCCTCGATCGCATCCTTTTCTTCGACTTGTCGTTTCATAACTTCCTTCGCCGCTA
>PVBE012191402.1_pt1 | contig 13048 bp, 10 predicted proteins | sample 1631181 | NCBI WGS metagenome assembly PVBE01 (sample SAMN08397723, study PRJNA350692) | Marine metagenome, whole genome shotgun sequencing project. | isolation source: water | place: Pacific Ocean | collected 2012-04
AGTAAAGAAGAAGAAGGCATTCGAGCTCGGCCCTCATGTGATGCTCGACCAGGAGCGCTGCATCCTGTGCTCGCGCTGCATCCGCTTTGCCGACGAGATCTCCAAGACCGGCGAGTTCGGCATCTTCAACCGCGGTGACAAGGCCGAGCTCGGAATCTACCCGGACGACGTGCTCGACAATGCGTATTCGGCCAATGTCGTCGACATCTGTCCCGTTGGCGCTCTGACCGAGCGTGACTTCCGTTTCAAGGCCAGGGTGTGGTACCTGTCGAGCACGCCGACGGTGTGCAATGGTTGCAGTAAGGGCTGCAACATCGACATGCACTACGTGCTCGACCGACCGCACCTGAACGACGGCGCACGCATGGTGCGGGTCAAGCCGCGCTACAACGCGAACGTCAACGAGTGGTGGCTGTGTGACGAAGGGCGCTACGGCCTCGGCTGGATCGACAAGGATCGACTGACCAGCGTGCGCGGGCCGTCCGCGGATGCGACCTGGGACGACGCACTGTCTTCGATCTCGATTGCTCTGAAACAGAGCGGAGCGCGGATCGGCGTGATCGCGTCGGCTCAGCTCACCAACGAGGAGCTCTTCCTCGTTCGGCAGGTCTTCGGCAAGGGTCTCGGCGCCCAGGTCAGCGCTGCCGTGCCGGAGCAACCCGGAACGAGCGACGACTTCCTGATCAAGGCCGACAAGAACCCGAATACAGCGGGCGCGACGCTCATGGGCCTGGCCGGCGACGGTGCGTCTGATGCGTCACAGATCGTCGACGATGCGTGCGCCGGCAAGCTCGACGCGCTTTGGGTGTTCGGGCACGACCTCGCAGCGCTGTTCGGTGAGGAGAAGGCCCGCCAAGCCGCGGACAACGTGAGCCTCCTCGTCTACTCGGGAACGAACGAGAACCCGACCGCAGCTTTGGCCCATTGGGTTCTGCCGAGCGCTGCCTACGTCGAGAAGGACGGCACGTTCGTCAGCTGCGATGGCCATGTGCAACGCATCGGTTTCGCCTTCGCCCCACTGGCGGACTCGCGTGAGGACTGGCGCCTGCTCCTGCAACTCGCCGAGAAGCTGGAGCAGCCGTTCGAGTTGCGTGCGCCGCAGGACATCTTCAAGGCGCTCACTGAGGCGGAGGCGGCGTTTGCCGGCTTGACCTATGCGACGATCGGGACGCATGGCGTTGGGCTCGCGACGGAGGCGGCCGCCCCATGACCGAGCTCCTGATCACGAAGGTCATCCTCGCCGGCTTCGTCGTTTTCGCGGTGCTGAACCTCGCAGGGTTCCACACCTGGGTGGAGCGCAAGCAATCCGCCCTGATCCAGGATCGGATCGGCGCCAACCGCGCCAGCATCTTCGGCTTCCGCCTGTTCGGCATCTTTCACGGGATCGCCGACGCGCTGAAGATGTTCACGAAGGAAGACGTCATCCCCGCGGGCGCCAACAAGACGCTGCACACCGTGGCGCCGTTCTTCTCGGTGCTCTTCTCGCTCGTCGTGTTCGCCGCGATCCCGTTCGGCCCGACGTTGCTCATCCCCGGCTTGGAGCCGATCCACCTGCAGGTCGCCAAGATCGATGCAGCGGTGCTCTATATCTTCGCGATGCTGTCGCTCGGTGTGTATGGCGTGATCATCGCCGGTTTCGCGTCGCGCAACAACTACGCGCTCATGGGCGGGCTGCGCGCCACGGCGCAGATGATCTCCTACGAGGTCGCGCTCGGCATTGCGATCATCGGCGTGATCATGGTCTACGGGACCATGGACCTCGGCGAGATCGTGGATCGCCAGGGTCATTTGATCGGCGGCTGGCTACCGATGTGGGGCATCGTCACGCAGCCCATCGCGTTCATCGTCTTCACGACCGCCGCACTTGCCGAGACGAAACGGGCACCGTTCGACCTCCCGGAAGGCGAGTCGGAGATCATCGGCTACTTCGTCGAGTACAGCGGAATGAAGTTCGGCATGTTCTTCCTCGCCGACTTCCTCGAGACGATCGTCGTGGCGACCCTCGCGACGACGCTGTTCTTCGGCGGGTGGCAGATACCGTACATGGCAGCGGACGGCTTCCACTTCCCATGGGGCTGGGACATCCCGATCGACAACTGGCTCTACGTCCTGCTCGGCTTCCTGAGCTTCTCGGCCAAGACCCTGGCGTTCTGCTTCGTGTTCATGCAGATCCGCTGGACGCTGCCGCGCTTCCGCTACGACCAGCTCATGGATCTCGGCTGGAAGGGGCTGTTTCCAATCGCCGTGGTCAACGTCGTCGTGACCGCGATCATCATGACCGTCATGGGCAAGGTGGGCTGATGGCGACCAAGGTAGTCCGGCGCCCCGAGCTGACCTTCTGGGAGAAGCTCTACCTCCCGCAGATCTACTGCGGCCTAAAGATTACCTTCCGTCACTTCTTCAAAAACCTCGGTCTGCACATCGCTCACCGTTTGGGCCGCCTCAAGCACCTGCGCGCCTCCATAACCTATCAGTACCCCGAGGAGCTTCGACCGCTCATGTCGAGGTACCGCAGTCGCCATCGCCTCACGCTGCGCGACGACAAGACGCCGCGCTGTGTCGGTTGCATGCTCTGCGAAACGGTGTGCCCCGCGAAGTGCATCACGATCGTTCCCGGTGAGCACCCCGACCCGCACGTCGAGAAGTACCCGATTCGCTTCGACATCGACCTCGGCATCTGCGTCTACTGCGGCTACTGCGTCGAGGTCTGCCCCGAAGACGCGATCCGCATGGACACCGGCATCCTCGACCTTGCCGCCTACTCGCGCGAAGCTATGCGCCTCGACATCCACGAGCTCATGGACCCTGAGCTGCGCAAGCCGGTCAACGACTGCAGCCTGACCTTCCCGCACACGTGTAAGGTCCACGGCGGCGACATGAAGGGCAGCTGGGACGGGATCGCCAAGACGGCCGACTAGTCCGCGTCCGCTTGCGGGTTGGCGCATAGCGCCGGTCTGTTTCTCCTCAAAGCAGAGCCGCTTCTTCGCGGCAGTCGGGTCGACGAAACCGCCGTGGCCAGCCCTAACACCCCCGCACCCAGCACGAGGACTCGCATGAGGGCAGAGTCGCGCGCCGCCGGGATCTCTCTTGCAAATGCGAGGCGTTCGCATATACCTCCCCCCCTCGCATGTTGTCTCGCCACACGCCCGGACCCAAGAGCGACCGCCTTGGCGTCAGATTCGCAGTCGGTCATGTTTGCTTCGGGGTGCTTGCCCTGGCAGCAGTTGCGGCCGGCCAGGTGGAGCGGACCGTGCAGACGATGGGCACCAGCCTCAGGATTGAGGTGGACGCGGCGTCGTCGGCGAAGGCGCTGGCGGCTAGCGAGAAGGCGATCCGGGCTTGTGAAGCCGTCGAGCGGCGGCTCTCGACCTGGACGCTCGACAGCGAACTGGCGCGGCTCAACCGGGCGCCGGCTGGCGAGTTCGTTGCGATCAGTACGGCGCTCGCGCGTGACCTGAAGCTCGCCCGCCGTTGGTGGCGCGCCACCGCCCGAGCCTTCGACCCCGGAGTTGGGTGTTTGGTCGACGTCTGGGGGTTGCGCGCGGGCGGTCGGGTGCCGACCGCTGAAGAGGTGCGCAGTGCGCGTGCGAGCGGTCTCTTCGCCGCGCTTGCCATCGACGGGCGCACCGCAGCGCGCAAGCACGCCTACCTTCGCATCGAGGAAGGTGGTTTTGCGAAAGGGATCGCGCTCGACGCCGCGCTGGCGGTCCTGCACCGCGCCGGGGCGACGCGCGCCCTCATCGATCTCGGCGGTCAGATCGCGTTCTTTGGCCAAGGCCCCGAGACCTTCGGCATCGCACATCCGGAGCGCCGCGAGGAGATCGTGTGCCGCGTGCGCATCGAGTGTGGCTCGCTCGCCACTTCCGGCAACAGCGAGCGCGGCATCGTTGTCGCCGGCAAGCGCTACGGCCACCTGCTCGATCCGCGCACCGGCCGCCCGGCGGTCGACTTTGGCAGTATCACCGTGTGGGCGCAGAGCGCCGCGGACGCGGACTGCCTGTCGACGGGACTCTATGTGCTCGGGCCCGACGCGGCGTTGGCCTGGGCCGAGAAACGTCCGGGCATTGAGGTCCTGATCCTGCAGCCAGACGAAGGGGGAGATGAGCACCCCAAGCTGCGTGTGCGTGCTACACGCGGGATGCGTTCGCGTCTTCTTCGATGGCTGGTCGGGAAAAAGGAATGAAAAAGGAATGAAGACCATCAACAGGAATGAAAAAGGAATGAAGACCATCAACCGCGCCTGTCTCGTCGTCGGTGCGTGCACCTTGCTCATCGGAGCGGGCCGTACACAGGACCTCGACGAACGCGTCAAGAAGCTCGAACAGCACCGCGAGCAAGTCGACAAGAGGATCGGCTCGGTCGTTGACGAGTTGCAGCGGCTCGAGCTAGGTGACGTCGTGCGACCATTGGGCGAGGGCAGGAACGGCTTGGGCCCTGCTGCGTCGAAGGTCTATGGCGTCCAAGAAGGCCTCTCGATCGGGGGCTACGGTGAGTTCTTGTTCCGTAGCCCCACGTACCAGACGGATGTCATGGATGCACTGCGTGCGGTCATCTACTTCGGTTTCAAGTTCAACGACGAGTGGCTCGTCAATACCGAGATCGAAGTCGAACACGCCACGACGAGCACCAGTTCCGGGACGACTTCGAGTGGCGGCTCGGTCTCGCTCGAGTTTGGCAGTGTCGAGTGGACGCGCGGTCCGGAACTCAACGCGCGTGCGGGTTTGCTGCTGGTGCCGATGGGCTTGATCAACGAACTGCACGAACCGACGACCTTCCTGCCGGCGCTGCGGCCCGAGACCGAGCAGCGCATCATTCCGACGACCTGGCGTGAGGTGGGCGTGGGCGTGTTCGGCGAGGTCGAGGGATTCTCGTATCGCGCCTATCTGGTCAACGGGTTGGACGGTGAGAACTTCTCCGCCGCAGGGCTGCGCGGTGGTCGGCAGAAGGGCAACCGTGCCGCTGCCGACGACCTCGCTGGCGTTGCCCGCGTGGACTGGGTCGGCACGCCCGGGCTGACGGTCGGCGGCTCGGTCTACTACGGTAGGAGTGGTCAGGACGGCATGAGCGGCCCCACTGCCATTCCCGGGCTCGACACGCTGATCGTCGAGGGGCACGCAACGTATCAGGCCGGACCCCTGCACGTGCGCGGCCTCGTTGCGATGGCCAAGGTCGACGGGGCGGGCCAGTTCAACACGGCAACAGGCGCCGGACTTGCCGAACGGATGCACGGCCACTACATCGAAGTCGGGTTCGATGTGCTCGCGCAGTTCGCGCCGCAGTGCAACCAATCCCTCACGCCCTACTTCCGCTACGAACACATCGACACTCAGGCAAAGATGCCCGCCGGTTTTGTCAAGGACTCACGGCGCGATCAGAAGCTCTACACGCTCGGCGGCAACTGGAAGCCCATCGAGCAGGTCGTCGTCAAAGTCGAGTGCTTGGTGCGTGATCCCGGCGAAGAGCAGGTTAACGTGCTGCTTGGCTATGTGTTCTGACCTTTGGATAGCAGTGCTGGCCGTCGGCACGATCGGCGCGCAGGGCAAAGAGATCCTGCGTATCGAGCAGGCGGCCAAGCTCGCTTTCCCCGGCGCGAAGGTCGAGCGCAAAACGGTCTACTTGACCAAGGATCAACGCAAGAGCATTGGCAAGCTCGCCGGTGAGAAGTTCGCTCGCGGCATCGTGTTCCCCTACGTCGCCACGAAACAAGGCAAGCTGGTCGGCACCGCTTACGTCGATGCACACCGAGTGCGAACCAAGTTCGAGGCGCTGATGATTGTCGTGACGCCGGCAGGCAAGGTTGGTCGCGTCGAGGTGTTGGCGTTCCGCGAGCCGACCAGTTACCTGCCGCCGAAGGCGTGGTATCGCCACCTCGATGGCCGGCAACTCGACAAGAATTTGCGCGTGAGGAGTGCGATCAAGGGCGTGACGGGCGCGACGCTGACCGCGAAGGCCACGGCCAAGGCCCTGCGCCGCACGCTCGCCCTGCATCGCGTGTTGAATCCGTCCCTCCAAAAGGCGCCCAAGAAGCCCGCACCGCCGGTGAAGAACAGGCTCGGCGACAAGAAGTCGCCGCCGCCGGGCCCGAAAACGACGCCGCCAAAGCCGCGCAAGTAATGAGCCGTTTGACCGCCTGGTTCGTGCACGCCACTGCCCTGTGTGTAGGCATCACCGGTCTCGTTTACGGCTGGATGCGTTACTTCGTTGAGTCGGATGACGAGTTCTCGCTCGCAAACCATCCCGCCGAGCCAGCGATGCACGAGGCGCACGTCCTGTTCGCTCCTGTGTTGGTCTTTGCTTGCGGCATGATCTGGCTGGAACATGTGCTGAGTCGCCTGCGCAGCGGGGTCAAGGAGCGCCGTCGCACTGGTATCGCTCTCGCCGGCCTGCTGTTGCCGATGATCGCTTCTGGCTACCTGATCCAGGTGTCCGTCTCAGAGGAGTGGCGCGCTGCTTGGATCTGGGTGCATGTCGTTACTTCTCTGCTTTGGCTGGTGACATACCTCGTGCATCAGTTGCAACGTGCCCGTGCGGGCACCATGGTGTTTGAGCTTGATCGACAGCCCTGACGACACGACCGACGGCAGGATGCCAAAGACGGCAGTGCTGCTACACAACCTCGGCGCGCCGTCGGGCGAGGAAGAGATGCGCCCGTTTCTCGAGCGCCTGTTCTCGGACCCCGAGATCATCACGCTGCCGCTCTCCAGGTTCTTTCAGGTGCCGCTCGCGCGTTGGATCGCCAAGCGACGCGCACCTGGGGCCTGGAAGAAGTATGCGTCGATCGGTGGCTCGCCAACGCTCGAGTGGACCAAGTTGCAGGCGGCAGGCATTGCGATAGGGCTGACCGAGTACATGCCGCGCGATGATGTGATCGTGCTGCCCGCAATGCGCTACTCGCCTCCCTTCGTTGGCGACGCTCTCGAGCAGGCGCACACCTGGGGCGCCGAGCGCTTGCTGTCGTTCTCGCTCTACCCTCAATACTCGACGACGACGACGGGCTCGAGTGAGCGTGAGATGGAGCGGTGTCTCGAAGCGATGGCCTGGCGACCGGACATCGTGCGGGTTAGTGAATGGTCGGCCGACTCCGCGTATCTGGACTGCATGGCGTGGCGGTTGCGGCGCGGGATCGACCGTCTACCGACCGAGCACCGGCAAAGTGCCCACATCGTGTTCTCTGCGCACGGTACGCCGCAGTCGTTTGCCGACGCGGGAGATCCCTATGTCGCGCAGATCGACGCGACCGTAGACGGAATCAAAGCCCGCCTGGACAGCGATCTCGACGCCAGCTTGGCGTTTCAGTGTCGTGTCGGGCCGGCCACTTGGACGCGACCCTATCTCGACCGCCACGTGCGGGAGCTGGCGGCGCAGGGTGTGCGAGCCCTGTTGGTCCTCGCAGTGTCCTTTGTTGCCGATCACGTGGAGACACTGCACGAGCTGGACGTCGAAACCAAAGAGCTCGCTGTCGCGGCCGGCATCGAGTACTTCGAGCGAGCCGATTCGCTCAACGCTGATCCTGACTTTCTCGGTGCGTTGACCGGAATCGCCGCGCGTGCCCTCGGCGTCGGCGGGTGACAGCGACCATCATTGTCGGTGGTGGCATCGCCGGACTGGCGCTGGCCCACCGGTTGGTGCGTCTTGACCCGGACCACGACGTGAAGGTCGTCGAGGCGTCGCCGCGGCCAGGCGGTGTCGTGAGCACGCAGCGTGCCGAGGGTTTCGTCACCGAGGTTGGTCCCGAGACCATCGTCGATGACGGTAGCGGTCTGTCGGGCCTGATCGGCGACCTCGGTTTGACCGGCAATACCATCGAGCCGCGTCCCGACGTAAAGCGTCGGTTCATCGTGCGACATGGTCATTTGGTCGAGGTGCCGACCCTCCCCGGCGCGTTCTTGCGGTCGCCGTTGCTGCCGTTGTCCGCCAAGGCACGCCTCGCGCTCGAGCCGCTGTGCCGGCGCGGCCGCGACCCCGAGGAAACGCTCGCCTCTTTCGTGACGCGGCGTTTCGGCCGCGAAGTCTTGGAGCAACTTGTCGACCCGTTCGCGTCCGGGATCTTCGCCGGATTGCCCGAGCGAATGGAGATGGCGTCGTGCTTTCCGGAGGTCTGGAAGGCCGAGCAGGACTACGGCAGCGTGTTGCGGGGTATGAGGCGGGCACGCAAGGGTCGCGGGCGTCCGCGCATCATCGGTTTTCGTGGAGGCAACGAGGATCTCGTGAACGCACTGCGCCGCGTGCTCGGAGACCGGCTATGGCTCGGACGTTCAGTTACGGGCCTGCACCGGGCGGGCGCTCAGTGGGGTGTCACCGTCGGAGGCGAGGTGCCGATCGAGCTGACGGCTGATCGAATCGTGCTTGGGATTCCCTCATATCGAGCCGCCGAGCTGGTGCGACCACACGATGCAGAGCTGGCGCGCGAACTCGACTCGATCGTGTTCGTGTCGCTCGCTTCCGTCTTCTTGGCAGTGCCCGAGCCGCGAGTCCCCGACGACGTGCGTGGCTTCGGTTTCTTGGTCCCGCGCCGCGAAGCGAAGAACAGCGTGCTCGGCGTGCTGTATTCGTCCGACCTGTTCGAGGGTCGAGCCCGGGCCGGCTACAAGTTGTTCCGCGCGATGCTCGGCGGTGCCCGCAACCCGAGTGCGCTGGAGGCTACCGACGACCAACTGTTGATCGAGGTCCGCGAGACACTGCACGACTTGGCCGGTGTCGAGGCCGAACCGATGTTCTGTCGCGTGCATCGCTACGAACGCACGCTGCCTCAGTTCGAGCCGGGGCATCAGGCTCGTATGGGTCGCGTTCGCGAGCGATTGGCCGGACTGCCCGGGTTGTGTCTGACCGGGCAGTCCTACGAGGGAAGCGGCGTGTCGACTTGCATTCGCAACGCGCGTGCCCTTGCCGAGGAACTCGGCGGAGCTACTTGATCCTCATGTCGACGAGGTTGGTCATGTTCCCGCCGGTGGCGTTCAGAACGAGCCCTTGCCAAACCAGCGCTGTGCCGGCCTGGAACGTCTTCGGGATGGTCAGGAACCCGTTCGCGTTGACGGGCCACGGCAGGATCACGGCGCCTGGGATGCTGACGAAGACGTAGCCGTAGGGATCGATGAGAAATCGCGTTGGCGTCACTCCGAGCAGCATCACGCCAGCGACGGTTGCCGAGGTGTCGATGCGGACGTTGATCTGGGCGTTGGGCTTCGGGATGCCGGCGATGTGCACTCTCGCGTTGTTGGCCTCGTAGGTGCCGATGTCGGTCACCATCGACCCGTTCAGGTCGCTGTCGAGGATGCGACTGTTGTCCCAGTAGTCGCGCCAGGCGAACGTCGGACCGACCATGTTCTGGCCCTTGTCGATCAGCGGTGACGACGACATCGTGCGAAAGTTCCCCGGGCTCACGAACTTGGGGTCGGCCGAGATGTTGTTCTTGGCGTACAACAGATTGTTGACGGCGGCGATCGTGCGCAGCTCTGTGCCGCGGTAGTGGTACAGCGAGACCTTGTTGCCCCAGAGGAGGTTGTTCTCGACGATCGGCGCGTCGTTGGCGTTGATGTGGCAGATGCCACGGCCAGTGTTCAGGCTGAAGACGCTGTTGTAGATCTTCGGCGTCGATCCGGACGAGAAGTGAAAGCCGTTCGACACGTTGTCGTGCACGACGACGTGATCGAGGGTGCCGCCGGAAGTCTCGTACTCGATGACGTGGCCGATGCCGATGTTCTTGTAGAACGCGCTGTTGGAGATGTTCAGCGTCGCCTTTTCCGCGTAGATCGCAGCGCCACGCCCAGACGTGTTCTTGTTGTTCGTGAAGAAGCAGTTGCAGATCGAGGCCGTCACGTTGTCGGCGCGCAGGCCGCCGCCGCCGGCCGCAGTGCCGTTGCGCACGACGAAGCCGTCGAGTTTGGAGTTGTGCATCAAGCGCACGACACGCTGGCCGGCACCGCCGTCGAGAATGCTCTTCACTCCGGCGACGTCCCGTTGCGTCTCGCGGAAGTCGCCGTTGTGGAAGCCACCCGTCGCGGTCACGCCAGCGGGAACCGTGAATCCACCGTTGTAGGTGCCCATGGCGACCCAGACTCTCGCGCCGCTCGATGCGGCGCCGAGGCCGGCTTGCACGGTGTTGTAGGCGGTCGCCCAGGTCTTGCCGTCACCGCCGGTCTTGGCGTTGGCATCCACATAGATCGTCTGGGCGATAGAAGGCGCGCTCAGAACGAGCAGCGCCAGAGGGGTGAGAAGGCGTCTGAACATGCCGAGAGATTACGCCGAGCAAACGTGAAGGTTCTGCGAATAAGAAGAACGAAACATTCGAAATACTGGAACGGTTAGGATGGAGCAATGGAACGCCTTCGCCGTGTCGCATCGTTCTGGAACTGGTTGCCGGCCTTTCGTGCAGTGGCCGAGACCGAGCACCTGCCGACCGCCGCGGAGGCCTTGTTCGTCAGCCCCTCGGCGCTTTCGCGCGCCATCCGCTTGCTCGAGAAGGACGTTGGACAGCCCCTGTTCAGGCGCACCGGTCGTCGCATCGAGCTCAACGACGCCGGCAAGTGCTTCCTCGACGCGGTCCGCGACGGCATGCGGATGGTGCATGCCGAGTTGGAGCACCTGCGCTCCGCGGGGCTGGACGGCCGAGCCTTGGTGGCCAGCGCCGGGCTGGTGACGACCGCCTACGTGGTGCCAGCTCTCACAGCGCTGCGTCGGTCGCACCCGAAGCTCATACCCATGATCGTCAGCTTCGCACCGAGTGAGCTCGGCCGGCACCTGATGCAGGGCGAACTGGATGTCGCCTTCCTCTCTGACAAGTTGGATCCGCAGGGTCTGGCCGAAGTGCACCTGGGCACGGAGCCGACCGGCATCTACTGCGGACCCGATCATCCGCTCTATCGCCGCCAGCGACCCTCGCTCGAAGCCGTGCTCGAGCACGAGTTCGTGGCCCCGGTCCCGGACCCGCAGGGGCAGACCCACGAAGGCTGGCCTTCTGAGGTCACGCGGCGGATTGGCATGCACGTCGATCAGATGCGTGTCGGCCTGGACGTGTGCGCGAGCGGGGACTTCCTGGCGGTGCTGCCGGATGCCGTCGCTCGCTCGCGGGGTGACGGTGCTGCGTTGCGACGTCTACCGCTCGATTTGGTGCCGCCGGTGCAGCTCTTTGCCTACCATCGGCCCACGCTCGGGCCGGACGGGCGCGCCGAAGCAATCGTCGCCGCCGTCCAGAGCCAGATTCTCCGTGTGTGACCGTCCCGTGTCCGCACCCGGGCCATCACATGCCACGCAACTCCATCGCGCGCTCGCGGATCTCGGCGCAGGGTGAGGCGCGCAGCGCCTTGTCGATGAGCTTCTTGGCGGCGACGCGGCTCCTGCCCTGGTCGATCAGCGTCTTTGCCTTGGTGAGATGCTTGCAGGCAGCGGTCGCGAGGCGGAAGTGACGTTGCTTGCGCAGCGCTTGGAGCTTGACCGTGGCTAGCCGCGCCACCTTGTCCTTGGCGAAAGCGGTGACGATTGCGGCGAGCATGGACTCGACGCGCAACGGGTAGTCGCGCGCCGTTGTGAGCGCTGCGGCGACTCGGGGTTCCAGGCTCTTGCGCAGAGCCTTGAGCGTTGCGCGGGCTTCCTTGACCGCGGGGGCGGCCGCGACCGCGAGTTCGGCGAGCGGGCGCAGCAGTGCCACGGCCGGTCCGAGCCGATTTGCGCGCAGCTCTGCCTTGCCCCTGGCCAGGTTCGGCGTGAGCTTCTTCAGCTCAGCCAGGTGTCGCGTCTTGACGAGCTTCTCGAGGGGATCGTCCAGGTAGGTTGTGGTCCCGGGCTTCCAACCCTCGCCGAGCTTGAGGCCTAAGTCGCCTTCGAATGCGACGGTGCCATCGATGTCGACGAGCAGCGCGCGCGGTAGGCCGAAACCATCGCGGTAGATGCCGAACGCGCGAAAGATACTGCCCTTGCGATCGCTCAAGGCGATCACGTCGTCGGCCTTCAGGCGCCGCAGGTGGCCCGGCAGTCCGCGCACGTGCACTTGTTTGCTTGCGACCAGGGCCACGCGGAGACCGACCGCCTTCCATCTGCGCGCCAGCTCACCAGCGTAGGCGAGCGTTGGCAGCTGGCGTTCTTGATCCAGCGACCAGAAGAGCAACGCGGTGACACGACCGGGTGTGCGTGGATCGAAGGCTCTGCCACTCGCCCAGACCGCGTTGGTCAACGGCGGCGGGGGAAAGCCGGTAAAGGTGTTGCGCGCCCTGAGCGCGGGGTTCTTGGCGATCTTCGCCATGGCCAGCTCGCGCTCGATGCGCGCTGAGGGGTCGTGTGGATCGCGCGCGAGCAATCGCACCTCGCGATAAGAAGCCTCTCCGACACCGGTGATGAGCCCGAAGCCGCCGCGGGCGACCGCGTCGTTCGGGAACACGTAGGTGCGAATCCACAGTCCATCGAGGTAGAAGTCGACGTTCTTGCCGGCGACGTCGACGCGCAGCTTGTGCCAGCCCTTGGTCAGCGCGGCCTGGCGATGATCGAGCACCTGCCAGACGCCGCCGCGATTGTGCGCGAGGTCGAGGAAGCCCTTCGGATGCAACAGTAGCGCGATGAAGTTCGACGTGTCCTTGCGCCCGAAGGTCAGGCCGCAGAGGCGCGACTTGCCCTCTTCGAGCCACATCTCGGATTCGAGGCTGAAGTCACCCTCGAAGGTGACATCGCAGGTCAACGCTCGCGTCGTGAAGCCCCCGTCGACCTTCGGCTGGCTGCTGTCGGTCCTCACCCGTGCGCGGATCTCGCGACCGTAGGCTTGATAGGACTTGTTGCCGTCGTCGGACCAACCGCGCAGGTCGCGCTCGTTGTAGACGAGTTTCCAGCGCGCCAACGTCTTGCCGGTCGCGCGAGCGATCTGCCGGTAGAGGTCTAGCGCTTCTGGCATCGAGAACTGCGCGCTCATGCGCTTGCAGATGGCCAACGCCATCGTCGGCAGCTGCCGGTCCAGGTAGCTACGCGCCAGCGCCAACCCCTCGACGCTGGTCTGCTTCTTGAGTCGCTCGTAGCGCTGCACGAGCGGGTCGAGGTCGTGCGCCTTCTTCAAGGCAGTCGCGTAGCG
>PVBE012202724.1_pt1 | contig 13048 bp, 13 predicted proteins | sample 1631181 | NCBI WGS metagenome assembly PVBE01 (sample SAMN08397723, study PRJNA350692) | Marine metagenome, whole genome shotgun sequencing project. | isolation source: water | place: Pacific Ocean | collected 2012-04
GGCTTGGCCGTCGCGGAGGACGACGATGGCGTGCACGGCCTCGCCCCACTTCTCGTCGGGGATGCCGATCACAGCGGCCTCGAGGACGGCGGGGTGCTCGTAGAGGGCGTTCTCGGTCTCGGTCGTGAAGATGTTCTCGCCGCCGCTGATGATCATGTCCTTGGAGCGGTCGACGATGAAGATGAAACCCTTGTCGTCGATGCGGGCGACGTCGCCGGTGTGCATCCAGCCATTGCGTAGCGCCTCGGCGGTCTCTTCGGGGCGGTTCCAGTAGCCCTTCATGACGTTGGGCCCACGCGCCACGATTTCACCGACGCCGTTGGGTGGGACGGGGTTCTCGTTCTCGTCGACGACACGGACGCTGGCGCCGACGACCTCACGCCCGCAGGAGGCAAGGCGGTCGAGTCCCTCCGGGGTGTCGTAGTCGAGCCATTCCAGCTTCTGCGCCGTGAGGAGAGGAGAGGTCTCGGTCATGCCGTAGGCCTGGCAGAGGATGGGGCCGAAGAGCTCCTTGGCGGCGAGGATGCGGTCGGGCGGCATGGGCGAGGCGCCGAAGAGGACGAGGCGGAGGGAGGAGAGGTCGAAGTCCTTGGCGGCGGGGTAGTTGACCGTGAAGTTGATCATCGTGGGGACGAGGATGGTAGCCGTGACCTTGGCGCTTTGCACCGTCTGCAGGAAGGCGTCCGGAGCGAAGCCGGGGATAAAGGCATGAGCGCCGCCGACCATGGTCATGACGTAGCAGGCCCACGCGTCGGCGAGATGGAACATGGGCGCGACGTGGAGCCAGGTGTCGTCTTCGGCGAAGCCGAAGGTCATGAGGGCGTGCTCGGCGTTGGAGATGACGTTGCGCTGCGTCAACATCACGCCCTTAGGCAGGCCCGTCGTGCCGCCGGTGTAGCAGAGGTTGATCATGTCGTCTTCGTGCCAGTCGCGGGCGGGGGCGGCGATGGGATCGGCGGAGCTCAGCACGGACTCATAGGTGCGCATACCGTCCGGGGCGCTATCCGCGAGCACGATGAAGTGGTCGACGCCGGTGAGGTTGGCGCGGAACGATTCCAGGAGATCCAGGTATTCCGGGCCGACGAGCAGCGCTTTGATTTCGCCGTCGCCGATGATGAATTCCAGCTCCTTGGCGCTGAGCCGGATGTTGAGTGGAGCCAGTGGCGTGCCGGCGTAGTGCGCGGCGAAGTACGTCTCCCAATAGCGATGCGAGTTGTTGGCAAGGATGCCGATGTGCGCGCCGGGCTCAAGGCCCAGTTTGAGGAGACCCGCGGCAAGCTTCTTCACGCGTACTGCCGCTTCGTCGTAGGTGTAGCGGGTGTCGCCTTCAATGATCGCGGGACGGTCGCCGTAGAGAGCGACGGCGCGCTCCAGAACGTCGCCAACCAGGATGGAACTCATGCGGGACCTCCAGTGGAACTTTCGGAGCGGCATTGCCTCGCTGTCGAGTCCTGGGGTCGTTGTGCCCCAGGACATCCGGCAGCGATCGGAGAGTCAGTGTAGATCAGGGCGGAGCGGGAACCAGCACTGGACGGGCAGTCGGAAATACAGAGGCCGCTCCCCCTGGGAGCGGCCTTGACTACGCGGCGAACGCGTGGGCGTCGGGAACGAGCTACGTCGTGGGGTCGTTCTGGAATCCGGCGTTCTTGTGGCCGCCGTCGCAGAGGGGCTTGTTGGCCGAGGATCCGCAGCGGCAGAGCGCGACGGCTTTGCTATCGGGGAGCTTGATGGTACGGCCGTCGCTGCCTTGGAGCTTGAGGCTCTCAGTTGGGACGACGATCGGGCCGTCGGTGTGAATTGTGACGTCAGGCATGGAGTTCCCCCTTGTATCCAGTCCAGTGGGTGGCCGCCATTCAGTGCGTGCGGCTCGACATACGGTAGGCGCTGAGCGTCGGAACGGATCGCCGAGGTCGTGCGGGTGAGAGAGGTTGCTACGGCAGTCGTCACCTAGACTCGGCAGAATCGTGAAGCGATAGGAGCCGTGGCATGAAGTTGGCTGTCGAATTTCCCAGCGTGGTGTACCGCGAGGGGCCAGCCGAGGTTGCGCGGTTAGCGTCTGCGATCGAAGAGATTGGCTACGACCAGCTCGACATGTTCGACCACGTCGTGATGGGACATCCGATCGAAGGGCGGGCGACGGGGCCGTATCCGGCGAATATGCCGATTCTAGAAGCGTTCATCACGTTGGCTTTCGCGGCGGCAGCGACATCGACAATCGGGCTGGGGACGGAGGTCCTGATCCTGCCGCAGCGCCAGCCGACGTTGGTCGCGAAGCAGGTGAGCACGCTGGACACCTTGTCGAACGGCCGCGTGCGGTTGGGCGTGGGGGTGGGGTGGCAGGACTCGGAGTATGGGGCTCTGGGAGTGGAGTACGCGAGGCGGGGGCGGATGATGGATGAGGCGATCGCGCTGCTGCGCGCGTGGTGGACGGATGCGTCCGTCGATTTCGACGGGGAGTTCTACCAAGTGGAGGCGATGGCAATGGAGCCGAAGCCACCGCAAGGTGGGGAGCTGCCGATCTGGGTGGGCGGTGGATCCGCGGCGGCGCTGAAGCGGGCTGGGGCCGTAGGTGACGGCTGGCTGGGCAGTGCGGCGATGGGCGACGTGGGTCGTGTCGCGGAGATGATTACGACGGTGAAGCAGGCTGCGGAAGCAGCGGGCCGAGACCCGGCGTCGCTGGGATTCCAGACGCAGTTGAGCCCGCCGCCCCGCGACGATGATCCGGCTGCGCGCAACTTCTACGCAAATCCCCACGAGGTCGCGGCCGTGGCGGTGGCGGCGCAGTCGGCGGGGTTCGATTGGGCCACGATCAATGTGACGGGGCTGTTCTTGGCGGGGGCACGGTCGATCGATGCGATGATCGAGTCGTTGCAGGCGCTGCACGATCGGCTGCGGGAAGAGGTGGGGGCCGACTAGGCATCAATCCGGGTGGGTGGAGGTCGCGTCGTGCGCTGGGGAAGCAGCGATCTCTTCTTGGCCTTCGGGGATGCCCGCGAGACGGCGGGAGGTGTCGAGGAGCGAGTCGATGTTCGAGATCTCGCCCTCGACGCTGATGTACTCCTCATCCAGGCCGACGATGTACCAGCGGATATTGCCCATCGTGTCCTTCTTTCGAACAGCCCAGATGTCTTTCCAATTCAGGGACTTGAGCCGCCTGCCTTGGTGCAAGGTCTCAACGGAGTCGTCTCGGACCACGATCGCGGTGGGGGTGCGGGCCCAGGTGAGGGAGACCAGCGGCAGCATCAAGACGGTGATGATGGCGAGGAAGATGCTGATCCCGAGCAGTTCGCCGGCGCCGAAGATGGGCCAGGCGATGAGCGCCCCCAGAGCCCCGAGGAGTGGGAAGACGAAGGTCGCGTTGCTGAACCAATGCGCCGTGTACGTGTACGTAGAGACGACGTCAGTCATGGCGTCGACGGCGTGCTGGTCGGCGGGGCGGAGGGCTGGAGGAGCGGCGCTGGTCATAGCCCCCCGTGACCTAGCTCTAGACGCGTTCGAGGATCCCTTGCGCGGACGTCAGTTCGCAGCTCCCGGGGTTCTCTTCCTGGTTGAGGGCCTTGATCGTGCCGTCCTCAATGTAGGCGGCGAAGCGGACACAACGGAAGCCGAGTCCGAAGCCGCTGGCGTCGAGGCCGAGGTCGAGAGCGCGGGTGATATCGCCGTTGCCGTCAGCGAGCATCGTGACGTTGTCGCCGCCGTTGGCCTTGTTCCAGGCCTCCATGACGAAGATGTCATTGGTCGCCATGCAGACGACCTGGTCGATGCTCTTGGCTTCGAGGGCGGTCTTGTCGTTGACGAAGGACGGCAGATGCTCGTTGGAACAGGTCGGTGTAAAGGCACCGGGGACCCCGAAGAGGATGGACTTCTTGCCGGCGAAGAGGTCCGAGAGGCTGGTGGGCGTCGGTCCCTCCTGCCAAGTTGTGCCGCCAACGTCCGGGACCGCGGAACCTTCAGCGATAGCCATCGTATCTCCCCCATGCTGCGGTCGGAGCGTTGTGCCCGAGCGCTTATTTCGTGCTCCGTGCCAGAGTGGAGCGGGTGGTTTGTTCAAGTCGTGGACCATAATACTCTTGACGGGACTAGGGGTCAGGAGCGGTGTGCGGCATCAGCTGCGAGATCCCGACTGGCTCGGGCCGCGTAGATCAGACATCGCGTTAGGACGAGCGGGGAGGCTCGCTCGCGCGCTCCCGCTGTATCCGCAGTATCTCGAGGTCGGCCGCGGGGCCGGCGAATGGTTCGCGACGCGATACACGATGGCTCACTTGGCTGTCATCTTCGCGCGCGCGAATCACTTGCGGTCAGCCGCCTCGCTCTCCACGGTCGTCGACTCCGCGTTGTTTGCTGCGATCGATCGGAGCCTCTTCGAGCCCGCGATGGATCAGACACGCTCGGTACTCGGAGCCGTTGAGTTCGATCGTCTCGCGGAGGAAGGCGCGGCCATGTCCTTCGTGGACCTCGTTCGCGAGACCGAAACTGGGGTTCAAGCTCTCCTCACCAAAATCACGTCAACCGGCGACACCGCCTCGATCGGAACCTAATCCAAGGCCGCACGATCCCGCCATCGTGGGGCTCTGCCCGGGCCTGAGTCAGACCAAGAGACGCCCACCGTCGACGATCAGGGTCTGACCGGTGACGTAGCTCGACGCATCCGAGGCGAAGTAGAGGGCGGCGTCGGCGATCTCATGCGGGTCGCCAATGCGGCCCTGCGGAACCGGGCGGGTAGCAGCGTCTTTGGCGGCGGCGCGGTCCTCCTCCGGGAGCAACGCAAAGTTCGCGTTGTACAGGCGCGTCTCGATCGAGCCGGGGGCGACGCAGTTGACGCGGATCTTGTACTCGGCCCACTCCACTGCCTGGCACTTCGTCGCCATGATCAGGCCGGCCTTCGCGATCGAGTAGTGCGGCGTGGTGCGCGCGGGACGGATGCCGTAAACCGACGAGATATTCACGATCGCACCCCCGCCATGGTCCTTCATGTGGCGGCCGGCGGCCTGGCTGAGGAAGAACAGTCCCTTCAGATCGAGGTTCATGACGGCGTCCCACGCGCGCTCCTCCATCTCCATCGAAGGCGCGTAGTTGCTCGTGCCCGCGTTGTTGACCAACACGTCGAGTCCGCCGAGTTCGCCGATCGTGCGGTCCACGAGGCCTTGGAGTTGATCCATGCGACCGGCGTGCGCCTCGATCGCGATGGCCCGGCGACCCTCCGCGCGGACGCGATCGGCCACGCGCTCCAGGTCAGCCAGTTTGCGGCTGGTCACCGCGACATCTGCCCCCGCTTGAGCGAACAGAACGGCGGTCGCCTCACCGATTCCGCGGCTGCCGCCCGTGATGAGCGCGACCTTACCTTCGAGAGACAAGCGGGGGAGATCCATCGCGCGACTCCTAGTTCTGCGTCGTTACGTTCGTGCGCTTCGTCAAGGCATGATAGGGCTGGCGTGCCAGTCAGCACGATCAGAGCACGTCATCACCTGTGGTGGCGCAGCGCGAAGATCTGACGGGTCCTCTGGTCTCACGATGACAACATCGTGGGGGAACTATGATTCGGCGGGTTCCCACAGGGGCATATCAGGCGTCCTGCCGCGAAGAAGCTGTCCGGCCGTCCCGAACCGCCCCTCCGATCCAATCGCGTTCTGGTTGATCGTGTGGACATCACGGAAGTACTGCTGAAAGCGCCCCTCGACACCAACCCCGCTGGTACCCACGACGCGTTGCACGAGGGTCGACCGCCTCGACGCAAGCTTCGAACGCGTAACTCCCCGCGAGGATGCAATCGATCCGATGTGGCGTCGATAGCGTCTCGTGCTCGTCCAGATACTCCGTCGCCTGGAGGGTCGTGTGGTGCGACAGCGCCCGGGCGGCATCGACACGGGCCTTCGCTCGCGCCAACCACCGCTGCACGGTGTTTCGATCGGCAAGCGGGGTGCCATGTAGGTCCCCGTCTTTGACAGGGCCAGCTCCGTACCGTCCTCGACCACGGCGCGTGCCACTCCCGTCACGATCGACGCGTTCATCGGTCCGGCAAGGGCGATGCCGAATCGATAGAGGGGTCCCTCGAAGGCGGGATGACGCGCTGCCTCGCGACTCACCATCGGCGCGTGCATGTGGGAGACGAAGAGGTCCTCGACTTTCACGTCGTGGCTGCCCGTCCCCCGCATCCCCAGCGTGTGCCAGGTCTCGAGAATGTCGACTGCTGTTTGCGGGATCACTGCCATCACGAACCGGGGGCGCCCCGCGGAATCGAGCGCAGGGGCGTCCCCTTCCATGATCATGGCTGGACCGCCTGCCAGTCCGCGTGTTGACGACCGCCTCAATCTCCGCATCGCCAACTGCTGGACGGTGGAACGGCAAGAACTCCGCACGGCCCATGCGAGCCCTCCTTGCTCTGGACAAACCTATCGGCTCTTTGAGAATCGACCAAACAGCCCTTTTTCCGGACCGCGTCAGAGAGATCCCCCGATCGCAACGGTTCCCGTGACAGTTCCTCAGAGGGCCGCTTGGCGATCGACAAGTTCGGTTGACCCTTCCCGGTGCTTGCCTCGGGTGTGTCAGCCGATGGTCCCGACTCTGGCGCAAGCTTTTCGGCTTCTCAAGCGAAGCGTGTCCGGCCGTGACCGCCGGTCGCCTGGCGAGTGCCGCTGAGCGGTGCGGTGGGGCCTCGGGCCGCCCGAGTCAGTCTTCAAGAATGGCATCGCGCTCCTCCAGCACCGCGCGTGGTACGCGCCTCGCCGCTGCGGACACAATCGTGCCTTGACCGGAGCTTCTCCCGTGCAACGTCCACTGAACGATGGTGTGGTCGCGTCCTACAGGAGCGCCCACGATGACAACATCGTGGCGTTACTTGGCGGTCTCTTCGCGGCTCGAGCGCGGTACTAGCCCAAGTGGAAGTGTCCGTTGATCATGTGCGCTGCGTCGTCTGCGCTGACTTGAGTCGTGTCGACGAGGAGATGCCGATCCGGATACGGGAAGTTCTCATCACTCGCGGTGCGGTGGCGTGCTTCCCAGTTTCGTAGATAGGATGGCGTCGCCCACGAGACATCCTTCGTTGCGCGCCGCGAGGGGGACTCGTTTCGCAGCAGGCGTTCCGTCAGGGGCGCTTGAAGCTCGGCAAAGACGAGACGGCCGCCGTACGACGCGATGGCCTCGTCTAGTTCGGCGATGCCGGCAGAGTTGCCCGACTCCTCGAAGTTCCAGATGTAGGTGAGGATGGCACCGCGCTTCCGAGCCAAGAGCTCGCGCAGCAGGATGTGGACCATCCCACGGTTGACTCGCCGAAAAGATTCGCTGCCGAACTCGAAAAACTGAGTCACCAGATCGATGGTCATGTGGGCGTGAAGCAGCGTGAGCGGCGTCTGTGCCGCAAGCGCCTGGCCCACGGTCGTTTTCCCGACGGCGATGGGTCCGAAGATGAGTACCACAGGGGGTGCTACGTCCGTCATCGACTCTCCTACCCGACTCCCCGGGTCCAATCCTGCCTCTACTTTCCGCCGGTGCAGGATAGTCGTCGTCTGGCGGTTGGAGCGCGCGACGTTGGCTCACGATCGGGCCATTGTGGGGGTGTGGATCAACGCCGCGCGCCTACAGGCCAGCCTCCTCAACCCAGATCAGCACCTCCTCGGCAAAGCGCTCAGGCTGTTCGGCGATCACGAAATGCCCGGCGTCCTGGACGTAGACCAGCTTCGACTTGGGGCATTGGCGGTGGAGATCTTCCGCGTTTCGGCGGTGGCCGATGCGGTCCTCCGCTCCATAGAGGAGTAAGGCGGGGCAGCCGAATCGTCCCAAGTAGGCCTCGGGCGGGGTCCGCGCCACGGCAGCGCCAACGAGGGCGGGATCCCGGGGCGTACTCCGCACGAGCTGGAAGAGCCACTGCGACCGTTCCGGTTCGCGCTCGGCGAAGTCCGGGGCGCAGTACACCTGCTCGAAGCGCTGGGCCCAGGTCCCCCCGTCCGCAGCGGCAGGATCGAAGAGCACCTTGAGCTCGTCCTCCGTCGCGAGGGGTGGGAACCTCGCCCCGTTGGACCCGATCACGACGCCGGCCACCTGGGAGGGATGGTCACGGGCCAACACCTGGGCGGCCCGCGCGCCCCAGGCATGCCCGACCACAATCATCGGGCCGGAGCGATGCGGGCGAGTCAATTCAAGCACCGCGTCTCCCAGCTCCTCGAAGGAGTACGGCTCGTCAGGCGCGGGGCTCTGCCCGACCCCGGGGACATCGAAGCGGATCACCTTCCCGCGGTCGAGGAACGCCGGCACGACAAGGTCCCAGGTGTGGAGGCTCTGACCGGCTCCATTGAACAGCACGAAGGTCCGGGGGCCGATCCCCTCGACGCGTAAGTGGAAGTTCGCCGGGTCGATTGTCACGCGAGGACTCCGATCCAGTGCGTACGCACGCTGCAGGATAGTCAGAACGCCCGAGAGGGTCGCCTCAGTCTGGTCGCGAGCCGTGAATCCGACACGCTCGTTCGGTGATGAACAGATTCTGTCGGGGACTTGATTCAGAGGCTGCTGACGAGCGTCAATGCGCGCAGCGTCGCGACGGAGCAGCCAAGCTTCCGGCGGCGCCGGCGACGGAGCGCGATCCCGCTCGCGCCCTCGCCACCTGGATGGCGGAAGTCGGCGCCAGGCTTCTCCGCGAGGAATCGGACTCGTGAAGATCGCGCTCGCCTACGTGCGGAAGTCCAAAGAAGACGAGCGCGGCGGCGGTCTCGATAGTGCGCTTCAGACCCAGCGCGATTCAATCGTCAGAATCGCAGAGTCCGAAAGCGCGGTCATCGACGCCTGGTTTGAAGACGACGGGGTCTCGGGGCGTGCAGAGTCGCGCCTCGGTCTCGACGCCATGCTGGCCCGCTGTCGCGCTGGCAGCGTGGACGTTGTGTACATCTCCGATCGGTCGCGCTGGGCCCGAAATGTGAAGCTGGGGGCGGGCCTCGACGCAGAACTCGACGCGCTTGGGATCGAGCTTCGCGATCGGACGCCATCGACAGGGGATCCGGACGCTGATTGGATGCGACGCCGGCAGGAGGACATCGCGAACGAGTGGCACGCCCGTCTGACGAGCAGGAAGACCCGCGCGGGGAAGGGAAGGATCTTCAAGCAAGGCTTTCCCGCTGGAAACGTCCCGGTCAGCTATCGCTCCGTGCACGAGCAGCGGGGGGAACACCGCGTTCGAACTGGCATCGACCTGGATCCGGAGAGGGCCCCGACTATTCAGGAGGCCTTCCGCCGCTACGGGACTGGAGGAGCCTTCTCCTTCCTCGAGCTGGCGGAGTGGGCTGAGGAGTTAGGCTTCACGATGCCGCGGACTGGGCAGCCCCCGGCACGCGAGACCTGGGGTGACATCCTGAGGAATCCGCAGTACGCCGGGTGGCAAGAACGGGATGGTCAGCGCTTCGACACGGCCCATCCGCCGCTGGTGTCGGCGGAGCTCTAATGGCTGGTTCAAGACGTGCGCGGACATCGGCGCCGGGGTGGATCTCCGAATCCGAGACGGAAGCGCGACTATCCGTTGCGCGGGCTCCTGCGCTGCCCGGATGGGCACCGGCTCGAGGGATTCACAAAGGCAGCGAACGCAGCAGGACATAACTACCGGTACTACCGGCACCCCAGGCGCCGAAGCGGCAGAGCCGCGCAGGAATGCGGGGGTAATTCGATCCGCGCGGACGCGGTCGAGACGGCTCTGGGGGCGCTGCTTGGCGGATATCGCCCAATGAGAAGACCATTCAAATCGCGCTTGCCCTTCTGGGTGAAGACCGACCTGACGCGACCGGCAGGGAGGACCGCCTAGCACGCCTGAGAGATCGAAAGGAGCGCCTCAGTCGACAGCACGAACTCGCCCATCTGACAGACGAAGAGCTGAATGAGCGTCTCGCCAAACTCAAGCGCGAAGAGGCGGGGATCAGAGCTGAGCCCACGAGCATCGACTTGCACAAAGCCGCCCGGAGCCTCGCGGACTTCGCCACTCTGATCGAGAGCGCGACTCCGGCCGAGCTGGAGCACCTGTACCGGATGGTCTTAACGGAGGTTGTTGTCGAAGCGCCCGACCGCGTGGTCGTCGTGGCCAGCCCGGAGTTCGCGCCGCTGCTGGCGGCGCACGGCGTGCGGTTCGACCCGACCGGTCGTGCAGTGGTAGCCCCAACGGGATTCGAACCCGTGTTACCAGCTTGAAAGGCTGGCGTCCTAGTCCCCTAGACGATGGGGCCGCGTCTGCTCGTGTCGTCCGTGGACCGCGCTGGCGGTTGCCCGGGACCGCGCACGTGTCGCTTGGCAGGGGTCAGATTATCACGCCTCACCTGCGTGGGACTGTTGCGGGACTGTTGCCACCGGTATCTCCAGTCCTGAGCCAGACGTACCATCGATCAGGTGGCCGGTGAGAGCCCTGGGGCAGCACGCATGAGCGACGCGGGCGCATGACGCGAGCAGATCCTCGCCGACCGGCGAATCGTGTCCTCCGTCGAACGCGGATCCGGCCGGAGACGGTGCGAATCCGGCGGCGGCGGAGTCTGCGGTTCACGCCCAGACCGTGGATGGTCGTGGCGGCGTTTGCGCTGATCATCCTGCTCGGGGCGTTCTTCCTCTCGCTTCCGATCGCATCAGAGTCTCGCGAATGGACCAATGGGTTCGATTCGATCTTCACGGCGACCTCGGCGGTATCCGTGACCGGTCTCACGCGGTTCGATAGCGCGGAACAGTGGAGTGGTTTCGGTGAGGCGGTGATCGCGGGGCTGATCCAACTCGGTGGCCTGGGTGTGACGATGTATGCCGGCCTCTTGCTTCTGATTGTGGGAGGGCGCTTCGGTCTGCGGGGCCGAGAGTTCTTTGGCATGGAGCTCATGGACGTGGGCGAGCGGGACGTGCGTCGTCTGCTGCGGCGTATGCTGGTCTTCATCGTGGTACTGGAGGCACTGACGTTTCTGCTCTTGCTGCCGTGGTTCTTGGACTTCGCGGATGGTGCGTCGGGCGTCTGGAAGGCGTTCTTCCATGCCATCTCCGCCGGCAACAACGCCGGCTTCGACTTGATGGGCGGTGGGACGGGGTTCCAGGGACAGGTGTCATCGCCGTACCCGATCGCCGTGATGACGGTGTCCGCGTTCTTGGGCAGCCTTTCCTTCGTTACGGTGTTTCAAATGCGCCGCCGGCCGCGCCTGTGGAACCTCGATACCAAGCTGGTGGCGATCGGCATGTTCGGTCTGCTGCTCGTGGGCGCGATCCTGTTCTTGGCCGGGGAGGTGCAGGAGGGGCGCGTGCTGGACGGGATGGGACCCGTCGACTCGATCGTCAACGCGTTCTTCTTGTCAGTGAACCGGACGACGGGGATGGCGACAGTGGACATGTCGGCGATTCGCGATTCCACGTCGGCGGCGCTGCTGGTTCTGATGTTCATTGGGGGCGCGTCGACCTCCGTGGCGGGAGGGATCAAGATCGGGGCGTTCATGGTCAGCATCGTCGTGGTGATTTCGGCATTCCGTGGCCGGCATCGGGCGGAGGCGTTTGGCCGGGAGATTCCGCAGGTCATCGTGATCCGCGCCGTGGCCGTGGTGATGCTGGGGCTCTTCTCGCTGGTGGTAGGGACTTGGGCGCTGGCGCTGACGGACAGCGTGCCGTTCCTGCCTCTGTTGTTCGAGGTGATGTCGGCGCTGGCGAATGTGGGGTGGTCGCAGGGGGTGACGTTCGGGCTGAGTGAGGGGGGCGCGATGATCCTCGTGGTGCTGATGTTCATGGGACGGCTGGGACCGCTGATGATCGCGCTGTCGATCCCCGATCGGCCCAGCGATCGATACCGGTATCTTCGATCATCGGTGCGGATTGGGTAGCGACGAGTTGACAACGTGGTGCTGACCGGGCGTCAGCGCCGATTTCGAGAGGCAGGAGACCACCATGCAGGTAGCGGTTCTCGGCTTGGGTCGCTTCGGAAGTCAGTTGGTGATGACACTGGCGGATCAGGGCCACGAGGTCTTGGCCGTCGACACGAGCGAGGCGGAAGTGACGCGTGTCGCGGCGGTGGCTGCGAAGGCGGCGATCGCGGACATCCAGGATGAGGCGGCGCTACGAGACCTCAACGTCGCGGCGATGGACGTGGCGATCGTGGCGACGGCCGTGCTGGAGGCAAGCGTGCTGGCGACGATGAACTTGCAGTCCTTGGGCGTGCGGTCGATCTACTGCAAGGCACGGAGTGAACGGCATGCGACGATTCTGCGCCGGTTGGGAGCGGAGCGGGTGGTGCAGCCGGAGAAGGAGGGTGGAGAGCGGTTCGCCCATCTCCTGCGCGTGCGCGGGGCGCAGGACTACTTGCCCCTGACTCCGACCTACGGGATCGGGGTCTATACGCCGTCCGGGCGCCTCTCGGGGATGCCGCTCAGCGATGTGTCCGAATCCGGGACGCGGCGGTTGCTGATGGTGGTGCGGGGCGACGAAGTGCAACTCAACCCGGTGCGATCATCGCCGGTGCAGGCCAACGATCTCCTGATCTTCGCGGGATCGGATGAGGACTTGGCCCAGGACCTATAGCGTCGATTGCCACGGTCGCGCGTGGCCGTGGGGATCAGAAAGGCCGCCCCGAAGGGCGGCCTTTTCCGTGTTTGGTAGCGGGAGCAGGATTCGAACCTGCGACCTCCGGGTTATGAGCCCGACGAGCTACCACTGCTCTATCCCGCATCGTCCCTGACAAATGTGAATATGGTGTTGAATCGCTGAAGGTGTGCTGCCGGAAACGCAAAGTATGGTCAAGCCCTCGGTCATTAGTACGGCTTAGCTGCACGCGTTACCGCGCTTCCACTTGCCGCCTATCGAACGGGTCGTCTTCCCGTGACCTTACCCGGTTAAACCGGTGGGAGAGTTCATCTTGAGGGGGGTTTCGCGCTTAGATGCTTTCAGCGCTTCTCCTTTCCGGACGTGGCTACCCAGCAATGGCAGTAGGCCTGCCAACTGGAACACCAGCGGTCCGTCCACCCCGGTCCTCTCGTACTAGGGGCAGATCCTCGCAACTCTCCAACGCGCACAGAGGATAGAGACCGAACTGTCTCACGACGTTCTGAACCCAGCTCGCGTGCCGCTTTAA
>PVBE012561220.1_pt1 | contig 13048 bp, 10 predicted proteins | sample 1631181 | NCBI WGS metagenome assembly PVBE01 (sample SAMN08397723, study PRJNA350692) | Marine metagenome, whole genome shotgun sequencing project. | isolation source: water | place: Pacific Ocean | collected 2012-04
CGTCGAGGAGCAGCAGGTCCGGCGCCTCGAGCAGGATCTTGCACAGCGCCACGCGCCGGACCTCGCCGCCGGAGAGCTTGCTGACGTCGGAGTCGCCCGGCGGGCAGTTCAGTGCGTCGAGTGCGATCTGGAGCTTGCGGTCGAGGTTCCAGCCGTCGACGGCGTCGATCTGGTCCTGGAGCGTGGCCTGTTGCTCGGCGAGCTTCTCGTAGTCGGCGTCGGGGTCGGCGTACGCCGCGCTGACCTCGTCGAAGCGCTGCAACAGGTTCCGGATCGGCGCGACCGCCACTTCGACGTTCTCCTTGACCGACTTCGTCGCGTCGAGCTGCGGCTCCTGGGGCAGGTAGCCGACCGAGAAGCCCTCTCCGAGATAGGACTCGCCGTGGAACTCGGGGTCCTGGCCGGCCATGATCCGGAGCAGCGTCGACTTGCCGGAACCGTTGGCGCCGAGGACGCCGATCTTGGCCCCGTAGTAGAACTGGAGCCAGATATTGCTCAGGACCTTGGTGTCCGGTGGGTAGACCTTGGACAGGCCCTTCATCGTGTAGATGAACTTCTTCTCCATGACGTCGCTCTCGGCTGCGCGGTTCGGTGGTCCCCGCCGCGTTTAGTCCTGCACCGGAAAAACGCAAGCGCGACTGCTTGCGGCGCTTCGTGTGGGGGGCTATTGCTCGCCGACGATGTCTCGCGTGCCCCCCTCCAGTCGCGGCGCAGTGACCGCCGCCGAAGCCGGGCGCCTCGTGCGCCTGGCCGCACCGTTGGTCGTTGCCCGCGTAGGTTCGAACCTCATGGGGGTGGTCGACACGATGGTCGCCGGCCGCATCGGCCCCGAGGCTATTGCCGCAGTCGGCCTCGCGGCGACCGCCTACTTCATGCTCTTCATCGGCGCATACGGCACGATGCTCGGGCTCGACCCGTTGGTGTCCCGCGCCGTGGGCGCCTCTGACATGACCGCGTCTCGTGGCACGCTCGTGTCCGCCCGCTGGCTGGCCGTCCTCTTCTGCCTGCCGATCATCGCCGGCACCTGGTTCGCCCCGGACGCGCTCCGGTGGATGGGCGAGCCCGAGGCGGTCGTCGCCGAGTCGGAGATCTACCTGGCTTTCGTGGTCATCGGCATCCTCCCGCGCCTGCTCTTCCACACCTATGCGACGTATCTGACCGCCCACGGGCACACCGCGCCATTCGTGCTCGTCACGGTCGTGGTCAACGTCGTCAATCTCGTCTGCGACGTGTGGTTCGTGAACGGCGGTCTGGGCGTTCCGGCGCTCGGCGTCGCGGGGATCGGTGCGGCGAGCGCGGCCTGTCGATTCGTGGAGTTCGGGTTCGTCCTCTGGTGGATCCGGCCGGGAGGGCGCTTCGCCCACCTGGACGCGCCGTGGATCGCACCGGCGGCGAAGTACGTGCGGCGCATACTCTGGATCGGCGTCCCGGTCGGGGTGCAATACCTGCTCGAGGCCGGGGGCTTCTGCGCGGTCACGTTCCTGATGGGGCTCAAGGGCGAGCTGCAACTCGCCGGACACCAGGTCGCGCTCAGCTTCGCGTCCGTCACCTTCACCGTCGCCATGGCGCTCAGCTCCGCGGCGTCGGTGCGGGTCGGCCAGGCGTACGGACGCCGCGATGTCGAGGGCGTGCGCCAGGCCGGCTGGACCGCGTTCGCCGTCGGCTTCACGCTCGCTTGCGGGTTCGCCGTGCTCATGTGGTGCGGGCGGGGCTTGATCGCCCGCGCCTATATCAACGACCCGGAGACCGTGCTCGTCGCGGCCGGTTTCCTCGCGATCGCCGCGGTCTTCCAGGTCGCCGACGCGACGCAGGCCATCGGTTTCGGCGTGCTCCGCGGGCTCGGCGACACGCGTGTGCCGACGACGTTCAACATCGTCGCCTACTGGCTGGTCGGGCTCCCCCTGGGCATCTGGGGCGCGTTCGTCACCGGCGACCGCCCGGAGTGGCTCTGGTGGGGTCTGACGATCGCGCTGGTGATCGTCGCCGCCGGACTCCTGGTCCGCTTCCGCGTGCAGGTGCGTCGGCTTGGCTCCGGCGCCGGCTGATCACTTCTCGCCGGGCAGTCGCCTACTCGGGATAGACCGCCGTGATGTCGACCGACGCGTCGTCCCTATCACCCGAGACGGCCGCTTGGAATGCGACAGCCGGCCGAAATCGGGGTCCGATGGGCGTGTTTTGCGCTCCCTATCCGGAACGCGCCGCACCGACCATCGCCTCGAGACGGTCGAGGCCGCGCTCCAGCTGTGCGATCTCCGGGCCGAACGAGAAGCGGACGTGATTGGCGAAGCGCGACTCGACGTTGCGCCGGCGACGGCCGGGGTTCACGTCGAAGAACACCCCCGGCACCGTGATCACCTGGTGCTCCAACGCAGCGCGGAAGAAGCTCATGCCGTCGTCCATGCCCGCAGGCAGATCCCGGACCGATCCCCACACGTAGAACGCCCCGGACGGCGCGGCGTCTACGTGGACGCCCATGGCGGTGAGCCGGCGGAGCATCAGGTCTCGCTTCGGCGCGAAGTGCCGTCGGATCGCCTCGGCCTCGGCGTCGGCGATAGACGGGTCGAGCAGGGGCACGGCCGCACGTTGTAGCGGGTGCGGAGCGCCGCCGTCGAGGAACGACCCGACGCTACCCACGGCTTCGATGACGGAGCGTGGACCCACTGTCCACCCGATGCGGAACCCCGGGTATCGCCAGTTCTTCGTGAGCCCGTCGACCAGCACGATCGGGTCGCGGTCAACGTCCTCGACGTAGGCCGCGGCGCTGACGGTGCCCGTGGGGGAGAGCGACGGATCCCACACGTAGTGGGAGTAGAACTCGTCGATCAGCAAGTAGGCGTTCAGGTCGCGGGCGGTGTCGACCCAGGCGCTCAGGGTCGCCCCACCGGTCAGGCGTCCGGTCGGGTTCGACGGGTTCGAGAAGATGATCGCGCCCATCCCGCGAGACACGATCTCCGACCGGAGTGCCTTGGTCGAGAGCGCATAGCCTGCCTCGGGCTCGAGGGGGATCGGGATCGGGATGAACATCTCGAAGAGCTCCAGCAGCTCTTCGTACGCCGTGTAGTCCGGGAGCAGGTGTCCGACGTGCGTGCGACCGAGGGCCGCCGCCAGGCGCGACAGGCTCAGCCGTCCGCCACCAGCGATGGCGACGTTCTCGGCGGTGTATTGGCTGCGCATCCCGCGCCGGTAGCGGTGGTTGTACAGGTCGGCGACGGCTGCCCGCAGCTCTCCGAGCCCCGGCACCGGCGCGTACTCACACGTGCGCAGGTCGATGTGGATGCCGTCCAGGCGCTCGGGCGCCCCCGAGAGCGGGCCGGTCTCCGGCGCCCCCTGGCCGAGGTTGGCCCAATCTTCGCTCCCGTATGCGAATCCCAGCCGCGCCGCCTCGGTCATGACGTAGATGACGCCGGTGCGGGGGACCGGGCGGAACGCGCTCGGCCCGTGGTTCGATTCGTTCATGACCTCGGAGTGGGGTGGTGAGGGGGGACGGCGCAGCCGTCGAAGAGCGTCCGGTTACCCCGCCTCCGAGCCGACCAGACGCCGGCCGAAGAACGCGAGTACGCGGCGCAGCCACGGGTCGGCGATCGTCGCGTCACTCGGCGAATAGCGCAACCCGATGGTTCCATCGCTCCGAAAATAGCGCTCGCCGGCGCCCGCGGCGTGCAAGCTCAAGCACAACGATGCCCCGGTCTCGGACTCGAACTCCAGGAAGATCCGCTCCGGGCCCACGCTTCCGCGCTTCAGACCCGGGCCGCCGTCGGCCTGCGGGATCAGCGACCGGCCGAACGCCCGCCACGCGGCGTCGAGGAAGGGCGTGGTCGGCGGAGGTTCGAGGCCCGGCCACGCTCCGCGTGCCTCGATGTCCTGCAGGGCCATCTCGATCGTTCGGAGCGCTGCGGCCCCGGACGGCCACGAGAGCAGGGACTCGTCCGGGACGACACGGAACCGGCCGCAGAGGAAGCCGACCGCGTCGTCGGTGCAGGCCGACTCGAGGTTGCAGCCGACGACCTCGTCTGCACCGCCGGCACGGAACAGGATCAGGTTGCCCAACCCCCCGACGAGCAATGGCGGCATCTCGGGGCTCGAGAGGCCGGCGCGGACGGCGGGCGCCAGCGTGTCGCGTATCCAGGCCCGCTCCCCGTCGGGCGGAACGCGGACGTCGCCCAGGGTCTCGGGGAAGCGCGTGGCTTCCGGGTCGCCGATCACCGTCTCGATGCAGCGGACGCGCGTGAGTCCGAGGCCGTCGCGCGCTGCCGACGGCGCGACGCTCAGACGAACCGCCCCAGGGGTGTCGAAGTCGCATTGCCAGACGTCTGCGGTGCCGGAGCTGCCGCGGGCGCGCCAATGTCCGCCGGTGAATAGCGGGAGCCGGGCGTCTCTGGCCTTGGCGTCCGGCTCGGCCGCAACTTCCGGTGCGCCGTTGTCGTCTCCGTCGGCGTCGGTCTCGGCGGGAGTGTGTGCCGGGTCGTCGTCGACCAGCAACGCGGACCAGATCCGGTCGAGCAGGCTCTGCTTGATCGGGTCCGATGTCCTGGCAATGGCGCCTGGACGGGAGACGTCGACAGCGATCCCGTCCGAACCCGAGCCTGCCCGGAATCGGATCCGCGCCGCCGCGCCGGACCCGTTCTCGATGTCCCAGGCGAACCCGTCTGCCAATTGGACGAGCTCTCGTGTCGACCACGTGGTCGAGCCGATGTCGAACGCGGCCCGCCCGGCCCACAGTCGGTCACCGAACGCGTTCCGGAGCCGCTGCGCCAGCCGGGAGTGCGACTCGCCCTGAGCCGGGTATTGCACCCAGACGTCCACCGGGGGGAGGTCCACCGTCATCAGGGCTTGCAGCCCGCGGGCCTTGGCGTCCTCGGATTCGTATCGGATCGGCCGAGCGTCGAGGTAGCCCAGCAGATGGGCCATGGCTCGCGGTACCTGTCCCTCCTGTCCGACAGGAGCGAGGCGGAACACCACGGGTCCGCCGTCTACCTCGATCTCGACATCCAGCGCGGGCTCCGCGCCGCACCACACGTCGGCAACGTGCGCGGTGGAAGCTCCGCGGAGGGCCTGAACAACGTCGCGTTCGGGCACGGGGATGGAGCGCCACCGCTCGACGGCGGCGGTCACGGTCTCCGGCTCCGGCGTCACGCCGCCGAGGGCCAGGGTCAACACCTGCTCGAGGGTGGTGTGGGTCACCGGGCGAGGCCGCAGGTCGCGGCGAGGTACGAATGCCGGGCTCTCGAACTTCGCGGGTCCCGTCGGGCAGATCGGCAGGAGCTCGCAATCGTGGCAGACCCAGCGGTAGGGGCTCGTTCGATAGGCCTCGGAGAAGAGGTGCAGGTTCGAGATGCACTCCTTGTCTGCGAAGTTGGCGACCGGGTGTACCCCGGACAGCTCGTCGAACTTGTACCGCACGTCCAGAGAGAGATGTTCGCGCCCCGGGACGAGACAGAGGGGCATCTTGGCGAACGCCAGCGGCCCCGTCAGCGTGGGGTCCGTGTCGAAGTCGGAGAGGGCCTGCGAGAGTTCGTCTCGGAACTCGTCGAAAGGGGGGAGCAGGGGGTCCGTGGCCGCGAGGTCCATTCCGGCCAACGAGACCCCGATGCGATGCTCGTTCAGTCCCGGACCGACCGTGTCGAGCACGAGCCGACGGATCTCGCGCAGCCGCTTGTAGTTGTACTGGAAGAGGATCGTCTCGACCTGCACCTGGACCGCCGAGTCCGGCGACCCTTCGTTGTGCGCTCGGACCCGCGAGAGGCCCTCGACGAGTCGCTCGAATAGCTTCGGCTTCGTGCCCGTCCCGCGGGCGAACGTCTCGGCGTCGGCGTAGTGGAAGGACACCTGCAGCCCCCCGAGTCCGGCTTCGACGAGCGATTCGAGGAACCCCTCGCGCGCCAGGACCTGGCCGTTGGTGAATGCGTCGACGTCGAACCCGACCGAGCGGCAAAGCCGGATGACGTCGCAGATGTCGCGTCGGAGCAGCGCTTCCGCTCCCATGAAGACGACGTAGTCGTACCCGTCGTTCGCCGCTTCCTCCAACAGCCCGCGTATCTCGTCGAACGACGGCTCCCGCCACGCGCGGTCGATTCCCTCGAAGCAGAATACGCAGCGCTGATTGCATCGTCGCGTGATGTTCAACGCGGCGTGCCGATGAGAGGTCGTGCGCACGCCAGTCATCAGGCGGGCCGGGGCGACAGGACGAGGGGGGGGCGTGGGTCAGGGGCGCTTGGACTCTATCGCTGCCCCCGACCTCGGTCAATCGCACCCCCCCCCGTTTCCGTCGGGATCAGCGCCGGCGCCGCAGGCCGACGAGCGCGAGCAGCAGGAAGCCGAACCGGCCCGCCGCCGCGGCCGCGCCGCCGACGGCACAGCCGCTCTCTCGGCGGCTACGCTCGGCACGCGGTTCGCTGTCGAATTCCTCGCCGTCGCTACCGCTCTCGCTGGCGTGGCCATCGCTTGCCGCGCGCGGATCTTCGGCGCCACTCGCCTCCGAGATCGCATCGTCGTAGCCCGGTTCGGCCGTGCTGCCGCCGCCCCAGAAGTCGAACGCCGGCGGCATGCAGAAGCTATCGCCCTCGACCGACTCGCAGATCTCCTCCCCGGTCTCGGTGTCGTACATGCAGGTCCCCATGTCGCCCGTCGACTCGCAGGTCCACTCGGCCGGGCACGCGCCGTCGTCATCGCAGGCGATCTCTTCCGGCGCGCAGTAGAACTCGCCGCTTCCGTAGCAGGAGCAGTCCGAGTCTCCGAACTCGGGATCGCCGAAGTCCTCGCCGTCGCCTGAGTCACCGCCCTCGTCGGGGTCCACCGGGATCATGCCACCACCGGAGCACTCGCAGATCTCGCTCTCGACGCACGCGAAGTGGTCGCCGCAGTCTGTGTCCTCGGTGCACGGCGCGACGTAGGGCGGGGCGCAGAAACTCTCGCTGTGGTCCTCGCAGCTGGAGTCTTCATCGAAGGGGATCGGTTCGGGACAATCCTCGCCCGGCGGACAGTCGGGCATGGTCGTGAGGGGGTCGCACTCCGTGTACTCGACCGTCAGGCAGATCAAGCCCTCGGGGCAGTCGGCCGTGTCGGCGCACGAGAGGATGTCCGGGACGCAGCCATATTCGTAGGAGACGTCGTGATGGCCGTCCGGGTCGTCGTCGTCGGCGCCGTCGGAGGGTTCGTCGCGGTCACCATCGTCGCCGCCCGGCTCGTCCGGCACGGGCACTGGCGGTGGGGAGTCCTCCGACGATCCACTCGATCCACTCGATCCACTCGACCCGCTGGAGGACGCGCCGACCACGGCGCAGACGAAGCCTTCGAGGCAGTCGTCGTCGGTCGCACACTCGTCGCCACCGCTCGGGGCGGGTGCGCAGATCGGCTCGCATTCGGGAGGGACGCAGTCGGGGTCGTCCGGGTCGCAGTCAGGCGGTGCGCAGGGCGTGATGACGCAGATCTCGCCGTCCGCGCAGTCTTCGTCGGTCGCGCATGCGAACGCGGTGCTCGCGGCCAGGAGCATCGGCGCGGCGGCGCCCAAGATGGTCAGGGTCTTCAGGCGGATCATGTCGTTTTCTCTGCGTCGGCGGTTTTGGGGGTCGCTTGGGCTTTTGATGCAGGGCACGTGCCAGCTCGGGGTCCGTCGCGCAACCCGTCGATCTGAACGGAGAAACCTGAACTCTGCTGCAATGTGCAAGCCTCGCGGACGAGGTCGATCTTCAGAAAGTCGGGACCAACCGGGCGTAACCTAGACAGAATTCTGACGCTCGAATAAAGCCGATCCCAGCATCAGGCCCGCGGCGGGCCAAAGCGAGAGTCCCAAATGGCCACCAAGAACATCGACAGCGAGCACCTGACCGTCACCGGGGCCCATCGCCAGGTCGGCGAGCACGTCACCGTGGAAGACGACATCATCGTCATCGTGACGCAGGCCTACGGGCCCGACGGTGACGACATCGTCGAATCCGCCAAGGTAGAGTTCGACGGTTACCCGGCGATCCCGGTGCTCGTGAAGGCCGAGGGACGTGAAGAGATCGTCAACCTGAGCCCTTTCCACGGCGACGCCCGCAAGACCGGCATGGAGGGCCTCGCCGCCGGCACCAAGTGCCGCCTCTTTTGCCCCGTTTCCGGAAAGCCGCTCGATCATGTCGGCAAGGTCGAAGACGGAAGCCCGGCCGATTACTACGCCATCTACCTCACCCCGCGACTCAGCCAGGGCGAGATGGTCGCGATCAGCGATATCTGGGGCGACTATCATTCGCGCATCGTCGACAACTTCGAGCTCATCTCCTATTGGTCGACCGAGTTCGGGGAGTAGTCGGAACGCGATGCTCTCCGTGGCGCGACGGCTTTCCTTCGGTGTGTCGGCGCTCGTGCTCTCCGCGTGCGGTGCGAGCGAGCCTGCGCCAACCGGCCTGCCCGACGCGCCGGACGCCGTCGTCATCGAGGTGGCGAGCGCCGATATCCCGTCGCGGCTGCGGTCCGTCGTCGAGGCATGGCCCACGCCCGATCCCGGCGGTGGCCCGGCGCCCGTGATCGCAGACGGGCGCCTCGACACGCCGACCTTCAGCCCCGCCGCCGACGTGCCCGGACCCTGGGACATCGTCCTCTTCGTCCCGTCCGGGCCCGCCGCCGTCGCCGCGATCGGCGTGCACCTCGCCCCCGACTCCGCCGCCGGCGCCCGGGTCACCGTGTTCGGCTATCTCGGCAGCACCCCGCTCACCCGCTCGGGATACCCCGCGTTCGTCGAGCGCAGCGACCGCATCGGCTTCGCGTCCGTCGACCTCGATAGCGTCGTGCTCGTGCTCCCGGAGGTGGTGACGGCACACCACGTGTGGGTCCGGTTCGAGGGCGTCGTACCGTCGATCGCCGAGCTCAGCCTTTACAACGCCGAGCAGCTCGAGCGGTTGCGCGGGTCCGGGGCGGCCCTGGTGGCGCTCGATCCCGGAGATGCCCAGACTGTCCCCGCTGGCGTCGTGGACGCGCCGACGGACGGCTCCGGCGACGTCGCCGTGCCCGACGGCTCGGGCGAATCTCCCGCAACAGATGTCCTGGACACGGTCCGTTCGATGCGCGGAGGCCCCCTGGAGAACGGTTCAGGAGCGGCAGAGGAGCCGATGCCCACGGACGAACGATGACAAGCGGGACCCGGGTCCACGGCGTGGGGCTCACACGCCAGCTCGCCGAGGCGATGCCCCGCGCATACGCGGACCTCCGCGAGCGTTGGCGCGCACGGTCGAGCTGGTAGATGGACGAGACGCGCGACTTCTTCGACGAGATGGCACCGCACTACGACGCGGATCTGCCGAGTCTCGGCTGGGATCCCGTCGCGCTGGTCCGCGCGTGGCCGTTCGTCGCGCCGCCGTCGACCCGGGTACTGGATGCCGGATGTGGCACGGGCGCGGTGCTCGAGCATTACGCGGGCGCCGCCCGAACGCTCGCCGGGTTTGACCTGGCCCCCGAGATGGTGCGCATCGCCCGCCGCCGCCGCGCGCTCCGGGATGCCGACCTCCGCGTGGCGTCCGCGGCCGACGACTGGCCGTACGAGGACGGTGCGTTCGACCGGGTCGTCGCCATCGCGATGCTGGAGTTCGTCGAGCGCCTCGACTCCGCGCTCGACGAGCTGTCTCGCGTGCTCGCGCCGGGCGGCCGGGCGCTGGTCAGCGTCGAGGATCTCCGTGACGCTGGCGGCACGGAGCGGGAACGCCAGGAGCTGCGGTACGGGCGCTTCCCGCTCTGGCGGCGGACCTTCGACGATCTCGACGTCTGCATCCCACCCGAACTCGAGATCGTGTGCGCGGAACGTGTGAGGGCGTACACGGTCATCGAGCGCGGCTTCGCGTGCGCCTACCACGTCGTCGAGCTCGCCCGGAACTGATCGCGCCGGACTACCCTCCGAGCGTCCGCGACCCGATCTCAGCCCCGAGCACCCCCCGAAGCGCGTGCCACGCCGCCTCCGGTCCGTCGCTCGTATCGGATGCGGGTCGTCACCGGGTCGCTCGGGTCGAAGAGCACGACCACGTCGTCGGCCACGAACTCGACCACAAGCTCGGCCGGCCCGTCCTCTCCATCGAGGGAGAGTCCGATCTGCGGTCCCCGCAACCACTCGACCCGTGTCGTGTAGCGCGTCGTCGTCGGGGGACCACCGCTGACTCGACGGACGAACGACAGAGACGAGGGCTCGAGGAATGTGGCGAGCACGGTGGTCGGGCCCAACGGCTCGGCGATGGCGGCGGACCAGCTGCCGACGAGGGTGTCCATCGAGGCCTCGGGCCGTTCGCGCAGGCTCTGCAGCGCGGTCCTCGCTTCGATGTGGCCGGGCTCCAGCTCCAGGGCCCGCGTATACGCGTCCTCCGCGTCGGCGAGAGCGCCGAATCGCCGCTCGAGCACGTCGCCGAGGTTGTAGTGAGCGGACGGGTTCTCGGGGTCGAGTGCGACCGCGGTCTCGAACAGCTCCCTGGCTCGCCGGTGGTCGCCGCGTGCGTTGTCCAACAGGAACGCGAGGTTGTTGTGTGCGCCGGAGTGGTCGGGGTCTCGGGCGATCGTCGCCTCGAAGTAGCGCTGGGCCCCGTCGATATCACCGGACTCGAAGAGCAGGAAGCCGAGCGCGTTGGCCGGGTCTGCGTAGGCAGCGTCGGCCTCCATCGCGGCGCCGAACGCCTCCAGCGCCGACGAGACCTCGCCGAGGTCCTCGTAGGTCAACGCCAGCTCGTAGAGCGCGAGCGCGCGCCACGTTTCGTCGCCCTCGGCAGACTCGAAAGCCGACAGCGCAGGCTCGAACTGGGCGTTGACGTCACGTTGGATCGTGCCCCATTGCAGCAGTGCGGGCCCGTAGCCGGTGCGGGTCTCGAGCGCCCGTTCGAACAGGTTCGTGGCGATGGTCACGTGCCCCGCCTCGGCGGCCACGCATCCGGCGGCAGTCGCCAGAGGGCCACTGCGGGTCCGCTCCCTGCGGTCGATTCCGGACCAGGCGAGCGCGTCGTCGGTCGCTCCCGCAGCCGCCGCCGCCAACATGGCCGCGAAACTCCACACCGGCGACCCGTCGCATCGTTCTGCGCGCTCCGGAGTGGGAGCCCAGGCCTCGGGGTCGAACGTGCCCGCGGCCAGGTCGGAGAGCAGGGCTCCAGCCTCGCCGCCGACGGCAGTCGCCCTCCGGGCCAGCTCTTCCCGCGCCAACCGCGCCGTCGTCGGCGCGCCGAGGGTCGCCCGGAGCCACGCGTCCGCGAGCGCCTCCGCCGATTCCAACCCGTCTTGCTCCGCGCATGCGATGGGCGCCGGGTCGCGGTCGTCCATGGCGAGCGTGGCGAGGATCGCGCGGGTCTCGGGGACCCATTCCGAATCGCGCACCGACCACCCGAGCGCTTCGACGAGCTCTCCGCCGCCGACAAGAACCTCCGCGGGTGTGGACGCGTCTGCCGGCACCGGTCCGGCGACGACCATCAATGCGCCGAACTCGATGCGCGACACGATCCAACCACCCTCTTCACCGCGCTGCGGGCAGCCGTCGGCCTCACGCACGCCGACGACGGTGATGATCGCGGTGCTGTCCGCCGGGGCGTCGATGCCGACCAGGTCGGCAGCTGGCAGCACGAAACGGTGGTCTGCTGCCTGCCATGGTGCGTCGGTGCATCGGCCGTCGACCGCTCCCGGGTTCGCCGCGAGCCGCGCGGCAGCGCCGCCCCACCGGGCGCCGAGCCAGCTCGCCCGCACCGGTGCTCCGCCGATCAACACCGGTGCTCCGCGAAGGTCGCCCGGGTGCGCGACCACCGGCCGCCGCCCGCGCTCCGACTCGAGGACGACCTGGGCGGGAAGGTCCTCGGCGTCGGCCCCGTCTACGGTCCGGGACGCCTGGCCGCCGCCACAGCGCGTCGAGACGACCGCCACGACCGCCGCGAGGGTGAGGGCCGCCCAACCGAACCGCGGTGCAGGCCGGCAGGTCGCGGCTGTGCGCGGGTGCCGCCGGCTCCCGGGAATGCCGTCCTGATCTGGCTTGTCGGGTGCCGCCATGGCTTCCTCTTCCTTCGCCGCGATCACGCCGCCACAGCCTGCTCGTCGCGGGGTGTCATGACGGTAACCGCTCGCTCCCGACGGGTCATCCCTGCCGAGCGCGAACACCGTCAGACCGCGGCGATGTCTCCGCTGGACAGGGCTGCTTCGTCCTGGTAGCGCTGGGGCGCCCTCCGCCAACCCTGATGCGGGTGTGAGTCACGTTAGTCACCTGATAGCAGGCGGATAGGGCGCAAACCCAAGAATCGATCTAGATGCATCGACCCCACGCCGCCCCGGCGCTGCGGACCCCGACGACAACGGGCCTCGGCGCCCGGCGGATTCAACTCGCCGCCTGGCTTTTCGTCGCCTGGCTGGCTGCCTGCAGCCGGACCGGCACCGGCGACGTGCCCGTCGTCGTCGAAGAGCCGGCCCCGTCTCTCGTCGCGGACGAGGGAGCGCCGCTCGTCGAGGGATCGGCCGATCTCGAGCTGGAATCCGAGCTTGCCGAAGAGCCGATCGAGGAGCCCGAGCTGCTGCCCGTAGAGGTGGCTTCGGCCAGCTTCCCCATCGGGACGACGGGCGGTCGTATCGCCGCCGGCGGTCTGGCGGTGGAGATCCCCGCGCGGGCGCTGCCGGAGACAGAGGTGATCGAGGTCGGTGTGGTCGACGGCGCCGAAGCGCTCGAGCACCCGCTGCCCCCCTTCGCGGTCCTGGGCGCGTATCGGACGAGCCCGTGGAACCCTGGCCTGACCCGCGCAGCACGCGTCGAACGGCTGCGACGCCGGACAGGCACAAGCTGCCCACCCAAGCAAAAGGCTATATCAGCCAAGCGAATCAGCCAAGCGAAAACGCCGCGGCCGCGGGCGCAGAAATGAGCAAACAAGTGGAAAAGGCCGACAAAGCAGCGGTCAAAGCTGCTATCCAAAAAATGAGCAAGCAGGTCGAGCAGCAAGACGCGGCCGCGCCGGCCACCGAGAAGCCGTCTCAAGGACCGCAGCGGCCGCCCTTCGCCGTTAAATATGATCCCAAGGACGTCGCCGAGTTAGCGTCGCGATTAACCCTGGAAGAATACCCGGTAGTGCAATTAGAAACG
>PVBE011055323.1_pt1 | contig 13047 bp, 11 predicted proteins | sample 1631181 | NCBI WGS metagenome assembly PVBE01 (sample SAMN08397723, study PRJNA350692) | Marine metagenome, whole genome shotgun sequencing project. | isolation source: water | place: Pacific Ocean | collected 2012-04
AGATCAGGAACTGCCTTGGCGGCCGGCCTGCGTGAACTGGAATCGTGGCCCGATCGCCCACAAACACGGTCTGCTCACTGGCTGGGCGATTCAGCTACTCAACACGGTGATCGGCGCCATCGACGTGCCCGGGGGCTCCATGGGAGTCAACGTGGTCGGTCCCTTCGGTAAGTGGGGTCCCGGGGAGTGCCCGGACGGCATGATCGTGCCGCCGGAGTTTATGTGCTGGGGCACACCGCCAGTTCCGCCGCGCAAGGCTGCCTGGCCCCAGACCTACACCCTCAGCGATCTGTTTCCCGCGACCTGCTACCAGTGCACCGTAGTGCCGGCCGCCCTCGACAATCCCGAGCAGTTCAAGCTGCCCTACAAGATCGAGATGATGCTGCACGTTCAGAACAACTACATGCTCAACTCTGCAAATCCCAAGAAAATGGCCAAGGCCTTCAAGAAGATCCCGTTCATCCTCACCTTTGCCACCTTTATGGACGAGTCGGCGGAAATGGCGGACTTGGTGATGCCGCACCCCCACTACCTGGAGCGCCTCAACCCCGACGCGAACACAGCTCTCGAGTTCATGCTCGTCGGCGAAACGGACTGGTACTGGATGTTACGCCAGCCTGTGGTCGAACCGCTGAATGGGATTAAGTACTGGACCGAGGTCTTGCTTGAGGTAGCAAACCGGATCGGCATAAAGGAGGATTACTACCAGGTTATGAACGCCATGTTCGAGCTGAAGGAGCCCTACACTCTCGATCCCAAGGCCACCTACTCCATGGAAGAGCTAGCTGACCGCTACCTCAAGGGGACGTTCGGCCCGGAACACGACCTGGAGTGGTTCAAGGAGCATGGGATTATCCGGATTCCCAAAAAAGTAGAGGAGGCGTACCCGCGCCCGTTCCTGAAGCCGCGTACGCCGATCTACCTGGAGGGATACAAGCGTGCCGGTGAGGACGTCAAGAAAGTTACCCAGGAAATGGGCCTGGATTGGTGGGATGTCTCCGACTACCAGGTCCTGCCTGACTGGAAATCGTGCCCGTCCTATGAGGTGACGGACCGGAACTTCGATCTGTTTGTCGTTAACTACAAGGTGCCGATGCACACCCATTCCTACACCTACTACAACCCCTTGCTCGCTGAGCTGACAGAGCGCTACCCAGGCCAGCGAGCAGCCCTGATCAACACCGAAACTGCGCGGCAAAAAGGCCTGAGGGACGGGGATACGGTCTGGATGGTGGGCCAGGCTACCGGCAACCGCATTCGGGCTGTATTGAATGTCACCGACTGCGTTCACCCCGAGGTGATGGCTTTGGCCAGTACACAGGGCCACTGGGCCAAAGGCACGCCCTTGGCCAAGGGCAAAGGTTCGCACTGGAACTCGCTTGTCCCGTACGATTTTAAGTATATGGACTTCACGTCGGTGGCCCTTGATTCGTGCCAGCGGGTCAAGCTAGAGAAGGTTGCCGAGTAAAGGGGGGTAAGAATATGGCTCGGTTAGGAATGGTAATCGATTTGTTCCGGTGTGTCGGCTGCAACGCATGCACCCTGGCATGTAAGGTTGAGAACGGCACCCCTCAAGAGGTGGCCTATGCCCAAGTCTTGGAAAGTACCGTTGGCAAGTACCCTGCCGTGAGCAAAGTATATACTCCGGTATTATGCAATCATTGCGACGATGCCCCTTGCGTGTCTGTCTGTCCAACTGGTGCCAGCTATACGCGCCCGGACGGAATCGTAATGGTCGACAAGGACTTGTGCATGGGCTGTCAGGCCTGCGTTGTCGCCTGTCCGTACGAACAACGGTTTTTTCTGGAGAAGGGTGCCTTGGAGACCGGCTACCATGGCGACGATCTGACACCGTACGAAAAAAAGAAGGACGCAGCCTACGACGAAGGCAGCGTAAACAAGTGCACGTTCTGCAGTGAACGGGTGGACAAGGGGCTGGATCCGGCCTGTGTGGTGACATGTCCCACGCGCGCCCGGATCTTCGGCGACCTGGACGACCCGAACAGCGAAGTCAGCCAACTGATCCGCCACGGCAGCACTGTGCTGCTGCCGGAAGCGGGTACCAACCCGTGTGTGCATTATATTAAGGGGCAAGGCGGGTGAAGATGGAACGTTCCCTGATGCGGGGGTCGCCTATGGCGAGTGTACAGGCAGATCAGAGCATTCGTGTCAAGTTTCTGGGTATCACCAAGACCGAGACGGGGGTGGAGCCGGGGCCAGGTGACGCTCCCGGCGGACGCCACGGTCCGGAATGTGATGCAGGCTATGCGGGACAAGTACGGCGTCCGGCTGGAAAGAGCCATCCTCACCTCCGATGGGCGGGTTCAGCCCATGCCCGGATCTACCTCGGCAACACCGACGTGGATGACTTGGCTGGGCTTGACACACCAGCCCGGGGTACCGACGAAATGGTCTTGGTCAGCTTGGCCCCCCTTTGTGGCGGCTGAGAAAGCAGTTAGGAGGCGACGGATTGTGGAGCACATTTTCACACAAAAACGGCAGAATTTTCACTCCGGGTTCCACGTGCAGACTTCCTGGGGCACGTTGGAGGCGGCGACCTGGACCATAGAGTGCAGCGGCGCGATGCTGTTCTTCGCTTCCGCGGTTTGGGGCGAGCTGCTCGTGGGCATGGCGGTGGGCGTCGCCATGGTTGCGGCGGCGATCGTGTTTCTGCTGCTGCATCTGGGCAACCCGCGCAACGCGTGGCGCGCGGTGACCAAATTGCGCCCTTCGTGGATTAGCCGCGGTACGGTCGCGCTCGGCGGTTTTGCGGCGCTCGGCGGGCTCTACGTTCTAGCGCGCCTCGGCGGAGCTTCGCCGGAGGCGACCCCCCTGGTGGCGCTGCGCTGGCTGCTCATTGCCGACGCAGCGTTCATCCTCGTCTATCCAGGCCTGGTGATGGCGGCCTCGCGCGCGATTCCGTTCTGGAACAGCGGCCTCATGCCGCCGCTGTCGCTCGCGAATGGCGCCTCGAGCGGCCTCGCGCTCTTTCTGCTCATCGCGCAGTGGAACGTGCCGCCTGTCGCATGGGCGACCGGCATTGTGTGGCTTTACGGATCGCTCATCGGCCTCGGCGTCCTGGTGTTGCTGCAGCTCGTGACGATGCGCACGGGGGGTGCGGCGGCGGCCGCCTCGGTGGCGTGCGTAATGAAGCACCGCATTCTATTCTGGGGTGGCGCCTGCGTCGTCGGCATCGCCGTCCCCCTGCTGCTGCTCGCCGACTGGATTTCCGGTGGCGCGGCGGGCATTGCGCTGATCGTGCTCTGCCGGCTGGCAGGCGACTGCGCGCTGCGCACGGTGCTCCTTCGCGCCGGGCTGTACGCCAAGCTGGTGTGAGCGGCTGGATATGACACAAGTTATCCAATGGCGCGCGCCGAAACGAAAGTGGCGGACGACGTCTGGGACTGTGTGCCTGGGATGTTACAACTAAATGTACATTGAAGAAAGGTAAGCACTATGGCACCGAAGGCGGAGACTGAAGCGAGGCGGGCCAAGGCCCAGAGCCTCATGCGCGAGCGAGGCGTGGATTGCCTGCTCGTCACAGATCCCTTGAATTTCTGGTATTTCACTGGCCAGCGCATCCCTCTGTGGATGGCGAGCCGGCCGGCGATGCTCGTCCTCCCGCAGAGCGGCTCGCCCACGGTCGTCGACTGGAGCGGGCCGTCCATGTTCGCGCGGCTCTACAAGAAGCCGTCGCCCAACCATGTCGAGGACGTCCGCACTTACCCGGAGATCCCCAGGCAAGCAGAGCGCCCGGTCGATTGGGGCCTCGCTGAGATCCTCGAGGAGAAAGGCGTGCTGAGCGGCACGGTGGCCACCGAGCTTGGCTACGAGACGCGCCTCAACCTCGCTATGGAAGACTGGGAACTCCTGAAACGCCAGACGCCCAAGGTGCGCTGGGTGGATTCGGGCCCGATCGTCTGGTCGTGCAGGATGATCAAGTCCGAGTGGGAGATCGACAAGCTTGAGTCCGCGTGCCGCATCGGCGGCGAGGCGTGGAAGCAGATGTTCGCCGAGCTCAAGACCGGTATGTCTCCGGCGCAGGTCCAGAAGCGGGTGATCCAGCTCTACCTGGAGCTCGGCGCGGACCTGGAGTCGGAGTCCCCCATTGCGCTGGGGGCCACTGGGCCAAACGGTACGTTCCAGAAAGGGGATATCCTTTATCTGGACGGCGGATGCAACTTCGAGGGTTACCGGATGGATTTTACCCGCCGGGCGGTATTCGGTCCTCCGTCGGAGCGCCAGAAGGCCGAGCACGACGGCATGTGGGAGGTCCTCGGCAAAGTTATAGATATCATGAAGCTCTGCGACGCTACCCGCTAGGTATTCGAATACTCGCAGGGACTGCTCGCCAAGACCAAGTGGACGAACTACTCGGACCATCCGGCGAAGCGCATCGCCCACGGGATCGGGCTGGGTTCCGAGCCGCCCTATATAAACGCATTCGACGAGCACATCTTGCAACCGGGCATGAGCATCACGCCCGAGCCGAAGATCGAGGTCGCGGAGGGGCTGCTGAATCCCGAGGAGCAAATCATCATGCGCGACACCGGCGTGGAGATCATCTCCACCAACCCCGATCCGGCGTTGCTCGTCATCCGCTGAAAGCGCATCGGTGGCATCCCTCTCCAAACCGAAGAACGGCAAGAGTGCGGACAAGCGCGCCTTCGGCAAGTCGCCGAGCGAGGACGCGGTTCCGTAGCTGCTGCGCCAGGTGGTGGAGCGTCTCCTCCCGCTCAAGCGCGACGGCCGTTCGCTCATCGGCGGCGCTCGCCAATCTGAAGGTTTCACGGATTAAATAGGATCAAGTAAATGAAAGCACTATTCCACAACGCGAACGTGATCGACGGGCTCGGCGGCGCCTGGAAGGGCTTTGTCGCGCTCGACGGGAAACGCATCCACCTCACCGGCCGCGGCGCGCCGGAAGGTGGCGTCGAAGGTTTCGAGCGGATCGATCTCAAGGGCATGACGCTGCTGCCCGGATTCATCGACTGCCACGTGCATCTTCTCTTTGACGCCGATGCGGATCAACACGCGCAAGTGCTTGGAGATACGGAAGCCATGTCAGTGCTGCGCTACGCGGCTAACGCGAGGCGCACGCTCGAGAACGGCATCACCACGATCCGCGACTGCGGCTGCATCAAGCACGTAGATTTCGCGCTGCGGCGCGCGGCCATGCAGGGCCTCGTCAAGGCGCCGCGCTTGGTCCTGTCGGGCGAGTGCATTTGCATGACCGGGGGCCACGGCTGGAGCTTAGTAGGCCGCGAGGCCGACGGGCCCGACGGCGTGCGTCGCGCCGCCCGGGAGCAACTCAAGGCCGGCGCCGACAACATCAAGATGATCGCTACCGGCGGCATTCTCACCCCTGGCACCGAAATCGGCGTGGCGCAACTCACGGTAGACGAGCTGCGCGCGGGCGTGGAGGAGGCGAAGAGGAGCGGCCGGACCTCCGCCGCGCACGCGCATGGCGCCCAGGGAGTCAAGAACGCTGTCATCGCCGGCGTCGACTCCGTGGAGCACGCATACCTCATGGACGAGGAAGGCGCCGAGCTCATGATCAAGTCCGGAACCTACCTGGTCGCCACATCGGCGGCAGTGAGGAACACAGTGAACGGCGGCGTCGCGGCGGGGATTTCGGCCGAAATTGTCCGCAAGGCGCAGCAGGGCCTCGAAAGCCACGTTGGGACGTTCCAGCGCGCCTGGAAGATGGGCGTGCGGCTCGCGATGGGGACCGATTCGGGCGTGCCCATGACGCTGCATGGCAACAACCTCGACGAACTCGTGTATCTAGTGGAGATGGGGCTCGCCCCGATGGAAGCGATCCAGGTGGCGACGCTGAACAGCGCGAAGCTGCTCAAGCTGGATCACCTCATCGGCAGCATTCAGGAGGGCAAGCTCGCCGATCTCGTGGTGATCGATGGCGATCCGCTCGCCGACATCCGCGTGCTGCAGGACAAGTCGAAGCTCAGGTGGGTGATCCTGGACGGCGAGCCGGTCGCCGGCTGCGACGCCCCGGTTCGGGCGTGTCCGACATGAGCCGTGGCGCGGGCCTGGGTAGAGCAATTCGTGCGCTGGTACAACCACACCAGCACAGCGGGATCCGCTTCGTGACCCCGCACCAGCGTCATAGCGGACAGGATCAAGACATCCTCAACGTCGGCATGCCGTGTATCAGCAAGCCCGGCGCCGACACCCCGAACGCTGGAGCGCAGCAACGCGAAACTGTGCCCCCGTCGGCGCTGTGGAGCTCATCAGTTATCGCCCGACACTGCAACGACCTGAGCATCACGATATCAACAAGACCGCGTGATTTTCACGCGACAACTTGCTTGACATCCACCGGCATTCGCGCCTACAAGACCGCGGCCGGCCCCGCCGTGTTCCGACTCGACAGGCACATCGAGCGGCTGTTCAACTCGGCGAAGATCATCGGCCTCACGATCCCGTTCACGCCGCGCCAGATCATCGACGCCCGCTGCGAGACCGTGGCAGGCCAACGGCTACGAGCAGTGCTACATCCGCCCCGTCGCCTACATCGGCGAGGGCGGCATGGGGCTCGACTACCGCGATCGCAGTGTGGTTCTGGGGGGAGTATCTCGGCGCCGGCAAGCTGCGCGAGGGCATCCGGGTGAAGACCTCCTCCTACACTCGCCATCACATCAACGCCAACCTGACCAAGGCCAAGACTGGCGGCAATTATACATGCTATTCCAGATGACGCGCACCGAGGCGCTTCGCCAGGGCTACGACGAGGCGCTGCTTCTCGACCCGCAGAGGCACGTCGCCGAGGGCTCCGTGGAGAACATCTTCGTCGTGCGCGAGGAGCTTGTCTCCCGCGATTCGGTGTACGTGGCCGACGAGGTATTCTTCGTCGACACCGGGGCCGAGGTCACGCCGGTGATCGAGGTGGACGACCGGCCGATCGCCGGCGGCAGGCCCGGGCCGGTCACCGGGCGCATCCAGAAAGTTTTCTTCGATACTGTCTATGGGCACAATCCGCAATTCAGCGATTGGCTGACGCCGGTCGGGGTTGCGCGATTGAACGTGGTCCAATGATCCGGAGGAGCGTCGTCCATGCTGAAGCGCATTGAAATCGTCGTGCTCGGCGAGCGCGACACCGCCGCCATGGCTCCCGGCCGGCGGGAAATCATCGATATCATCGAGCGGACCTACCGGGCGGCGGCCGCGGGCGCCGCCGAGGTGCCCACCAAGACCGGCGTGCATCCGGATTTTCCCGCGAGCTTCTGTCATGCCATGCCCGCATGGGTCGAGGCCGAGCGGGCGCTGGGCATGAAGTGGATCACCTACTATCCCGGGAACATGGCACGCGGCTTGCCCGATTCGAGCGCCATCATCGTGCTGAACGATGCCGACACCGGCATGCCGGTCGCGGTCATGGGCGGCATGTGGATCACTTACGCCCGCACGGCGGCATGCGCTGCGGTCGCCGCGTGCCATCTCGCGCCGCCGCGCGCCCGACGCCTCGGGCTGCTCGGCTGCGGCGGCCTGGGCACATGGTCGCTGCGCATGCTCTCGGAGGTGTTGCCGGATCTCGCCGAGGTCCGCGTCGCCTCGCGCAGCCGCGAGTCGCGCGAGCGGTTCTGCCGCGAGATGGCGGCGCAGGGCCCGTGGACTCTCGTCCCGGTGGACCGCAACGAGGACGCGGTGCGCGAGTGCGACGTGATCGTCTCGTCGATACCCCCGTCGAAGACGCCCGAAGCGTTCGAGGCTTGGTGGTCCCCCGGTGCGCTCGCCATCCCGCTTGAAGTTGCCGGCTGCTGGGACAACGCGGCGTTCGAGCGCACCGACGTCCTGGTGAGCGACGGGTTCGAGTTGCTCGTGCGCGCGGCGAGCCAGATGCGCCCGGGGCTTGTCCTCTCCAAGGAAAGCCATGTGCGCCTCGAGGACGTGGTTGCCGGTCGCGCACAGGGACGCCGCTCGCCCGAGCAACGCATAATGGCCGTGCCCACGGGGGTCGCCAGCGTGGACATGACGCTCGGGTGGGAGATCTTCCGGCGCGCCCGCGCCGCCGGCCTGGGAACCGCGATTTCGCTCACCTGAGCAGCGTGGATAATCCGGGTGTTACCGGGGTTGGAAAAGCACGGCATTTTGCGTGACCGCAAGCGCGTCTGGGGCGCGACAATCATGCTGTCCGGTCTGGCGACAACCATGATGGCCGGTGGTGAGGGGTTGAAGGCGGCGCCAGATTGGTGGGGGTTCAAGATGGCGGGCTCAGATCTGCATGAGAACTCTGCTCAGTGCCAGGAACCCGGATCACCGATCAACAGGTACACCTTTACATGAACATTCGTAGGAATAAGTCACAAGCGTTGGCCGCCGCCAAGGCCGGCATCAGCGATCGCAGCGCGCGCCGCATTGAAGTCGCCGTCGAACTGCCGTCACAGAGCCCACGTCGGGGTCCCCGTGCACTGGATACAAAATGTGACGTTAAGGAAAATGTCTGAAAATCAAACTCTTGCAGGAGGGTGTGAAGTCGAATTTCTAAACTAATCAATGATTTGCTTTAAAGACTGTCGGGATTTGGGCGGTTGAGTACACTGCATATTTACCTGCCCGACAAGAGAACGACACCATGTCCACACCCCGACACCCGCATCAGCCCATGCGCCAATGGGTGCTCAGCGTGCCGTTCCCGCTGCGTTTTCTGTTCGCCAGCCAACCGGCCGTAATGGGCAAAGTGCTGGGTATCGTCTACCGCGCCATTGCCACGCACCTGACCCACAAGGCCGGCTACACCAAAGCCACCGCACAAGCTGGCGCAGTGACCCTGATCCAGCGCTTTGGGGGCGCCCTCAACGCAAATATCCACTTCCATATGTTGTTCCTGGATGGAATTTACATCGACAGCACCCAAGGATCCCGTGCACGATTCCGCTGGGTCAAGGCGCCAACCAGCGATGAACTCACCCAACTCACTCATACCATCGCTCACCGCGTCGCCCGCTACCTGGATTGCCAGGGCTTGCTGGTGTGCGATGCCGGCAACAGCTACCTCACCGCCGATGGCATGGATGAAGACCCTGAATCACCGATGAATCAACTACTGGGAAGTTCTATTACTTACCGTATTGCCGTGGGGCCACAGCAAGGTCGCAAAGTCTTCACATTGCAAACCCTCCCTGACGTTGGATCAGACAACCCGTCCTCAAACTCCGTTGGTGAAACCGCTGGCTTTTCACTGCATGCAGGGGTTGCCGCCAAAGCCAATGAACGAGCGAAATTAGAACGTTTGTGCCGTTATATCGCCAGACCTGCAGTGTCTGCGAAGCGTCTGTCACTGACGCGTAACGGTCAGGTGCGCTATGAGTTGAAAACACCGTGGCGCAATGGCACTACGCATGTCATGTTTGAGCCACTGGATTTTATTTCCCGGCTGGTTTCCCTGGTTCCCAAACCACGCGTAAACCTTACACGGTTTCATGGCGTCTTCGCGCCGAACAGTAAATATCGGGCACTGGTCACACCGGCAAAGCGAGGCAGGGGAAAAAAGGTCAAGGCTCCAAATGAGACACAAGACCAAACTCCTGCCGAGAAACGGGCTTCAATGACCTGGGCAAAACGACTGAAACGAGTTTTTGATATCGATATTGAGACCTGTAGTGAATGCGGTGGTGACGTGCGGATTGTTGCCAGCATTGAAGACCCGGTTGTGATCAGGAAAATACTTGCCCATCTGGATCAGAACGTTTCTTTGCAGCAGGCCGCTGGCTTGCCAGAATGTCGCGCCCCACCATCAACAGGCTGGTTCGTCTGAAGGAATGAATCCAACACTTAAAGGGATACTGGCTGTTCTCAAACCGGACGCAGCACGGTACCTTGCGCCCCACAGGCCAGAATTGGCCTGTAGTGTGGTGTGACAGGAACAAATTTTGGGTAGCGTCCAGCAACATCTACTGAGATTTTGCCGCCGTCCGGATTATCGGCGTGGATGAACGGTGGTTCAGTATTCAAAGTTTTTAGGGGAAAGGCCCATTATTCGTCCTATACTCCATTTCGGTGGATATGGCCGGCACCAACCAGGTGAATTTCGTACTGTTGGAAACCTTTGGCCGAACCTGGGCACCCCGATACACACACATCGACCGCAAAGCGACAAAACTGGTTGGGTTCAATCCTCCAAACCACTATCCGTCGGACTATTTAATTAGACCTTCACGGCAAATCAACGAAGCGTTGATTCTTAACGAATCAGAGAATTTGCACCGCATCTTTGCCTCAATGGCGTTGAAGTCGACGACCCAGAGTACCATCGTCAGAAAACTCAGTTCTTATGCCCGACGAAACCGTACCAAGAAAGCCTTGTGGGAATTGGATAATATTTACATGAGCCTGTATGTGCTCGAATACATTGACGACCTCACACTACGACGCAATGTTCAGCGGGCACTGAACCGAGGCGAGTCCTACCATCAACTGCAGAAAGCGATTACGCATCCCAATGGCGGCAAATTTAGAGGCTCAACTGAATATGAAATTGCCCTTGAAAGTGACTGCAGTCGCCTCATCGCCAACGTGATAATTTTTTACAACGCTCTAATGTTGTCGAAGTTACTGGCAAAGCTGGAATCAGAAGGAAAGGGGAAAGAAGCGGCACTGGTCAAACGTTTATCACCGGTAGCCTGGAGGCACACCAATCTTTTCGGTCGCTACGAATTCTTCGGTGAATCCGCCATGCCGGATCTCGACGAGATGGTTGCCAACATTAGCTTGGATCTGGGTTCAGGTTGACGCTACTGGTACTTTTGGAGGGGTTTCACACAAACCCCCAGACTGGAAATTCAAACGATTCTTGGGTACAGTTTGTCACGGGCAAAACCTTTCCTTTTTCAATCTAGATAATTGAATTATAAAGGATTTAAAAGGTTTTGCCTCTTTATTGGTGCAATATTGGGGTTAGGGCGGCGACAGGATCGGACGCGCATTTGGTGGTGTAATACCGGCGTTCCAGGGTCGAGACGCCGAAGTGAATCGCAGCATCGGTGGTCGGATGGCGCCAGGATTTGGCGGCCAGTGCCGTCAGGGCGGCCTGCAATTCGCCGGCGGGAGGCGGTGCAGCGAGTAGTGGGCCAATGATCGAGAAGCGCAGGCGCGCCCATCGATCCCGCTTGGGTGGATCGGTAGAGGGGTTCAACAGGTATCTTTTCAGCCCTCAGCTCACCTAATCCGACATTAAATCGCGCGTCGCGATACCCCAGTGGCCCGTGCAACTTTTGTAACGCCACCACGACCTAACGCAGAAACCTCCGCAGCAGCAAGCAGGCGTCTCATGCGTTCATCCAAGGCCCATGAGAGCTTCTCGAATCGGCTACGTATTTGTTTAATGTCGTCATCAATCACCATGGTAATGACAGTATATCGTTTTTACCTTATTTGTTAACGACTCCTTAGATACGTTCAGCATATTAATGTATAGGAATAATATATTAGACAAATCACAGAGTATTGACAAGTATTGAGCCAATTCGTGTAGATAGCACACTGGTAGTCCGGAATCCTTTGACGACGTACAAATGATTCTGACGGTGCTCAAGTTGATATGAAGCCCTGTATCCTTGCTTCTGCTTTATTAAATTACCATTTGTCAGTCAGGAGGAAAATTGAACAATGCACGACTTTGAATACTGCGCTCCTGCCAGCTTGCAGCAAGCCATTGATTTGATGGCCAGTCACAGAGGTACTGCCAGCATACTTGCTGGCGGGACCGATTTGATTATTTCCATGCGCACCCGACGCAAACAACCCGGGCTGCTGATCGACGCCAAAAAAATACCCGAACTGTCTGCATTGAAGATGGATAAGAAAGGCCTTTCTATCGGCGCCAGCGTCAGTTGCATATCGATTTACGAAAATACGCAGATTGCCGAAAAACATCCGGCGCTGGCTGATTCAAGGCTAGTAAAGTAATGCCGGGACTCGGATTAGCCCAGTGACGACATATGATAACAAAGCAAAGGTGGTGCAATTATGAAATGGGTATACATGGCTCCCGATTTTGTTCCCCTCAATGAGGCCAAGGTCGACATTCGCACTCATGGCTTTAGCTACGGAACCCTGGTTTTTGAAGGAATCCGCGGCTACTGGGATGATGAGTCCCAGCAGGTCTATATCTTTCGCCTGAAGGAACACTTTGAACGCCTCACCCGAAACGGTCGGATCCTGAAGTACGAGATGTCCACTACCCCCGATGGGTTGGTGGAAATCTGCCGAGAACTAGTCCGAAAGAACGGTTATCAACAGGACATCTACGTAAAGCCGATCGGTTATAAGGGGTTGCCTGATACCCTAGGCGTTACTTTGACCCAGGCCCCTGATGAATTTCTGATGTATACGTTCCCACTCGGCAAGTTCTTGGCTACCGACCGGGCACTCAAGGTCTGTGTCTCGTCTTGGCATCGCGTCCCTGACAACGCCATCCCAGCGCGCGGGAAGATTGGCGGTGCCTACATTAACTCGGCCCTGGCGAAGAGCGATGCCGTAGCCGCCGGCTTTGACGAGTGCATCATGCTAACCAGTCAAGGCAATGTTGCAGAGGGAAGCACGTCAAACCTATTTCTTGTAACGGGTGGCGGCTTGGTAACACCTCCGGTTACCGAGGATATTCTGGTAGGCATCACACGCCAGACGATCATGGAGATCGCATCGACCGAGCTGGGCCTCTCCGTCACCGAACGAGTGGTGAACCGCAGCGAACTTTACATGGCCGATGAACTCTTCTTTTGCGGAACCGGCGCTGAGGTGGCAGGTATCGGCGAGGTAGACAGTCGGCGGATTGGCAGTGGTCAGATCGGCCCGATCACCCGCCAACTGCAGGACCTCTACTTCCAGGTTGTGCACGGCAGACTCCCGAATTACCGTTCATGGTGCACCCCTGTGTATGAATAGTAGTGTCCGGTTAACTTACTAATTTGCGAGCCAAGCGCGGCATGGACGCGCGCCGGGTGTATTCGATGTCCACAGACAGGAGCACCGGCATCTCGAACAGGCAGACTCTGCTAACCAACTAAATTTATTCGACTTTTAACCGGA
>PVBE010459139.1_pt1 | contig 13046 bp, 31 predicted proteins | sample 1631181 | NCBI WGS metagenome assembly PVBE01 (sample SAMN08397723, study PRJNA350692) | Marine metagenome, whole genome shotgun sequencing project. | isolation source: water | place: Pacific Ocean | collected 2012-04
AAACCAGGTCCATAATTAACTCCATTAGAAGCATACATGTGATAATTAACTGTAATCTGAGGTGATGCAACGGCGCTAAAGTCACATCTACCATCTAACCAAGCTTGTTTACTAGGGTAATTAGGTGTTGATGATTCTATAAACATATAACCGTTAGTACCTAATGCTCCATAAGGCGCTGATTGCGGTCCTGTTCCACCAGATGGTGTTGAGGAACCAGATTTATGAGTCCAATCAAAATCGTCGCCAGTTGCGTTTATCCAGTCGGCTCCAAGTCCTAATTCAAAATCTGTATTATGAGGAAATGTAGTTATTTGTGAACTACATACACCTATAAATAAGCTTAATATAAATATTAAAAATATTTTAAGTGGGTAATTGTTCTTTTTCATGATCTTTGGGTTTTGCTCCCTTTTGCTTGATCATATTTTCTTTGAGCTTTTCTAAAGCTTCCTCATAACCAGGCATTAATTTGAGAGTTTCGAAAGTGCCCACTGCTAATTCTCTTATATGGGCTATTTCTCTTAATAAATAAAGATTAGAGTCTGTTAAAGTCTCTACTTTGTTTTTCATTTGTAATAGTGTTTGCTCTTTCATTTAATTAAAGTTATTCGTATTTTTTTTCGTATTCTTCAAGTTCACTAGATTTTAAATAGCCTTTTTGTTCAATACTCCATTTAATAAATTTTTCTATTTGTCTTTCTTTGTATTTTCTTCTTGCTAAGTCCTTTTTTCTAAAATCAGTCTTATTGTTGTATCGCATTCCTTCTGGTTTTGAGGTTTATACAAAGTTATTTCAGGCAAATTTAATTGGACGTATCTCTTAAACATCTTCCAGCGTATCGGGAAGGACTCATTCGCCCTTCCTTTACACTCTATGATGAAGCCATCACCAATAAAATCTGGCGTATACTTTATATTTTGAATTTTCTTTTCACCTCTATTTTTGTATTCTCCTCTTCCATTAGCACATCGTTCATATACTTCATTTGGGAAATGGAATTCATTTATAAGGGTGAATGTTTCTCCTTCGTACTCAGCTTTTATTTTAAACATTTTTAAAGCATTGTACATATATGCTTCTAGGCCTGAAGCGAATTGTATTCCATCTACAATTATTTTCTTAGATACTACAGGACCTTTTTTTCTCCTGTATTTTTTCATGTATTATTTGAAGTGTAGTCATTACCATAAAAACCTTTAGTATAACCAAAATTGTCTTTATCATAAGCAACTTGTTCTCCATTCATTTTCTTTAATAACATTTTAGCTTTTAAATCTTGTAAAGCCTCTAAATCCCCTATAGTTGTTTTTGCTCTAGGTTCAACATCTTTAACTTGACATTTACAGTGAGGTGTGTACGCTAAATCTTCTTTAGCCGCTTGGATATATAATATAGCATCCATTAGTTCTTCTTGAACATCTTGGAGATATTCACCTAAGTTTTTAACTCCTTGACGTCTTTCAGCATCTAAGGTTTGACCATATTTATTATATCCTACATCAGATCTACTTACAAATTGATCTACAACTTGTTTTACTATTGGATCTCTAAAATAATAGCTTACATCACCTTCATCATTCACATCTTCTAAATCACTATCATACAACCCTGGATCTTCTTCCCAATCACTAAAATTTAATTCTTTAAATTCATCTCTATTTTCCATCTTTCACAAATGTTCCGTTTTCCATTTTACCTGTTCTCTTCGCGATTACTTCGTATGCTGACTCAATACATTCTTCTATTTTGAATCCTTCTAAATGCGCAAGGTTAGTTAGTACAACTACAATATCACCTATAGCATCTACGATCTCTTCATGATCACGTTTTAATAATGCTTTAGCTAATTCTCCTGCTTCCTCTTGAAGTTTTACATATTGAGTTTTGCTATCACCTTTTCTATATAAACCTCTTTTACCTGCCCAATCTCGTATCCGTTGGAATACTGGTGTAGGTATAGGTGATCCATTTGATAATGGTTCTTTTCTTATTTTTCTTTTCAATTCATCTATAACCATTTCACTTTGTGTTTTATAGTTATCCATTAACCTTTGGTTATGTGTTTGAAAGAAATTAATAAATTCTTCATAATATGCTTTGTTATAAATATAACTCCTCGATGCATCATACATAGAGGTTTTAGCATTGTCCACTATCCACTCTACTGTTTCTTTAGTAAGTTCAAATGTTCCGTGTACTGTCTCCCATGTTTTTCCTAAACTCTTATTAAGTTTCTTTTTTAACTCTGTTAAAGGAAAAGGGAAAGTTGTCGTTTGTTCTGTTGCGTTTATTCTCATTTTATTAAATAAGTTTTTATATAATTTTCTATCTACTTTGTAGCCATAAGACTGTTGAAGTTCTATCTCACGGTTTGATATATAATCTATATCCGTACTTTGATCAAGAACCTCATATTCATCTGGGAGATATCCCTGTTGGTGTGTTACCCTATCTAAAAGATTACGTGTAACTCCAACTTTTTTACCTGGTATATGGTAAATATAGTACATTATTTTTTCATCCATAATAATCTGCTTTTTTTTGTAATAAACTATTTTTTCCTAATTGTTGATTGTAAATATGCATGTTATGTGCAAAATGATAATAACCACCCTGTTCATATCCTGTCCATCCTGAGACTAATTTATGTAATTCTGAAAAACAATACTGATCGTTGCAGAAACCGAACCAGAGATCATTAGATCGCATCGTGATGCACATTTCAAGCTTATCATTGATAACTGAAAACTGAATTGCAGTTGTACATGGTGTATCGTGTCTATATTTCATCATTTCTTTACCGTCATATATTGATATAACAGCTTGCCTAGTATCTGGAGCATGTTTTAACATAGCTATAACTCTATCTAATTGGCAATTTCTATCCCATTGATAGCCGTAATTAGAATTAACATTACCATCTACATCTGCCATTCTCTCCCATATCTTTGGTACTATTCCATATATTTTCCCTAATCTTTCTACTTTAGGATCTCCTGTTAGGTACCATTGCCATTCAGCTTTAGCATAGTCTTCTTTCCATTCTCTAAATGAAGTTTCTATTTTATTGTTCCAAGGTTCTTTAATATAGAATCCTATATTAAACAACGCTTTGGTTTTGTCATAGTCTATTCCATTATCACTTATAACATCGTATAAATGATAAAACGCTTTATCAGCGGTTCTGTATATATTACTCATCTTTATATTTATTATAATAATACTTGTATAATTCAAAAACCTTCGGATATAATTCGTTTGGTCCGTATTCTCTTGGGCTTTTTATTTTCTTGTTATCTATAGTAATTTCAATCTCCCAGTGTCTGTTACCAAAGCCAGGTGAAGTTGCAAACATACCTATAGTTATCCCATGATCTAAACACCAGCTATAAGCCTTCATTGTTTCTGGATCACTCCAATCTGGTGGTGTCATTTTTATATTTGGTACTGGCATTATTCCCAGGGTAATGGTTCACTAGGGTTCATAGTAGGACTAATATGTGGTATAAAACAACCTGAATTAACCTCCCATTTGAAATGAGCTTCAGCTCCATTTTCACCTAAGTTTTGAAATTTAACTTTAAGTACTTTTACCTTAACGGTATTAGCTCTGTAATTTCTATGAACTAACAATCCGTGGTAACTAGCATCATACCATTCACCACCACCTTTTATGTTATACATATTAGGTTCTTCCATGTTACCATCTTTATCTTTATACATTTTAGTTGGGTGTGCTACCACTATAACTAAGACATCGTACTTCTTTGCGAAGACTTCTAGTTTAGTTAAGTATTCTAATGTATAAACATTAACATCAGCTGATCCAGCGTTTGCGTCACGTACCTTATTATATGGGTCAATGACGAGACACTTAATCCCTTTACGTTTAACTAACTCAGCCCCTTTACGTAGTACCGCCTCTAATGAGTAACGTTCCATGTCTATAAAGAAGAAATTATCATTTACTTTAGCACCAATTCTTTTCCATTTATCACCACCTATTTCACTTTTATCAGGCATATCCTCCCATAACTTCCTCATTAATTTATGAGCATGAAGATAGGTTGGTTGGTTTTCTGGAGAAGCAAAAGCTATTTTCCATTCGTAGTTTCTATTGTATCCTACTACCATCTGATCTACAAAATCTGATTTACCAGATGATGGTATTCCAGTGACAGATATAAACTGCCCTGTATATGTTGAGAAGATCTCATCGAAGTTTTTTAATCCAACTTGAAATCCTGGTTTAAAACCATTCTTTACAAAGTCAGAGACTTCATCTTCTATGTCGTTAAATGTAGTTACATTTTCCAGTGGAACTGGTTTTGCTGTAACTATTTTTTTGATTAACGCAGTATCACCATGCTTTGTTAGGTATTCATTAGCATCTTTGCAATCATCAAAAGTAACTAGGTAACATACTTCCGCACCTAATCTTCTTACTAATTCACGTTGCAATGCTAATCCGGCTTCATCTGTATCAACTGCAATAATTATTTTCTCTTTATCTGTAAAATAATCTATACAGTTATCTAGATAATCTAGGTTATTGGTATTTAATGTAGCTCCATTTGGAACAGAGACTACATTTGTTATACCAACTTCGCATAAACTAAGAGCATCCATTTCACCTTCTACAATAATACAATCAGGGTGACCCACTAAACTGTTTATATTATAAAAGACCTTTTCAGCTCCTTTGTATAATTTGAAGTTCTTTCTACCATCTCTATATTTTACATTGATAAGTTCATCACCCATGTAATAATTGAATTGAATAGTACTTTCTTTTTTGCCTGTTTGAGGCATAAATTCAGATCCTTGCGTGACTTTCATTTTGTCTAAAGTTCCTTTACTTATATCTCTAGTTTTAAACCAATCTAAAGTTTTCCCATTAACTAATGCTGGTTTTATAGTTTTATTTAAAACAGGAGGTTTAGTATACTCACGAGTTACTTTACCTTTTCGTTGATATGTGTGAAGTTGGTAAGACTTATCACAGTTGTGACATGTCCCTAGACCTCGTTCCCAATCATATGACGAACACTTAGCTTTACTGTTCTCCGGTTTCCTAGTATGTGAACACAGGGGACAAGTCCCCTGCGATTCACCAACCTTTAAGTCATGTTGATTAAACTGGTCGATCAAAAATCCATTGATCTCCGTGTTGTTTACCATACTTTTTATTTATTTAAAATGGTGGATCTTCATCTTCATCTCCTAATGGTTCAGCAACGGGTTGTCTTGTTGCGTTCTCATATGGAGCTGGATCTGGAAACTCTCCATTAGTCCATACTACTTTTACGTTACCTAAGTAGGTTTTAGCTACTTTATCCGTTCTCTCTTGTTTTGATTGATCTACTATGATCGGTCCTTGATTTCCAAACTGATCAACGTCATCATTAACAGTAATAGCTATTGGAAGATACTTACCTTTCTTTCCTACTATTATTTTGTCTTTTGGGATATTACTTAGATTAATACTCCCTTTAATTATTCCTGCCATAATTATGATTTATTTGTTATTAAATTACTGTACTTAGTGAATGCTCTTCTGAGTTGTTTAGTACTAAATTCAGTGGTTCTTCTATAATCGTCCGCATACTTAGAGTATGGGTGTAACCCGTCTTGGGTGTTTTTGTTTACGTAAAATTCTGTAAGTGGAAATCTTAGTCCAGTTACGTTACATCTTTTTGTTTTTGTTGCCATAATTTAATTTAATTATAATGTTTCTTGTAAAAAATACTGTTTAGGGTCAAAACCCTCAGTGTTATAAAATAGTTCATATGCTTGAACAGCCCTCTCAACTTTATCCTCACCAGACGCATAAAAATCTCGTGAGCAATCAAAAATCCCTATTTGGTGTGATGTTTTGTCTATTGCTATAAACATAAAATCATAACCAAATAATTGTTTATAAATGTAAGCTTGCGAATCATAACCAAATTTAAAAGCTGAACTTCTAAATCTACTTATATCTCCTGTAGTTTTAAGATCAATTATCCATCCTTCATCGTGATTAACTATATCAGCTTTACCTTTCCATAGTTTACCAAACAAATCTTTGATCATAGGTTCTTCATATTCTACATTTATGCCATTAATCAGGTTATTACAAATATCATTAGATTTGATTTTATTGATCATCTCTTTTAAATTATCAACTTCATGTTGTAATAAATGTATACCATCTTTAGCATAAGCTTCTTTATAAATTTTAGTATTCCTAGAGGTAGTATTCACAATCTTATACTTGTTAAGCTTTTCTTCTTCAAGTAAAGCTGTGTGAAAATATCCACCTACTAAAAACGCTGGTATCTCAACTGATGGTTTCCCATAAGCGAGAGGGTTGCTTAGCAAAGTTCTGATGTCAGAATTACTTAAATATTGTTTACCAAAATCTCCATAATAATGTTCATCATCTCGTAATTTTTCAATTGCTTTTTTCAACTTCATCTTTTGTAGCGATTAACTTTAGGCCTATATCTGCTTCTTTTGATAAATTATATTTCGATTTAATAACCGATATTTTACCTCCAGATTCTACATACGCGACAGCTTTATCATAAGCTTCATCACCTACATTAATCGTCTTTTTAGTTTTCTTTTGAACTACTTTTGTAGCTCCGTTCTTTCCGTGATTGTTTGTAGCATCACTATCCTGAGTATCATCTATTAAAAATAGATTCCCCAAAGCATATTTCTTCCCATAAGAAGATGCGGCACCAAATTTCTGAGGTGTTTGCATTCCTTTCTGATTCATGTCTACACCAACTATTGCAGTTGCAGATACAGAACCTTCAAGATCAGATAGGGTTGCAGTTGTTTGTAATACAGGAAATTCGTCTCCTCCGAGAAGTTCTTCATTTATTACTACTGTTACACCTAGCTCCTTTAAAAAGGGTTTTGTAGCTTCGAGGATATCTTCGGCAGACCGGAAATAGTATTTGCCGAATGAGTTAAATCTAGATTTTTTAGATTTAAACTCTGTTTGGATAGTAGCTAATTTTTCGTTTATGTTCATTCGTTTATTGTTTTTAAATTCGTACTGATTATATAATTACATGTTTTTTGTGATATTTACAATGCTAACTTACAGATAATCAAGCACTTGCGAGTGATCTACATTTTCTATTAATTTCTCTACAGCTTGTCTTTTTAATTCTGAAACTCGCACGTATGCACTTACTCCTGGAATATTTAAATACTCAGCTATTTGTTTTGCAGAATATTTTTCACAGTCAAGACCGTAGCTTAATCTTAAAACGTGGTACTCTTGTGTTGTTAAATGCTTTTTAAGTAAACTTGTTAAATACATATTTAATAAAGCCATATTGTATGGCTCTGATTTATCAGGTATTTGATAAACAGTATCGTCGTCATCATTTATTTTATTGTCTATGCTTAAGAAAATGCTATTAAAAAACATTCTTACCATTTCCTTGTTTTTACCTCCATCTCTTCTAATTTGATTTAATTTATGTTCTGGTATACGCATCATAGTTCTATTTATATCAATATTTCTTCTTATTGCACCTTTAATTCTTTTTGCTAAAAATGATTTAAGAGTTTTTTCTTGATTCTCAGATTCTATTAATACCAGTCTGTCTAATTTACCTACAGCTTTTGCTAAACCTAAACTACCTTCTTGTATTATATCTAAAATAGATAAAATTCCTGAAGCTTCGGTTGCAGTGGAGAATTTCCGAGCAATGTTTTCTACTAATGGTAGAAACAATACTTTTAATTCTGCATCACTATAATCAACCCAATCTCGTCTAGGTATTTTCAAAATACTTTTCTTAAGATCTTCTTTATATCTAATATAATTTTTAATATTATACTTCTTCATTTTTGTTTTCCTCTTTAGTCTTTAAAGTTTCCCATATCATTTCTTCTTCAACAAAGCTATATTTTTGTTGGAAATAATCCCTAATATTTGTGAAATATCTTTTACTTGCTCCCATTTAATTTTTTTAATCTATTATTATATTTTAGAAATAGTTTAGTATTTGTCTTGTTAACATTGTTGCAAAGTATTACTTCATGAAATATTTTTCCATATAATTCAGCTATTCTTCTTTCTAAATAATCTATATGTTTTAATTTTCTAGATTTATTAAAGTAATTTTTAAAATCTTTAGATTTTAACTCATTTGAGATCCATTCTTCCATTTCTTTACTCATAATTTCTTATACATTTAAAAAGGGGATGTCTATAGCTATTAGCTTTAGTTCTACCAAAATACGTAAATGTAGCTCTCTGCCCCATATATTTATGTATCTCTGCTAACATCCATGCCATATCTGTATAGTTATAACCTTTACCTGGTGGACATCCAAATTGAATTCCTTCGTCATCTTGCATCATAAATTTACCTAAAGTTCCTTCACGTTTGCCTTTACCTTCTTCGTAACCTACGATTGTAGCTTCAGCATCTTCAAAATCTTTAAACTTCATAAGATCCCAAGATCTAGTTCCTTTGTAATATCCATCTATACTTCTATACATAGATCCTTCGTAACCAGCTCTTAGATTTTTCTTATGAAATAATTTAGCCATTCTATCATTATGTGCATAAGCTGTATTTATAAAATGTACACAATCGCTTTGTGGTAATTCCCAATGAAGAAATCCTTTTCTAAATTCATAAGTACACCTAGGCATGCCGTCCCCACACCTCTCAATGGTCGGTATTATATCATAACAATGAAATTGTGTTAATCTTGATGCCTCTAAACGATCGTCATCAGTTGGTTTTGTTTTTCTGACCAATGATATTATTTTTTCAAAATCGTTCCTTAGATCATGATTATATAATTCACCGTCTAATATTACATCTGGAAATCTATCAAAAAAATTGATTTCTAAATGAGCTTTTATATGTTCTATATTTTTAAATTCTTTCCCTGTTCTTGAGAAAGCTCCTTGTCTTGTTATTATACAGCGAACACCATCTAATTTTGGTTGAATATAACATGGAAATATTGCTTTATCCGGGTTATACATATGCGCTAGCATTGGCTTTATCATTCGTGGTTTAATTTATGCTGTATAGCTCTTAGTTTCCCAAGAATTATAGCAGCTTTTTCATATTCTTCTTTATCTTCATATATCATTAAGATTGTTTGTAGTCTAGCTAACTCACCTATTAACATCTCTTCATTAGAAATGAAATATTCTGAATCTCCCATTATTAGATTAGATAAAATCTGTTGATGAAGTTTATCTATTTCATCATCAGTATTTCTTGATCTTTTGTTTGAATTTTCTTTATGTTCTTCAAATGGAATTACTCCTAAGTTAATAAGTAGTTTATTTACTACTAACTCTGCTAAATGATCTAATTCTTTTTTTGTCATCTTTTTACGATTAAACATTGTTTTTATATATTATCCGTTAGTCATCGTATTTAGTTTGTATGGTTGTAATGATTGTGAGCATACTTATTTAAAAGATCTTCAGCTGTACCTACAAAAATACATTCCTTTTTCCATACATCATATATAGATATAAAAGTTGGTTCACCTTCTTTAGGGTATAAAGTATATATATACTCCTCCCAACTATCTCCTGGTTCTCCATTTAATGCTTCTAAATATACATGACCTGGTCCATCTTTAAAATGTTGTACTAGTTGAGCGGCTAAACAGCCGGTTCCATTAGCCACTTTAGTAGGCCTAGGAATACTTAATCCGTTTACTACTTTAAAATCGTCTAAGAATTCCGCTAGATCAATTCCATGACCAGTTGGATATCCATCATATTGACGATACATATTTATCACACTTTTTTCTACGTGATTGTGACCTTCACTAAAAGATAATCCCTCTTGTCGTGGAATCACCCTTGTTAAACTTCTTGTTCCCATTTAATTCTATTTTATTTAATTGTGTATAATGTGGGCACTGCTTACACGGCGCCGATCTTTTTCGGGTTGAACAGTTCGTCATCACAAGGCTTATTATCGCTATTATCAAATAATGTTTCATAAGTATTTCTTGTTTCAATTATTATATATCCTGTTTCTCCTGTCATAATTTTAATAATATTATTATTTGCAATATCAATACAGTGATACCGGTAAGTGTTCTTATCAACTCCATAAAATGATTATATTTATCTAAATATCTTTCTACTTTATTTCTTCTACTCATCTTCACTATATTTTTTACTATAGATATCATATTTTTCCATGATTTCTATTATTTTAGGTCTATCTAAACCACTTAATTGACTAACTGTTTTCACGTCAAACATGTTAGTTACTCCTGAATATTGTACATCTGTGTACGCTTCAAATTCATCTCTCGTTACTGCCATCTTTTTTTTTTAATTATTAATTCTTTCTACCACGAAAAGCCCATACTGTCCCTCGAGTCACTGGTCGCCGAGTTCTATGTATGAGCTTGCTACACCGGAAATTAAACACTTTCGTGTAGTGGTGTTCTGTGCTAATCGTGTTAATCTAGTAATACCATATAAGCTTCTGCGTTATTTTGTCTAAACCAACTTAATCCTCTCGCCATATCTTTTTGTAAATACGCAGTGTCTGGATCAAGCATATCTCCTCCGTATAGTGATTCAATTACCATTTGTAATCCTATGATCAAGTCATACATACTAAGTTCTTCAGCTGTTAATTCATATTCTTGTCCAGAGAATGGGTTTCTTACAACCTCTCCTTCTGGGTATACCTCTCCATTAAACCACTTAGGCAGTTTCTGTTTCTTTGTCTTCGATTTCATATTCTTCTTTTAATTCTTTAGTTTCTATTTCAGATAAACTATCATTGTTATCTAATATCTCATCTACATATTCTTCAAATAATCCTAATAAGTAATGATCTAGATCTAAATGATCATATAAAAGCTCATCTATATGTATCACATTTCTATTGTATTCGTATACTTTTATAATTTCCTCTGGTAGAGCGTGATCATAATAGTAAACTTCTTGACTAACACTTACAGGTCCATTAGGACAGCCCGTAAATACGTATACTTCATAACCATCAGCCGTTATTTCTTCATAACATGAATAGTCACAGTTGAACGCGTCGTTGTCTTCAGTAGTTATTTCTGAATCAAAAAAGTCATTTAATAATTCTATTTTTCTTTTTTCTTCCATAATTTTTTAATTAAATTCCACAGTTTAGCTAAATAATAAGTGATAACAAAAAACACTGATGCAAATGTTATTACTATTATTGAAGATACTGTTTTATAAATTGCTTTTAACTTATTCTTCATTTTTGTGTTTTTTCTTTCGAGAATATTTTTTACGATTTCTATAAACATTAGGTTTCATAGCATCCCATCGCTCTCGCATTGTTATACTAATAGTTCTTAATATTTTATCTTCGTTTTTCATTACCATCCTAATTCTTCTTTAGCTCCACTAGGTAAATACCCTATTTGTCTACCTTCTTCAAGATATACTACATCTTCTTGCTCATACCCATCATAAGTATACTTATCTGGTTTGTCTACTACTGCTTGAACTACTCCATTTATAGAGTATTCAAACGGCCAATTTGGTTGAGATGCAAACCTTACTGGTGCATCTTGATCTTTCAATCTTAATTCTTCTATTAATTCTCTTACCGTCATCTTATGCTTTTAAATGTAAAGTTCTAGATGTTTTATACACCTCTCCCTTTCGGTTCTTATGTCCTTTGTGTTTAGTTATTCTAACCACTTGCCTCGTTTTTCCATCTTTGGATTTAGAGATCAATTTTTCTATTGTTTCGTCTTTCATAATAAATTATTTTAAAGTAGTAATTCTTGAATTCTCTTTTCAGCCTCTACTAATGTATCATATCTTTCTATATCACAAAATAAATTTCCTTCAATACAATATATTTCAAATGTTTGCATTGTAGCCATACATGGACCTACTAAGCTTATTTCACCTTTATCAGTGCTATATCTATTTGAGTCACTAATCAACCACCCAATTCCATCGTCTCTTTTTAATGTTTCTTTTTTCATTGTATTCTATATTTTTGTCCACCAACCGTTACTGAAATGTAAGGTTCGTGAGTATAAGTTTTCCATTTAGTTATAGTATGTTGTTTTTTATAGTAATTCCTTATTATAAATTTAAGTAAAAACTCTAATCTACCTTCGTGACTAGTTATTGGTATCCTTACTTTGTGATCAAAGTCAGTATTTTGCCATTTCTCTAGTTTAGTTGGATTTAATTGATAACAACTATAACAGCCATTAACATTTCTTATTGCACCACTCTTGTATGTAGCTAACCTTATTCTTTTTCCACTATAAGTTTTAAATGGTATTTCAAAACAATGAGTACCATTCTTTTTCTGTCTTTTACTAGTTACATTCTTAACGCCTAGTAGTTCAAATATTTCTTCATATGTTGTTCTCATGGCGCTTCATCTAAGTTTGGTTCAAAAAGAAAATCTCCAAATCTAAAATCAAATACTGATTTTGGTTCTACTTCAGAAAACACAATAATATTTTTTACCTCTTCAATTGTTAGATCAGAGTAAAATTGCTTAGATTTAAGCAAACTCACAATAATATTTATACTTAATTTATATGGTTCGTTCTTAATGTGTTTTAATCCAGCTTTCGCCTCTGGTTTTAATCTTTGGTATAGGGTTATTTGTTTACTCATAGTGTTTCTTTGTATTTTTTAAGTGTTAATTCTTTAATGTGTCTAATTACATCTTTGGATACCATAGTAAAATAACCTGGTGCAAAAATAGATGTTTTACCTTGTTTTTCTGTCTCTAAAACTTGTTTTTCTAAGTTTTCAGTATGATGTTCTAAGCATTCTATAATATAGTATGCTTCAAATCCGTTAAATTTTTTCATTTGTTTTATTTAATTATATTATCCATTAGCATTCGTATTTAGATTGTAATTTGTTTTTGTAAACTCCTATGTTTACATTTATAAAAATTTGTAAACTCCTATGTTTACATTTCGTTATTTGCATTAATAATCTTCTTTCAATCTATGAATTACTTCTTGGTATATTTCATTAAAAGCTATATGTACTTGATTC
>PVBE010544705.1_pt1 | contig 13044 bp, 12 predicted proteins | sample 1631181 | NCBI WGS metagenome assembly PVBE01 (sample SAMN08397723, study PRJNA350692) | Marine metagenome, whole genome shotgun sequencing project. | isolation source: water | place: Pacific Ocean | collected 2012-04
GAACCCGAAGATCCTCACTGTAGCTGCGCGGCATCAAACCCTCCTTCGAATCAAAAGATCAAATCGAAGGAAAGCGAATCACATCCCAAACTAAATGGGAATCCCCGAATTACGACTCTGTGTTCATTGAAAATGCTCTAGCCGAAAACCTTGGCAAGCCGTCCCTATGAGTCATTATCATCGCTCCTTGGTATAAGGCTTGAGCGCGCGCTCAGGCGTGCCCCACATCGGCGGAGAGGTTGGAAATATCGACGCCGAGGCGGGCCACCGCCGACTGCCATTTCGAATCGTTTTGCAGGCGGAATACGATTTCCTCATCGGCGGGAACGGTTAACCAACCGTTGCTCTGGATTTCCTCGTCCAACTGGCCCGGGGCCCAGCCCGCATAGCCGAGCGCCAGCAGGCTGTCGCGCGGACCCTCGCCTTCGGCCAGGGCCTTGAGTACATCGACCGTCGCCGTCAGGGCGAATTCATCATCGACGATCATGGTGGCGTCGTGAACATAGTCGGCGGAGTGCAGGACGAAGCCGCGCGCCGCCTCGACGGGCCCGCCGAAATGGACCCGGATGCGCTCGTCCACATGCGAGGTCTCGATCTCCAACTGCTCCAGAAGCTCCGAAAAGCTTAAGGATTCCAGCGGCTTGTTGACAACAATTCCCATCGCGCCCTCTTCCGAATGGGCGCATACATAGATGACGGACCGCTCAAAACGCGGGTCCGGCATGCTCGGCATGGCCACCAGAAGTTGGCCTTCGAGATAAAGCGACGGCACATTCATGGCCGCATTCTCCGACCCGATCCGGCCTTGTGAAGGAATTCCAACCAGTGTCTCAATTCACCATATAGGTGACAATAGTTTCGTTAAGGAATCTATAGTTTTTACTCGGCTGGGCTGCTATTTTTGGCGATTGAAATCCAACCTTTCGGCCTCCATATTAGCACAGCGCCGCGCTCAGATATTGGGCGGGCAGAGCGAGGACGAGCCAATTCATCGGATAAAATCATGCAGGGAACCGGAAAATGACGATTAAAACAGGCGACAGCATACCGTCGGTAAGCTTCAAGAAGATAACCGCGGATGGTCTCATCGACATCGCCAGCGGCGACTATTTCAAGGGCCGGAAAGTGGTGTTGTTTTCGGTGCCGGGCGCCTTCACGCCGACCTGCTCGGCGCAGCATGTGCCGAGCTATATCGGCAATGCGGATGCGCTGAAAGCCAAGGGCATCGGCGCCGTCGCCTGCGTCGCGGTGAACGATGCGTTCGTCATGCAGGCATGGGGTGAAGCGCTCGGCGTCGGCGAGGCGGTTGAAATGCTCGCCGACGGCAATGGCGAGTTCGCCACCGCCACCGGCCTCACCCTGGACGGCAGCGGCTTCGGCCTGGGCCAGCGCTCGACGCGCTTTTCCATGCTCATCGACGACGGCAAGCTGGTGCAGCTCAACGTCGAGAGCAACCCGTCCGAGATGGATGTCAGCAGCGCCGAGCATATGCTCGGCCAACTGTGATCCAGAGCGGCGCTGATCGGGCGTTAGTTTTCGGCCGGCGCCGCCTCGTAAATGCCGCGCCGCGCCAGAGCGTCGGCGCGCTCGTTTTCGCGGTCGCCGTCATGACCCTTGACCCAGTGCCACGCCACTTCATGTTGGCCGGCTTGGTCGTCGAGGAGTCGCCATAGATCGGCATTCTTTATCGGCTTTTTGGCGGCGGTGCGCCAGCCCTTGGCTTTCCAGCCGTCGATCCACTGGGTGATGCCGTCCTTGACGTAGCGGCTGTCGGTGTAGAGATCGACGGCGCTGTGCCGCTTCAGCGTCTCGAGCGCCTCGATGGCGGCCTGCAATTCCATGCGGTTGTTGGTGGTGTCGGCCGCGCCGCCGAAGATTTCCTTGCGCTTGCCTTTGTAGAGCAGCACCGCGCCCCAGCCGCCCGGCCCGGGATTGCCGCTGCACGCGCCGTCGGTATAAATCCGCACGCGCGCGGCGGGCCGGCCGGGGGTCTTGCCGCCCGCTGTCATGTGATGACCTCCGTCATGTAATGCCGTAGGCGCCCGGCCCTTCGACGGCGCGGTGAAAGCGCAGTTTCTTGATATATTCCATCGGGTCCTTGGGTTTGACCATGGCGCCGTCGACCTGGTTGAGCCAGTCATAGAGGCGGGTGAGGAGAAAGCGCAATGCCGCGCCGCGCGCTAAGAGCGGCAGCGCATCGAGCTCCGCCGCGCTGCACGGCCGCACCTTGCGGTACGCCTTGAGCATCAGGTGGGCCTTGGTGACGTTGAAGCTGGCGTCGGGCTCGAAGCACCAGGCGTTGAGGCAGATGGCGATGTCATAGGCCAGGAAATCGTTGCAGGCGAAGTAGAAATCGATCAGCCCGGAGAGCTTTTCGCGGTCGAAAAACACATTGTCGGGGAAGAGGTCGGCGTGAATGACCCCTTCTGGCAGATCGCCCGGCCAGCGCCCCGCCAGCTCGCCCAGCTCCGCCGCCAGTTCCGCCGCGAGGCCCGGCGCGACCTCATCGGCGCGCGCTTCCAACTGGGCGAACAGCGCGCGCCAGCCGGCGACCGAAAGCGCGTTCTCTCGCCGCGCCGGATAATCGAGGCCGGCGACATGCATCTTGGCCAGCGCCTCGCCGAGCGGTCCGCAATGAGCCGGCGTCGGCCGGAGCGGCCAGACGCCCGAGAGGAAGCTGGTGATCGCCGCCGGGCGGCCGCACAGCGTGCGCAGCACCTCGCCGTCGCGGCCGTGAATCGGCGTCGGGCAGTCGAGGCCGCGGCGCGCCAAATGCTCGATCAGGCCGAGGAAATAGGGCAGGTCTTCGGGCGCCACCCGTTTCTCATAGAGCGTCAGGATATGCGGCCCCTGGTCGGTGAGCAGAAAATAGTTCGAATTCTCCACCCCTTCGGCGATGCCCTTGAAAGAGACGGCGCGGCCGATTTCGTAATCGGCGAGAAATGCCGCGAGTTCCTGATCCGATACCGGGGTGTAGACGGCCATGGGCGAGTCTTTAGGGTTGTTTTGGCGCTCGGCGAACGGCATAACGCGCGGCGCCCGGCGGCGCAAGCTTGCCCTGGGATTTATGGCACTGTAATTTACCAGCCTTGACCTTGCGGAGATAGACAGGATTTCAGGCCTCAAAGGAGAAAAACAATGACGCGTGACCCAAACCACGACATTCTCTTTGACCCAATTCAAATCGGTCCGAAGGCCATGAAAAACCGCTTCTATCAGGTGCCCCATTGTAACGGTGCCGGCTCGTTGCGGCCCGGCACGCAAGCCTCGTTTCGCGCCATGAAGGCCGAGGGTGGCTGGGGCGGCGTTTGTGCCGAGGCCGCCTCGATCAATCCGGAAGCGGATTTTTCGCCGAATGTGCTGGCCTCCATCTGGGACGAGGGCGACGTCATCAATCTCAGGCATATGACCGATAGCCTGCATAAATGGGGCGCGCTGGCCGGGCTCGAGATGTGGCATATGGGCTCGGGCACGCCGAATATGGAAACCCGTGCCGTGACCCGGGCGCCGGTCCAGGCGGCGTCGAACTGGGCGCTTTCGAGCTACGCGCACGAGGCTGACGAGCAGGACATCCTCGATCTCCAGCAGTTGTATGTCGAGGCGGCCAAGCGCGGCGTGCAGGCGGGCTTCGATATCGTCTATGTCTATGGCTCGCACGGCGTGCTGCCGGCGCAGTTCCTGTCGCCCTTCACCAACAAGCGGACCGACAAATATGGTGGTTCGATCGAGAACCGCGCCCGCTTCTGGCTCGAGGCCCTCGAAAAAGTCAAAACCGCCGTCGGCCATGAAGCCGCCGTCGCCGTGCGCATCTCGGTCGACCAGGTGATGGGCGTCGAGGGCATCCAGTCGCACGAGGAAGGGGTCAAATTCGTCGAGCTCGCCACCGAGCAGGGCCTGGTCGATCTGTGGGATCTCAATTTGAGCATCTTCGACGAATGGGGCGAGGATGCCGGCCCGTCGCGCTTCTACAAGGCCAATCACCAGGCGCCCTTCACCAAGCATATCAAGGGCGCCGCCAAGGCGCCGGTGATCAATGTCGGGCGCTTCACCAGCCCGGATGACATGGTCAATGTCATCACTTCGGGCCAAGCCGATATCATCGGCAGCGCGCGCGCATCGGTCGCCGATCCGTTCCTGCCCAACAAGATCAATGAAGGCTGCACCGATGACATCCGCGAATGCATCGGCTGCAATATCTGCATCTCCAAATGGGAGCGCGGCACGAGTTTGATATGCACGCAAAACCCGACCTCCAACGAGGAATACCGCCGCGGCTGGCATCCGGAAAAAGTCGAGTCGGCCAAGAATGGCGACGGCTCGGTTCTGGTCGTCGGCGCCGGCCCGGCCGGCATGGAATGCGCCCGCGTGCTGGGCCTGCGCGGTTATGACGTGCATCTCTGCGAGGCGGAAGGCGAGATGGGCGGCCATATGCGCGACGTGATGCGCTATCCCGGCCTCGCCGAATGGGGCCGTGTTATCAGCTATCGCGAGGGCCAACTGGCCAAGGCCGGGAATGTCGAGGTGCACACCAACACCAGCCTCGAATCCAATGATGTACTGACCTATGGCGCCGACAAGGTCGTGCTGGCGACCGGCTCTTCCTGGGCCAAGGATGGCTTCAACCATGTCAGCATGGCGCCGATCCCCGGCGTCGATGCCTCGACCGCGCAGTTTCTCACGCCCGAGCAGGTGATGGCCGGCGAGGCGGTCGGCGACCGCGTCGTGGTGCTCGATTCCGACGGCTATTTTACCGGCATCGCCATGGCCGAGATGATGGCCGATCTCGGCAAACAGGTGAGCATCGTTTCGCAGATGGGCGGCGCCGCGCCACTCACCGACTACACCCTCGAAGGGTCGAATGTGCATCGCATGCTGAACGAGAAAAATATCACCCAGTATGGCGGCCATTGGGTCGAGGAATGCGAGCCCGGCAATGTCGTCAAGGTCAGGCTGTTCGACCTTCTCCGCGACGGCTCCACCCGCACCACCGAGCCGGCGGCCGGCAAGCATCCGCGCGAGCCGGGCACGGAAACGACGACCGTCGAAGCCGATACGGTGATCCTGACGACCGGGCGGAAATCGAACAACGCGCTCTACAGGTCGCTGTGGGAGAGCCGCGAAAAGTGGCAGTCGGAGGGCATTGGCGGCATTTATCAGGCCGGTGACTGCTACGCGCCGCGCTTCATCGCCGATGCCGTGTTCGAAGGCTACCGCATCGCGGTGGAGTTCGAATCCGACAATCCGCAGCAGCCCTTGCCTTTCCTGCGCGAGCGCATGATCTGGGGCCGCGACAACATATCGGCGACGGTAAGCTAGAGCATGTCAGGTTCGCTTGCGCCCACCCGCCACGCTCTAGCTCTTTGGAGTTGAAGCAAATGCGTCGTCGTAGGTGATTCCACCTGCTCGGGATTTGCTGTAGCGCCGCCTGCTATCGGCTTGATTGCCCGGATGCTCTCCAAGGCGTCACCCCGGCCGGCGGCGGGTGGCGTCCGCCGCGCTCTTGTGCCTGCATCGGCGCGTGGCTACATTCGCCATCGCGCATCGCGCGCAGGGTTAGACAATGCAGGGGCAACAGCCATCATGAGTGAAGCCATCATCGCCCAAAAGGCGCCTTACCAGGCCGAGCTGGAGGCGGGCAGGAAATACGCCTGGTGCCGCTGTGGACTGAGCGCCAAACAGCCTTTCTGCGACGGCTCCTATTCCGCCACCGGCATCAAGCCGATGATATTCACGGCCGAGGAATCGGCTACGAAATGGTTGTGCGGCTGCAAACAGACCGCCAGCCAGCCTTATTGCGACGGCACGCACGGGAAGCTCTAGGATTTGCCGTTCGCGCGCTCCTTGGTATTGGTATCAGCCATGCGCCGTCTGGCCGCCGGCACGGCGGCGCCGCTGCTGGCATTGAGCGCGCTTTCCCTGTTGCTCTCCGCCTGCGGCTGGTTCGGCGATGCGCCGCCGCCCTGCCCCCAGGTCTCGATCATGGACCAGGCGAAAAGGGTTACCTTCTACCGCTCAGGGTCGGGGCGCGATCTCACCGATGTGACCTATGAGGTCGAAATTCGCGATATAGCCTTCGAGTGCGATTATGATTTCGACGATGCCATCGATAACGTGGAGGTTCGCCTCAATATCCTGTTCGTCGCCCAGCGCGGCCCCGCCGCCGAGGGCGGCCGCGTCGAGATACCCTATTTCTCTGCCGTGACCGATCCCAACCGGCGCATTCTGGCCAAGAGATTATTTACCGTGGTGCTCGAATTCGAGGGCAACGCCGTGCGCTCCCAGGTGGTCGAGGAATTGGCGCAAACCATTCCGTTTCCGCCCGGCGCCGACGGTTCGGCCTATAAAAGCTTCGTCGGTCTGCAACTGACGCCGGCGCAGCTTGAGGATTTAAAACGCGAACGCGGCGGATGACTCGGTTGACCGGCGCGCTCGAAGCGTTAAACTCGCCACCCACCGGTCGACACAGTTGAACCTTGCGGGAGAGATCTGCCAGCCGAGAGGCCGGCAGACGCCGAAGGAGCAGAGGTCCCGAAAACTCTCAGGCAACCGGGACCGCAAGGGAATGTGACTCTGGAAAGCAGGCAGGAACTCCGATCAGGGTTTCCGGCCTCACCGAAGGGGAAAGCCGCGGGGCGCGCGCGCACGAAGCGCCTCAGCTGGTCAATCTTTCAGGTACGGAGACAGAGGGGACGCCGGGCGATCCTTTAGGGGATCGCTGGCGTTTGTGTTTTCGTAGCTGGAGTGGCCGATGAGCGGGACCGACGGAACTCAGTCCGAGACGATCAAAACCACGCCGCTGCATGGCAGGCATGTCGCGCTGGGCGCCAAAATGGTGCCGTTTGCCGGCTATTCGATGGCGCTGCAATATCCCACCGGCATTCTGGCCGAGCATCTTCACTGCCGCCAAAGCGCCGCGCTGTTCGATGTCAGCCATATGGGCCAGATCTCCATTTGGGGCGACGGCGCCGCGCACGCGCTCGAATGGCTGGTGCCGGGCGATATCATCGACCTGGCGCCCTCGGCCCTGCGCTATACCCAATTCACCAACGCCGAGGGCGGTATTCTGGATGACCTTATGGTCACCAATGCCCACGGGCGCCTGATGCTGGTGGTGAACGCGGCTCGCAAGGAAGCCGATCTCGACCTGTTGGAAATAGGTTTCCGCGGTGCCGTCGATGTCGCGCTGCATGACAACAAGGCGCTGATCGCCGTGCAGGGTCCAGAAGCCCAGGCGGCGCTCGCCCGCCATGCGCCGGCGGCGGCGGATTTGGCTTTCATGCGTGCCGCGACTATGAATATCGGCGCCGCCGATGCCGTCGTCACGCGCTCCGGCTATAGCGGCGAGGATGGTTTTGAGATTTCCGTTTATGACGATGCGGCGGGTCATGTTTGGGATCTTCTGTTGGCCGAGCCGGAAGTCGCGCCGGCCGGGCTCGGCGCCCGCGATTCGCTTCGCCTCGAAGCCGGCCTCTGCCTCCATGGCCATGATATCGACGACAAGACCTCGCCGGTGGAAGCCGGCCTGCTCTGGTCGATTGGCAAGCGCCGGCGCCAGGACGGCGGCTTTCCCGGCGACGAAAGAATCCTCGATGAAATCGCCAACGGGCCCAAGCGCCGCCGCGTCGGCATCCTCCCTGAGGGCCGCGCGCCGGCGCGCGAAGGCACCGAGATATTGAGCGCCGCCGGCGAACCGCTCGGCGTGGTCACCAGCGGCGGCTTCGGGCCGAGCACCGGCGGCCCGGTGGCGATGGGCTATGTCGATGCGGCGCATGCCGAGGCCGGCACCGCGCTGGGCCTCATGGTGCGCGGCAGGAACATCCCGGCCAGCATCGTCAAACTGCCCTTTGTCGCCCACCGCTATCACAAGAATTAGGGAATGGGAGAAGGCCATGAGCGATCTCAAATTCAGCCAGAACCATGAGTGGCTGCGCATCGAGGGCGATAGCGCCACGATCGGCATTTCCGACTACGCCCAGGAACAGCTGGGCGATGTCGTCTATGTCGAACTGCCTGAGGTCGGCCAGCAGGCCGCTGCCGGGGCGCAAATAGCCGTCGTCGAATCGGTCAAGGCGGCAAGCGAGATTTATACCCCCGTCGGCGGCCAGGTGGTCGAGGTCAACAGCACTCTCGAAGACGATCCTTCGCTGGTCAACAGCGATGCTCTCGGCGCCGGCTGGTTCTTCAAACTGAAATTCGACGATATGGCCGAGTTGGTGGCGCTGATGGATGAAAACGCATACCGCGAATTTACCGACGGCCTGGACTAGGCGGGCGGCAAGGAAATAGGGGGCAGGAACGATGACAGATGGCGCGCTCGATCTGGCCGCTCTGGAGGCCAGGGAGGCATTCATTCACCGCCATATCGGCCCCAGCGAAGCGGATATCGCCGATATGCTGGACGGTCTCGGGCTCGCTTCCCTCGATGCGTTGACCGATCAGGCGGTGCCCGGCGCCATCCGCGGCGAATTTCCCGATAGCCTCGCCGGCCCGCGCAGCGAGCAGGATGTGCTGGGTGAATTGGCGCGTCTCGCCGGGCGCAACAAGATCGCCAAATCGATGATCGGCATGGGTTATTACGATACCCACACGCCGACGGTGATCCTGCGCAACCTCCTTGAAAATCCCGGCTGGTACACCGCCTACACGCCTTATCAGCCGGAGATCAGCCAGGGCCGCCTCGAGGCGCTGCTGGTTTTTCAGACCATGGTGATGGATCTGACCGGCATGGACTGCGCCAATGCGTCGCTGTTGGACGAAGCGACCGCCGCCGCCGAAGCCGTCAATATGAGCCATGGCGTGGCGAAAAAACTGGGCGACAATTATTTCGTCTCCAAGGATTGCCACCCCCAGACCATCGCCGTTTTGCGCACCCGCGCGCGCGCGGCCGGCATTGCGATCAGCGTTGGCGATCACCGGACGGCGCTTGATGACGGCGATTATTTCGGCGCTCTGTTGCAATATCCGGCGAGCGGCGGCGCGCTCACCGATTACCGCGCCTTCATCGACGCGGCGCATGAAAAGGGCATGCTGGTGACGGTGGTGGCCGATTTGCTCAGCCTCGTGTGCCTCACCCCGCCGGGAGAGTTCGGCGCCGATATCGTGGTCGGCAGCGCCCAGCGGTTTGGCGTGCCGATGGGATTCGGCGGGCCGCACGCGGCCTTTTTCGCCACCCATGAAAAATATCGCCGCGTCCTGCCGGGCCGCATCGTCGGCGTCTCCGTCGATGATCGCGGGCGTGCGGCGCTGCGCCTGGCGCTGCAAACCCGCGAGCAGCATATCCGCCGTGAAAAAGCCACCAGCAACATCTGCACGGCGCAGGTCCTGCTCGCCGTCATGGCGGCGATGTATGCGGTCTATCATGGCCCCGAGGGGCTCGGCGTCATCGCCGCGCGGGTTCACCGCCTGACCTCGATCCTGGCGGCGGGCCTCACCCGCCTCGGCATCAAAGTCACCAACAAGAGCTGGTTCGACACGCTGACGCTCGAGCTTCCGGGCGAGGCCGAAATGGTGCTGGCGCGCGCCGCCGAGGCGGGCATCAATCTGCGCTGCATCGATGGCGAGCGGCTCGGAATCTCGCTCGACGAAACGGTGCTGGCGGAAGACGTGGACGCTTTGTTCGAAGTTTTTTCGCCGCACGGCGCGCCCGGATTCAGCGCCGCCGCGCTGGCCGGCGAAGCCGCCGCCGGCGTGCCCGAAAAATTGTGCCGCCAATCGGCGATATTGGCGCACCCCGCCTTCAATACGCGGCACTCGGAAACCGATATGCAGCGCTATCTGCACAGCCTCGAAGTGAAGGACATCGCGCTCAATCATTCGATGATCCCGCTCGGCTCCTGCACCATGAAGCTGAACGCGACGACGGAGATGATTCCCGTCACCTGGCCGGGCTTCGGCCGCATTCACCCGTTCGCGCCGCTCGATCAGGTGCCGGGCTATGTCGAAATGATCGAAGGCCTCGAGCGCATGTTGTGCGAGGTCACCGGCTTTGCCGCGGTGTCGGTCCAACCCAACGCCGGCAGCCAGGGGGAATTTGCCGGCCTGCTGGCGATTCACGATTTTCACGCCAGCAATGGCGAGGGCGGGCGCGACATTTGCCTGATTCCGAGCTCGGCGCATGGCACCAACCCGGCGAGCGCCGTAATGGCCGGTCTCAAGGTGGTGGTCGTCGGTTGCGACACCGGCGGCAATGTCGATGTCGCCGATCTTAAAGCCAAGGCGGCGGAGCACCGCGAGCGCCTGGCCGCCCTGATGGTGACCTACCCCTCGACCCATGGCGTGTTCGAGGCGGCGATCGTCGAGATCTGCGAGATCGTTCACGCGGCGGGCGGGCAGGTCTATCTCGACGGCGCCAATTTGAACGCCCTTCTCGGCGTCAGCCTGCCCGGCGCTTTCGGCCCCGATGTGGCGCATATGAATTTGCACAAGACGTTCTGCATTCCGCATGGCGGCGGCGGTCCCGGCGTCGGGCCGATCGGCGTGCGCGCCCATTTGGCGCCGCACCTGCCCGGCCATCCGCTGGCGGCGTCGGCCGAATCCGCCGGCCCGGTATCGGCGGCGCCGTGCGGCTCGGCCGGCATATTGCCGATCTCCTGGGCCTATATCGCCATGATGGGCCGCATTGGCCTCAAGAAGGCAACCCAGACCGCCATTCTCAACGCCAATTACCTCGCCGAGAAATTGAGCCCGCATTATCCGGTGCTCTACCGCGGCGAAAACGGCCGCGTCGCGCATGAATGCATCATCGACCTCAGGCCGCTCAAGGAAAGCTCCGGCGTCACCGTGGACGATGTCGCCAAGCGCCTGATGGATTACGGCTTCCATGCGCCGACCATGTCGTTCCCGGTGCCCGGCACGCTGATGATCGAGCCCACCGAAAGCGAGCCGCGCGCCGAGTTGGACCGCTTCGCCGAGGCCATGATCGCCATCAGGGGCGAGATCAAGCGCATCGAGGACGGCGAGTGGAGTCTGGCCGACAATCCCCTCACCGGCGCGCCGCACACGCTGGAAGAAGTCGCCGCCGATGAATGGCCGCACGCCTACAGCCGCGAGGAAGCGGCGTTTCCCGTCGCATCGCTGCGCCAGGGAAAATATTGGCCGCCGGTCGGGCGCATCGATCAGGTCCATGGCGACCGCAATCTGATCTGCGCCTGCCCGCCGCTCGACGCCTTTCGCAACGCGGCGAAATAATTTCCCGAGGCCGCCGCGATAGGGGATAATGAAACGGGCTCAACAAGGAGAGTGAAATATGTCCGAAAAAGTATAGCTGGTCGCTTATCTGTACGCCAAGCCGAACAAGGACGCGGAACTCGTCGAAATACTCATGTCCTTGGTGGGGCCGACGCTTCAGGAGGCGGGCTGTATCGATTATCACCTCCATCGCAGCAATGAAGACCCACTCTGTTACATGTTCTATGAGAACTGGACCTCGATGAAGGATTTGGAAGATCACCTTGCCAAGCCCCATCTGCAGCCGCTGATTAGCCGGACGGATGAACTGCTTCAGCGCGACGTAAAAATTGAGTTTTACACAATGTTGAACGAGGCGCCGGGTTGAGCGAGGCGCCGGGCTGAGGAGAATTTGGCGATGAATATTGGCAAGAGCGAACCCACCATCGTAAAAGCGGAGGATATCGAGCCCGGATTCAATTGGGACCGGGCGATCCCCGCGCCCGGCCACAGCGCCGTCGATTTCGAAGAGCGGGTGAATTTCCGCCGCCTGCATAACTATCGCCTCGGGCGTTCCAGGCAGGCGCTGGCCGAATCGGAACTCGGCGCCATGCTGTGCCTCGACGCCAACAATATCCGCTATATCAGCGGCACCGTCATCGGTGAATGGTCGCGCGACAAGATGAGCCGCTATGCGCTGTTGACCGGCACCGGCGATCCCCATATCTGGGATTTCGGCTCGGCGGCGACGCATCACCGCATCCACATGCCGTGGCTTTCGCCGGGCTGCTGCCATGCCGGCATGTTGGGCCTGAGGGGCGCGGTGCCGCCGGATGCCGGCCTGATGCGGCGCGCCGCCGAGAAAATCAAGGCGATCATGAGCGAGCACGGCGTGGCGGATATGCCGCTCGGCGTCGATATCATCGAGCCGCCGCTGTTCTACGAATTGCAGGCCCAGGGCCTCGAAGTGCGCGACGCCCAGCAGACCATGCTGAACGCGCGCGAGATCAAGAATATCGACGAGATCGTGCTGTTGAACCAGGCGGCGGCGATGGTCGACGGCGTCTACCATCAGATCTTCGAAGAGCTCAAACCCGGCGTGCGCGAGGCCGATATCGTCGCCAGCGCGACCAAGCGGCTCTACGAGATGGGCTCGGACCAGGTCGAGGCGATCAACGCCGTCTCGGGCGAGCGCTGCAACCCGCATCCGCACAACTTTACCGACCGCCTGTTCCGCCCCGGCGATCAGGCCTTCTTCGATGTCATTCAATCCTATATGGGCTACCGCACCTGCTATTACCGCACCATCAATGTCGGGCGCGCCAGCGATTCGCAGCGTGACGCCTATGTCAAGGCGCGCGATTGGATCGATGCCTCGATCGCCCTGATCCGCCCCGGCGTCGGCACCGACCAGGTGGCGGCTTGCTGGCCCACCGCCGAGGCGCTGGGGTTTGCCAACGAGATGGAATGCTTCGGCCTGCAATTCGGCCACGGCCTCGGCCTGTTCCTGCATGAGCGGCCGATCATCAGCCGCCTGGTTTCGCTGGAAAGTCCGCTGGAGATCAAGGAGGGCATGGTGTTCGCCCTCGAGACCTATTGCCCGGCCAGCGACGGCTTCTCGGGTGCCCGCATCGAGGAGGAAGTCGTCGTCACCAACGATGGCTGCCGCATCATCACCCTGTTCCCGTCCGAGGAACTGCCGGTGGCGAATGCCTATTGAGGTGCGCCATTAAAAAACCCCGCCGGATCGCTCCGGCGGGGTTTTTCTTTGGGGCTGACCCAGATAACGCCAAAAAGGTGTTATCATGGGAAGCATGCGGAAGAGTCGTCTAAGCAAATATAAACAGGGCCGTTTGGTCGAGCAGTTTGTGCCGGAAC
>PVBE010653448.1_pt1 | contig 13042 bp, 11 predicted proteins | sample 1631181 | NCBI WGS metagenome assembly PVBE01 (sample SAMN08397723, study PRJNA350692) | Marine metagenome, whole genome shotgun sequencing project. | isolation source: water | place: Pacific Ocean | collected 2012-04
CGCTTTTCCCGCTCCCTCGGGGCGTCGGAAACGCTCGCCGATGCACCCACATCGCCTTCGCGTCCCCTCCTGCCGAGGAAACGGGAAAAACGATCCTACGTGTCACGCAATTACGAAAGGGGGCACTAGTCGGGAAGGACGGCGGTGGCCTCGATCTCGATCAGCGCGCCCTCGTCGACCAAGTCCGAGACGAACAGCAGGGCCATGGCCGGGAAATGGCGGCCCATGATGTCGCGCCAAACCCCGCCGAGTTCGCGGCGCCCGGCGAGATAGGCCTTCTTGTCGGTGCAATATGCCGTGAGGCGGCAGATATGTTCGGGCCTGGCGCCGGCGGTGGCGAGCACCGCGACGATGTTTTTGAGCGTCTGCTCGAATTGCGGCACCAGTTCGGCGCTGTGAAAAACCTGTTGCTCGTCCCAGCCGATCTGGCCGGCGACGAAGACGGTGCGGCCGGGCGGCGCGACGATGCCGTTGGCGTAGCCGATGGGAGCGGACCATCCGGGTGGCTGCAAGACTTGCATCTCTATTTCCTGTCTCTGGTTGTCGGCGGGTTCAAATCGTCAGTCGATCAGTATCACCCTTGCATCGTCGCTGAACAGCGTTTCGACCAGGCCGGCGCGCCGATCCAGAACCGCGCGCTGATTGATGTAGCCCTTGTCGGTGATCTCGTTGGCGTCGATATCGGGCGGCTCGGTGAGCAGCAGAACCCGTGCGATGCGCTTGCTCGAACCCGAATTCCCGGCATTGTGGGCGGCGAGGCCGGTGGCGAGAGCGGCGCGGATCTTGTCGCTGGCGATCAACTCGGCCAACGGCGCGCCGGCATCGAGGCCGGCGGCCTCGGCGGCGCCGGCGCTATTGAGAAAAACCAGCAGCCCGATTTCATCGCGGTCATGGCCGGCGACCACGCAGTCTTGAATCACCGGCGCGCCGGCGACGACGGCGGCGATGCGCAGCGTCCCCACACTGACCCAGGAGCCGGTCAAAAGCTTGAAATCCTCGGCGACGCGGCCGTCGAACAGAACCCCCTTGGCCGGGTCGTCCGGGTCGGCGAGCTTGCCGGCGTCGCCGATCTTGTAGAAACCATCCTCGTCGAAAGCCTCGCCGGTGAGGTCGTCGCGCTTGTAATAGCCCGGCGTCACCATCGGCCCGCGCACGCGCATTTCGAGCTTGCCGCCATTGGGCACCATCTTGAGCTCGCAGCCGGGCACCGGAATGCCGATCACGCCGGCGCGGTCGATCGGGAAATGCACGCCGGTCGCCAGCGGCGCCGTCTCGGTGGCGCCCCAGGCCGAGGTCATGGCGACCAGTTCGCCGCGCGCCGCCAGCGCCAGCGCTTCGAGGCGGCGCCACAGATTCTGCGGCAGCGCCGCGGCGGCATAGAAGATGGTGTCGAGATTGGAGAAGAAGTGATCGCGCAGAGCATCGTCCTGTTCGAGAAAAGGCAGAATCATGTCGAAGCCGCGCGGCACGTTGAAATAGAGCGTCGGCGCGACGTCGCGCAAATTGGCGACGCTGAGCTCGACCAGCCCGGGCGCCGGCTTGCCGGCATCTATATAGAGGGTGCCGCCGTTGCGTAGGATCATGTTGAAATTGTGATTGCCGCCAAAGGTATGATTCCACGGCAGCCAATCGACCAGCACCGGCGGCCGGCGCGTGACGAACGGCCAGATCTGGGCGATCGCCTGCTGATTGGAGCACATCATCAGGTGGGTGTTTATGACCCCCTTGGGCAGGCCGGTCGAGCCCGAGGTAAAGAGGATCTTGGCCACCGAATTGGGGCCAACGCGGGCCTGGGCGGCGTCGACCTCCGCCGTCGCCGGCGTCGCCGCGAGCTCGGCGAAGGCGGTGCTTTCGAGGCCGCTCGGCCTATTCCGCGTCAGCAGGATTTCGACATCATCGAGATCGAGGGCGCCGAACGCCGCCGCGAAGCGCGCGCCATCCGAAGCGAACAGCAGGCCCGGGCGGATCAGCTCGAAGACATGGCGGAGCTTGCCGAAATCGACCGAATTCAGCGAATAGGCCGGCGAAATCGGCGCCACCGGAATGCCGGCATACATGGCGCCGAGCTGCAGCAGGCCATTCTCGATTCCGTTGTCGGAGAGGATCATCACCGGGCGGTCTTCGCTCAGGCCGCGCGCCAGCAAGCCTTGCGCGATGGCGCGCACGCGCCCGAGCGCCTCGCCGTAGGTCAGCTTGCGCCAGCTCTGCTCATGGCCGCGCTCGGCCAGGAAGCATCTTTCGGGTGCGCGCGCCGCCCACTCGCCGAGATAGTCGCAAATATTCGCGGCATGCGGCTCGAGCGCGATCGGCGAGCGCAGGATGAAGCCGCCGCCGGGCAGATGCTCGGTCTCGACGCGGGCCGGTCCGAATTCCAGGCTGGCGCGCGGTGGTGGATCGCCGCCGGCCGCCAGGGGCTCAGCGATCGCCGACACGCAGCACCGCGGCCATCGCCGTGTCGCCCGCTGCGCAGCCGGTGAACAGGCCGCAGCCGCCGCCGCGCAGCGCCAACTCCTCGATCAGTTCGATGATCGTGCGCAGCGCCGTCGGCCCCTGCGGATGGCCCCAGATCAGCGAACAGCCGTAATTGTTCATCGCCTCCAGATCGGCGCCGGTCTCCTTGGCGAAGACGATATCGTTCACGGCGAAGGGATTGTGCAGCTTGATGGCGTCGGTCTCGGCGATCGCGACGCCGGCCTGATCGAGCGCCTGGCGCGCCGCCGGGATGGTCGCTTCGGGCATGTAGGCGAGCTCGGCGCGCGCCAATCCGAAGCCGAGAATCTCGATCTCGATGCTGTCGTCGGTGCTGAGTTCCTGCGCGCGCTCGGGCGTCGTCACGATGATCGCGGCGCTGCCGTCGGCGGGATAGGTTTGCGCCCCGAAAGTGACCGAGCCGTCCGGCCGCACCGGCCTCAGTTTGGCGAGGCCGTCTTCGGTCGAAGCCACGACGCCTTCGTCGCCCTCCATGGCGCCGGCGGTTTTGCGGTAATTCGGCGCCGGCACCTCGAAGGGGAGCGTCATGTAGCGCTTCTGGAACGCGCGGTCGTCGGCCAGGGCGTCCTGATATTGCGCCTGACGGCGCAGCACCAGCGCATGCTGGCGCTCGGTCTCGATCTGATGCTTGCCGGCGATGTTCTCGGCGGTATCGATCATGGCGTGGCCGCCGAGCGGATCGCACGAGAAATTGTCCCACACCCAGTCTTCCGCAGCGCCGGTGCCGCCCGGCGCCTTGGCGTTGGGATAATAGATATGCGGGCCGTTCGAGGTGCGGTCGCAGGTCACCACCAACGCGCTTTCGGTGAGGCCGGATTCGATCTCCTGCGCCGCCGCCAGCAGCGTGCGGGTGCCGGTGGCGCAGGCCTGGCTGATCGTCGGGCCGCCTACATCGGAGGCGCCGATCATCCCCATCAGCCAAGGCAGGCCGTAGAATGAATGATGCTGCGGCACGGTCATGCCGAGCACACCGTAATCGAATGTATCGGCACCGATGGAGCGCTCAGCGAGCTCGCGCTTGGCGACATGCGCGGCAAGCTCGACGCTGTTGAGATTGGCGAGGCTGCCCTGCCAACGGGCGAACGGCGTCGACCAATAGGCGCCATAAGGAATTTGGGCTCGGTAAGTCATTTCGTACCGCCGCTATTTTTGCCCACCCCGGCGCTATTTACCAGTCGTAAGCGTCGATCCCCTCGGGCACGGCTTCGAGAAAGCGCCCCGTTTCGAATTCCGCCGCCACCGCCTCGATAGGATCGGTCAGCGGGGCGTCGAAATCGCGGTAAGGCACGATCTCGCGCACCATCTCGTGCAGCCGCTTTGTCGCCCCACTGAGCTGCCCGGCATCGCGTATGTCCGCCGCCTGGCAGGCGCAGATCAGCTCGAAGGCGAGGATGTAATGGGCGTTCTGCAGAATATCGCGAGTGCGCCGCGCGGCGACCAGGCCGAACGACACATGGTCCTGGAAATCGCCGGTCGAGGGCAGCGACTGAATCGACATCGGCGTGCACATCTGGCGAATCTCAGCGGTCAGCGAAGTGGCCATGAACTGGCCGCCCATCAGCCCCTGGCGGATGCCGGGATTTTCGCGGCACAGGAAGGGCGGCAGGTCGCCGTTGCGCGCCGGGTCGAGCAGCCGGTTGTTGCGGCGGTCGGAAAGGTTGCACATATTGACCAGCACGATGGCCAACTGGTCCATGGCGTTGGCGATATATTGGCCGTGGAAGTTGGCGTTATGTATGGCCTCGCCTTCGGCGACGACGATGAGGGGATTGTCGTTCGACGAATTGAGCTCGGTTTCGACGACCTGTTGCACGTAGAGCAGGGTGTCGATGACCGGGCCCATGATCTGCGGCGTGGCACGGATCGAATAGGCGTCTTCGATCTGCTCGTCGAGGCCGCGTGGCTCGTCGCTGGCCATCTTTCTCAGCCAGGTCTCGACTTCTTGGTCCTGCACGATCATGGCGCTGTCGGCGAGCGTGCGGTAGATGCAATCGGCGATGCGGATCTGGCCGGGATGCGGTTTTTGCACATGCGCCGCCGGGTGGAACGGCATGATCTTGCCCTTCAGCACTTCGAGGCTCATGCAGGTGGCGAGCGTGTAGGCCTTGATCAGGCGCTTGGCGTCGCCGACCAGGCAGCCGGCGAGGCCGGTCATGACGGAAGTGCCGTTGATCAGGGCGAGGCCTTCCTTGTAGCTCAGCTTCATCGGCTCGATACCGACGCGCTTCAGCACCTCGTCGCCGGGCAGGATTTCGCCGTCGAGCTTGGCGCGCCATTGTCCGGTGCCGACGAGCGCGATACAGGCCAGCGGCCCGAGATCGCCGCTGGTGCCGAGCGAGCCCTTCTCGGGAATGCAGGGCAGGACGCCGCTGTTATACATGGCGATATATTTCTCGAAATTCACCAGCGAGATCGCCGAATTGCCGCGCCCCAGCGAGTTGATGCGGGCCAGCATGGCGGCGCGCACATGGGCGTCGTCGAGATAGTTGTCGACGTTGGACTGCACATAGCGCAGGATGTTGTTCTGCACCTCTTCCGCCTTCGACGGCGGCACCAGCCAGTTGACGAAACCGCCGACGCTGGTGGTGACGCCGTAGATGATGCGCCCCGATTTGACGAATTCGTCGAGCAGTTGGCGCGACGCGGTGACGCGGGCGCGAATTTCCTCTGTGATTTCGACCCGCATATGCGGGTCGCGGGCGGCGGCGCTGAGCTCATCGACGGTCATATCGGTGCCGTCCAGCACCATCACGCGGCCGGTTTGGGGGCTGCTTGTCGCGGCGCTCGGCGCGACGCCGTTCAGCTCCCGCTCCAGGCTTGCGATTGTGGCAATTACGGTCATGACAGCTACGCTATTTATGGGAATCATTCGACACCAGTTTATTCCTGATCCCTTAAGAATTTATTCCTTTATTTCCTGATGATTCCATATAATAGCAAGGATATTTCTATTTTAGATAAAATCAGAAAGGATCTTGCGAAATGGTCGAATCCGAAGCAAGCGACGCCCTGCGCCTCGACTCCTTCGAGCGCCGTATTCTGATCGAGCTGCAAGCCAATGCGCGGCTGACCAACGAGGAACTCGCCAAGCGCGTCGGCCTGTCGCCCTCGGCCTGCTGGCGCCGCGTCAAGGCGCTCGAAGAGGCCAAGGTGATCCTGCGCTACGCCGCGATTCTCGATCCGCGCAAGGTCGGGCTCGGCGAGTGCGTCTTCGCCCATATCTCGCTGACCCGCCATTCACTGGCGTTGGCCAGGGGTTTCGCCGAATTGGTCCAGGTGCGCCCGGAAGTGATGGAATGTTTTTTCACCACCGGTGATGCCGACATCCTGCTGCGCGTCGCGACGCCGAGCGTCTCGGCCTATGATCGCTTTCTCGAAGAACATATCTTTCAGGCCGAGGGCATCTCGCAAGTGCGTTCCAACTTCGCCCTGCGCCAGATCAAATACGAGACCGCGCTGCCGCTCCAGGAGGGCTGAGGCGGGGCTCGAACGAGCCTAATCCCGGCGCTCAGCGAGCTTGAGGAAGGTCGTGAGCGTAATCGATTTCAGGGTCGCCACGCTGGTGTCGTCGATCTCACCCAGCACCCGGGCGAGGGCGCGGCCGATATCGGATTCAGCGCCGGCCTCGGAGCGCGCATGCGCCGGCGCCGCGACGTCCTCGAATATCTCGATCACATCGAACAGGGTGATTCGCTTGGCGTTGCCGAGAAAGCGGTAGCCGCCGCCGGCGCCGCGGGTGCCATCGATCAGGCCGGCGCGCGTCAGGGCGCGCAGCACCTTGGCCAGATGATTGACCGAGAGGCCGTATTTGTCGGCGATATCGGCGGCCGAAATTTGCCGCTCGGGATGGCGCGCCAATTCGAAAACGGCGAACAGGGCGCAGCGCGTCGCCTGTTGCAGCCTCACCCGCCCCGGTCCTCGTCGCTGTCGTGGTGGCTTGGCAACGGCATTTCGAGCTGAATGAACGGGCCGCCCATCATGCCCTGGGAGCGAAAGAACGCCATGTTCAACTGGTCGTCGCGGGCCAGCATGGTGCGCACCGTATCGGCGCCGTTTTCGGCGAGGCGCGCGGTGATCGCCTCGAACAGACGGCTGCCGACCTTGCGCAGGCGAACCGCCGGGTCGACGGCGAGGGCGAATATCCAGCCGGTCGGCGGCGAGCCGAACTCCCACGCCCGAATCTCACCGATAATGAAGCCGACAACGCCTTGGCTGGCATCCTCTGCAACCAGGAAAAAACGGTTTGTCCGGCTGCCGTAGCGGCTGAACATATCCTGCCAATATTCCGGCTTTGCCAGGCTGGTGATGCGCCCGTCGAGTTGGGTTATCGCCGCGATATCGGCCGCCTCGGCGCCGCGAATCACGAAATCGCCGGACTGCGCGCCGCTTGCACCGCTTGTCGTCATGGCTTCTCCAGGCTGTTCGGCGGCCGGCCGGATTTAGCGCCGCCGCAGCCGGGCGGAGTGTATGGCATGGGCGCATATTTAAATAGGTATTTTGGTACTGTTTTAAAATATAGGCGGCCGCTGCAAGCGACCGCTTGCGCCGGCGAAAATAATATCGACAATTATTTTGTTCGAAGCGGCGACAGCGTCGGTTTTGGGGAGTCAATCATGACGGGTGAATCTGTTTTGGTCGATCGCACGTCGACGCCGCCGGAAATCACCTTCGCGCCGGGTTTTAACGTGGCGGTCCCCTTTATCGACCGCCATCTCGAAGCCGGGCGTGCCGACAAGATCGCCATACGCACGGCCGCTGGCGGCGCGGTCAGCTACGGCGAGCTGGCGGCCAACGTCAACCGCGCCGGCAACGCCTTGCTGGGCATCGGCATGGCGCCCGGCGAGCGCCTGATGATGATGGTCAAGGACTGCCCGGAGTTCTTTTATCTCTTTTGGGGCGCCATCAAGGCGGGCATCGTGCCGGTCCCGGTCAACACGCTGTGGCGCGCCGCCGATTATACTTTCGTGCTGCAGGATTCGGGCTGTAGGATTTGCGTCTATTCGCCGGAGTTCGCCGACGAGGTGGTGCCGGCGCTGGCTGCCGCGACGCCCGGCCCGGCGCATCGCTTCGCCGTCGATGGCGACGGTGATGGCGGTGGCGCCACCATGGCATCGCTCATCGCCGCGGCTTCGCCGGTGCTGGAACCGGCTCCGGCGAGCGCCGCCGCCGACTGCTTCTGGCTCTATTCATCGGGCACCACGGGAAAGCCCAAGGGCACCGTCCATGCCCATCAGAGCATGGTCGTGACGAGCCAATATTGCGGCGTCGATACGCTTGATCTGCGCCAGGACGATATCTGCTTTTCGGCGGCCAAACTGTTTTTCGCCTATGGCCTGGGCAACGCGATGAGCTTCCCGCTTTGGCTCGGCGCGACGGTGGTGCTGCTGCCCGGCGTGCCGACACCGGAGAGCGTTTTCGCCACCATCGAGCGCCACCGGCCGACTGTCTTCTTCGGCGTCCCGACGCTCTATGCGGCGCTGCTGAAGGCGCTCGAAAGCGGCGACGTCGACCTCTCCTCGCTCCGCCTTTGCGTGTCCGCCGGCGAGGCATTGCCGGCCGACATCTATCGCCGCTGGAAGCAGCGCGTCGGCGTCGATATCCTCGACGGCATCGGCTCGACCGAGGCGCTGCACATATTCATCTGCAATCGCCCCGACGATATCAAGCCCGGTCATAGCGGCCGCATCGTGCCGGGCTACCGCGCCCGCATCCTCGATGCCGGCGGCATGGAAGTGGCTGCCGGCGACAGCGGCCAGTTGATGATCGCCGGCGGCTCGACGGCCAAATACTACTGGAACAATCCCGACAAGACCGCCACCACCATGGTCGGCGACTGGCTCAATACCGGCGACACCTATATCCGCGACGAGGATGGCTACTATCTCTATTGCGGGCGCAACGACGACATGATGAAGGTCGGCGGCATCTGGTGTTCGCCGTTCGAGATCGAGGCCAAGCTGATCGAGCATCCCAAGGTGCTGGAGGCGGCGGTGGTCGGGTGCGCCGACGATGCCGAGCTGATCAAGCCGGCGGCCTTCATCGTCCTCAACGACGCCACCGACGCCGGCGACGAGACGAGCGCGGAGTTGCTGCAACATTGCAAGCAGGGGCTGGCCAAGTATAAATATCCGCGTTGGTTCAACTTCGTCGACAGCTTGCCGAAAACCGCGACCGGCAAGATTCAGCGTTTTAAACTGCGCTGACAGGTTTGGTGCGAAAGCGCGGAGAAAAATCGATGAGCAATGGATCACCCGACATGCCGCGCGCCCTCAAGGCGGCCGATTTCGAGGCGGTGGTGGAGATCGACCGGCGCATCACCGGCCGCTTGCGCCGCGTCTTTTTCGAACGGCGCCTGAACGCGGCGCTTGCCGACCCGACCGGATTCCTGTTCGTAGCGATGGAAAGCGCGGGCGCCCTCAGCGGCTTCGCCATCGCGCGCATGCAGAATGGCGAGTTCGGCGATGATCGCCGCGCCGCTGTTTTAGATATGCTCGGCGTCGACCCCGACAGCCAAAGGGGCGGCATCGGCGGCACGCTGCTCAGCTCCATCCTGGCGCTCATGAAAAAACGCGATCTTCACGAATTGCGCACCCAGGTCGCGTGGCACGATCAGGCGCTGATGCCGTTCTTCGCCGCCGCCGGCTTTTCGCTGGCGCCGCAACAGGTGCTCGAGCGCGCCACTGATGGCGGCCTGCGCACGCCCGACCGCGATATCGCGCCGCAGCGCCTCGACGCCGGCATGCCCGATCACAGCGGCCCCGGCAGCGATGATTTCGTGGCGCTGGCGCATGACCGCGCGCTGGTCCGCTCGATGACGGCGGACGACCTCGCCGCCATCATCGCCATCGACGGAAAACTGACCGGCCGTGCACGCGCCGCCTATTACGACGTCAAGCTCAAAGAGGTGATGGATGAGAGCGGCGTTCGCGTCTCGTTGGTTGCCGAGGCGGACGGAAGGCGCGTCGGCTACATCATGGCGCGCGCCGATTACGGCGAGTTCGGCCGCGCCGAGCCGGCCGCGATCATCGACGCCATCGGCGTCGATCCGGGCTGGAGCCGGAGCGGCATCGCTGCCGCCCTGTTGTCGCAACTCATGATCAACCTCGAAGCGCTGCATGTCGAGACCGCGCGGACCACGGTGAGCTGGGACAATTTTCCGCTCCTCGGTTTCTTGCGGCGCTGCGGATTTACACCGGCGCAACAGCTCGTTCTGACATTGCCCGTCGCCTAGACTCTTTCAGTTTTGACGGAAGCGTATCCCGGGTTATTCATTCTGTCCGTTCGCCCCGGCTAATAGTACGGTATCGTACTAATATTGCGTTCGGCGCGCTGGCGGGTTGCCGTGCGGGGCGTGGCGCGGCGGTGCTGCCGGTGCTGCCGGCGCTGCCGACGGAGAAGTGTAGATTCACCGGGAACGAAAGCGCCGGCGCGGGAAGTCACGCTGAAAACATCATGCCTTCTCGTCCCGGCTAATAGTACGATATCGTACTAATATTTCGATCCGGCGTGCTGGCGGGTTGCCGGGCGGGGGTGGCGCGGCGGTGCTGCCGGTGCTGCCGGTGCTGCCGGCGTTGACGGTGCTGCCGACGGAGAAGTGTAGATTCACCGGAAATGAAAGCGCCGGCGCGGGAAGTCACGCTGAAATCATCATGCCTTCTCGTCCCAGCTAATAGTACGATATCGTACTAATATTGCGATCCGGCGCGCTGGCGGGTTGCCGGACGGGGGCAGCGCGGCGGCGCTGCGGAAGGGTGGCGCCGTGGATGGGTGGGCGCCGCCGCGGACCAGCCGTCGCTGGGGACCAGCCGGTGCAGGGGACCAGCCGTCGTTCCAGCCTGCATCCTAAATCTTAAAACCGAGAATGAGAGAATTTCCGATCCCGATTCAATCCGATCGGGAAATGCTCTAATATCGCCTGCTCACGAAGCCTTGGCGAGCTGCCCGAGGCGGCTCAGCTTTTCGTGGCGGAAGGCGCCCCAGATGGTGGCACCGATGGCTCCGGCATAGATCGAATCCGGATGGCTGTAGGCGTTCACATCGTTCTTGAAGTCGGCGATGGTTTCCTGCAGGGCGGCGAGCAAGCCGCCGTCGAGAGCCAGGCCGCCGGTCAACAGCAAGTCGCCGTCGGTGACCTTGATGACGCGCAGCAGCTTGACCAGCCGCGTCGCCATCGAGAGGTGGATGCCTTTGAGGATGTTGGGCGTGGTGATTTGCCGCGACACCATGTTGATGACGTCGGTCTCGGCCAGCACGGCGCATATGCTGGAGACCTTTTCCGGATCGTCGGCCTGCAGCGATAGCGGGCCGATCTCGTCCTGCGTGATGCCGAGATAGCGCGCGATGTTCTCCAAGAACTGGCCGGAGCCGGAAGCGCATTGCGAGGTCATGCGGTAGTCGAGCACCTTGCCGCGCGCATCGACTGTGATGGCGCGCCCGTGCAGGGCGCCGATATCGAGGACCGCGCGCGACGAGGGTGCCAGGTGAATGCCGCCGCGCGCATGCGTGGTCATCGAGTAGAAGTGGCCGGTGGCGAATTCGAGATTTTCCGATTCGCCGGTGGTGGCGATATAGGCGACGTCATTCTTGCCGAAGCCGGCATCATTGACCGCGTCGTCGAAAATATCGCGGGCCAGCCTGTGCTGGTCGCGCTTGCGGATCTTTTCGGTGCGCCGCGACAGCCATTTGATGTCGCCCTTGCCGCCACCCTCGACGTCGAAGACGACCGCCTTGATGGCGCCGGTGCCGACATCGATGCCTGCTGTAATAGCCATGTTGTTGCTCCCGTTGGCTCCGAAAAATCAATTGTCGAGCGCCCGGCGGGCGAAGGTGGCAGCGCCGAGCGCGCCGGTATAAATCGACGCCGGGTCGATATTGATGGTCATGTCGCCGTAATTCTCCTGGATCACCTTCTTGAGCTCGCGCACGGCGGCTTCGTTGTTGGCGACGCCGCCGGTGAGGGTGAACTCGTCGTTGATTCCGCCGGAGCGCGAGACGATCGACATGGCGCGCAGGATAATAGCGCGGTGCAGGCCGGCGAGAATGTCCTCGCGCTTCTCACCGAGCGCCAGGCGGTCGCGAAACTCGGCGCCGGCGAAAACCGTGCAGGTCGAGTTGATGCGCACCGATTTGGTCGCCTTCATCGCCATCGGGCCGAGCTCGTGCAGGCCCATATTCATCTCATCGGCGATGTAGCCGAGATAGCGCCCGCAGCCGGCGGCGCAGCGGTCGTTCATCTGGAAGTTCTCGACGATGCCCTCGGCGTCGACCTGGATCGCCTTGGTATCCTGGCCGCCGATGTCGAGTACCGTGCGCGTGTTGGCGTACATCACATGGGCGCCGAGCCCGTGGCAGAGAATTTCGGAGCGGATCTGCTCCTTCGGAAACGGCAAGGTAACGCGGCCGTAGCCGGTGCCGACAACATATGTCTCTTCGATTTCCACGCCGAGCGCCGCGCGCATGGCCGAATGCACCGTCGCTTCATTCAGGTCGAACTCGGGCGCGCGCTCGATCACCCGGCCAAGGCAGTGTTGAAACTTCTCGGCCAGGCCGCCTTCGGGTGGCCGGTTCTCGACATCGATGATCGACTTGTCGTAGGTGTTGAGAAGCTGATCAAAGCTGACGCCGGTTTGTTTGGCGATTTCCTCGCCGATCTGCATGACGCGCGATCCGGCGATGTCGCGGAAGAAATCGGATTTGCGCTTGGCGCCGCGCTGAAAGAGGCCGGGCGCCTCCACTTCGATGCGGGAGAACACCTCGTCAAGCGCTTCGAGCAGCCCCGTGGCGCCGGGCTCGACATGCGATTTGCAGGTTTCGTGCAGATCCTCGAGCTGCTCGAGAAATTGTTCGAGGCGGATGGAAAGCTCGATCTCCTCCATGATGCCGGCCATGTCGCCGCCGCCGGCGGCGGATTTGAGGCCGCGGCTGAACAGCGTCAGGCGGGCGCCGATGCGCGCTTCCTGCTTGGCAACGGCGGCGGCGGTGGCATAATTGGAGCGTGAATTGGTGATGCCCTGGCCGAGAATTTCGTAATCCTCGTCCATCAGCACGGCCTTGGTGGTGGTCGAGCCGAGGTCGATTCCGATATAGCATTTCATGGCTTTGTTCCCGCTCAGCTTCAAGCGGCGCGGTGCGACGAGCCGCCGCCCTGCCGTTTCTGGTCGATCATCTGAAAATAGCTTTCCAAGCGGTTCTTGACGTTGGCCGGCGAGAAATAGCGCGGGTCGACCAGATCGGTCTCGATGAAGGCGGCGGGCTTGCCGGTGCGCTTTTCGACCTCGCGCATGATCATCAACTGGCCGGCAGCGAAGCTGTTGCAGCTCTTGATCGAATTGACCAGAAAACCGTCCGCCTGACAGGCGTTCATATAGGATTCGATCATGTCGACCCGGGTCGGCAGGTTGCGGTTGGTGTAGCAACCGAGGCAATAGTCGGCGAGGCTTTCGAGCGGCCGCTCGGGGTCGTGACGGAAGCCGTCATAATCATAGACGCCGCCGACTTTGGTGTAGGTGCTGGCAACGACCACCGCGCCCTCGTCATAGAACATTTTCCAGAA
>PVBE010720857.1_pt1 | contig 13041 bp, 12 predicted proteins | sample 1631181 | NCBI WGS metagenome assembly PVBE01 (sample SAMN08397723, study PRJNA350692) | Marine metagenome, whole genome shotgun sequencing project. | isolation source: water | place: Pacific Ocean | collected 2012-04
TGACTAATTCCATGCTAATTAAATCAATCACGCCTCGGAACGGATCAGCCACATGCGGTGGACCAATCCCTACAGGAATTTGAAGCAAAAGCGGTTCGGCCTTAAGCCGCTCTCGAATTTGATCGACTGTCCCAAAAAAACTCGCCCCCTCTCGATCTAGTTTATTGACCAACACCATTCGTGGTACCGCGTATCTGTCTGCCTGCCGCCAAACAGTTTCACTTTGTGCCTCGACCCCCTCGCGGGCCGAAAGCACAACAACTGCGCCGTCGAGAACACGAAGGCTTCGCTCAACTTCAGCTGTAAAATCCACATGGCCAGGCGTGTCAATCAGATTCACAATAGTATCTCGCCACGGAAAAGAAACAGCAGCAGAGTAGATAGTAATACCCCGCTCTTGTTCTTCTGGGTCGAAATCTGTCACGGTCGTGCCATGATCCACGTCTCCCAATCTATGGATCGCTTTTGTGAAAAAAAGCATTCGCTCAGTAAGGGTGGTTTTGCCAGCATCGATATGAGCAATGATGCCAATATTCCGAATCTTCTGAATCGATTTACTAGGGACACGAGGCATATAAATGATGCGTTTATTTGCTAGAGGGAATGGGGGTTATGAAACAATAGATCACTGTAAACTGGTCGACTACACTACATTCCACAATTAAAGGACATGCATTGAATGTTCAAAAGCAGTGCTCAACGTTAAACAGAAAAGCAGCCACCCTGTGACAAGTCTAACTACCGAAGCCAAACCTTGCGTCCGACTTTTTTGAGAATGGCATCCTCGAGCTAGCAAAATGACCATCATTCTTATTGTTTTCTCAGCAGCAGTTTCTCTTGTCTGCGGCTACTTCCTGTACGGACGATGGCTCGGCACCAAGTTATTTTCACTAAATGCCACGTTTGTTACGCCAAGCATCGAGTTCCGGGATGAGCACGACTTCGTACCAACGCCAACCCCTATTGTCTTCGGCCATCACTTCACCAGCATTGCTGAACAGGCCCAATTGTCGGCCCTGCGCTTGCGATCATGTGGGGCTGGGGCCCGGCACTCATTTGGGTCATTTTGGGGTCGATCTTCATCGGAGGCATGCACGACATGGCCGTTCTTGTCGTCAGCCTTCGGAATCGTGGGATGACAATTGGCGAGATTGCAGGGCGACTTCTTAATCCCAGAGTCCGACTACTTTTCCTTATCCTTCTTCTCTTTGCGCTCTGGGTTGTTTTGGCGATTTTTGGCTGGGTTATCGCAAACGTTTTCGTCCAATTCCCTGAGGCTATTTTGCCTGTTTTTCTTCAAATCCCCATCGCCATTCTGATCGGCACACAGGTACATAGACGGGGTCGCAGCCTGCGAGGACCAAGCCTTGTCGCGTTAGCATGCATGTACGCAACCGTCTGGCTTGGGGCAGGCTGTCCTGGTACCACATGGACGGGCGGTTCGTTGGGTGCTGCTATTCAAGAAATGAATTTCTTCATTGCTGCATGGCCAATTTGGCTCTGGGTAGCAATCCTTTTGTCGTACTGCTACGTCGCGAGCGTCCTTCCGGTCTGGGTACTTCTGCAACCAAGAGACTTTATAAATAGCCTACAATTGATCTCCAGTCTTGGCTTAGTTGTTGTCGGACTGATTGTGACTGCCGTTGTTGGGTCGCACCCTATCTCTTCAACTGTGCCTCCCCCTGCCCTAACGATGTTTGCTCCTTTTCTTGATTTACATCCACTCAACGCCCCACCAATATTTCCGTTTCTTTTTGTCACCATAGGCTGTGGTGCTGTCAGTGGCTTTCATTGCCTGGTGAGTTCTGGAACATCAAGCAAGCAACTCCGCTGTGAAACTGACGCACGAGCAGTGGGTTACGGCTCGATGCTACTCGAAGGATTTCTTGCAGTTTTGGTCATTGTTGCCGTCGGAGGCGGCATTGGCCTTGGCTGGCCAGAAGAATACCCCGGGCTTACCGGCACACAACTCTGGCAGGTCTTATATGCTGACTGGAAGGGTGTCACTGGCGGAAAGGCAATTGCTGCATTTGTTGTTGGCTCAGGAAACTTTCTTGAATCACTTGGCATTCATGCAACGATGTCACGGGCGATAATTGGCGTACTTGTCGCGAGTTTTGCCGGCACGACATTAGATACTGCTACGCGACTTCAGCGTTATGTTGTGCAGGAATTAGCTCGTACTCTTTTGAACAAAGTTCCCACATCACTGAAGAAGGAGACTGGTTCAGCATCACTGGTGACTAAGCCTCTTAGCTGGCTCACGACAGCCCATGGCGCCACGCTCTTTGCTGTCACAACTGCTTTCGGACTCGCAATGGTTCCGGCTCCGGGAAAAAGTTGGTCGCTAGAGACAATTGGAACGGGTGGACTCATCCTGTGGCCACTCTTTGGAGCGACAAACCAGTTACTCGCCGGCCTTTCACTTCTCGTCGTTAGCTTTTACCTACGACGCCGCCAACTACCCACCTGGGTTGCCAGCATTCCGATGGTTTTCATGCTAGTGATACCGGCATGGGCATTGCTAGACAATATTGACGCATGGCTATCTGGTGGAAGCTTTGGGCTCATCACGATAGCGATAGTCATGCTGGCTGTTGAACTTTGGTTGATTCTTGAGGGCGTTCTGCTCTGGGGACGCATTCAAGGGATCTTGGAGCCTCCGACCGAGCCGTCGTCACCGGTATCGTGGTGAAACTGCGGCCGCAATGCCCTTGAGCACATTTAAAGAGACAGTGGAACTTTGTTCCTAGAAGCAATCAACCAACCTTTTTTCTTTATAAACTGAAGAAAAAAGGTTGCGCTACATCTGATTGGGCACGCGTATGTTGAGTAACTCCATCCCAAGCCGTAAGGTCCTTCCCGTGAGGTCACATAAGACTAGCCGCGTGGTGCGTTGGTTGCCTTCTGCTTTCAATACCGACAAAGCGTCATAGAAACTTGAAAAACAACTTGCCAATTCGTAGAGCCATGACGTCATGACGTTCGGTCGGTAGTCGATCTCAACATCCTCAAGCACTGCACCAAACCGAAGCGCTGTCAGGGCTAATCTTCGTTCCAAAGGGTCTGATAGTTCCAAGATTGCTGCATTATCGAGAACCTCCCGACGTAGAAGCTCTCGATCAACACCTCCTCGAGTAACAATGCCTTCAACCCGCGCTACCGCGTATTGCATATACGCTGCAGTATTCCCTTTCAATTCAAGCATTTTGTCAAAACTGAACACATAATCTGTAGTTCTATTTTGTGATAAATCTGCGTACTTGATCGCTCCAATTCCAACGGCTTCGGCCACTTCCTGCTGCCTGGCGTCATCCATTCCCTGCCGCGTCTGCTCTCCCTCTGCAACAATCAGGGCTGCTCGCTGAACTCCCTCATCAAGCAGAGCTTCTAAGCCAACAGCATCTCCTGCTCTTGTCTTAAAAGGTTTCCCGTCCTCTCCAAGGACTGTACCAAAGGCCACATGGATCAGATCTGTTTGAGAAAATTGCTCTCCAGCACGACACCCCCAAGAACGGGCAGTTGCAAACACTTGCTCAAAATGTTGGCTTTGACGGTGGTCAACAATGTAAAGGATTCGATCAGGCTTCCAGTGCTCGGCACGCCACGCTAGTGTTGCAAGATCTGTTGTCGCATAGAGAAACGCTCCATCGGCTTTCTGGACTAGGAGTGGCGCATCGTAACCCTCCAGGAAGACGCCAATCGCCCCTCGGCTTTCGCGTGCGATCCCACAAGTAGTAAGGTCATCGACAACTCCAGCGAGAAGTGGTTGGTAGCAACTTTCACCCATCGTGTGATCGAATGTGACATCCAATCGGCTATAGATTCGTTCAATCTCTTCACGACAGATCGGCATAAATTGTTCCCAAAGTGTGTTGTTCTCTGAGTCACCTTCGTGCAATTTGACAGTTTCACAAAGCACTTCCTGTCGGGCATCTGGGTACTTCTCGACCAGTTCTGCTGCGATAGAGTCGTGTGCAAGCTCCTCGGAATCCGCATCAACAACCTTGCGAACCAACCGATAGATTCTTCCTAATTCTTGTGTTGGATTTTCTTTGTATGCAGCCTCATCACGGCAACGCTTCCATCCCCAAAGGATCATTCCGAATTGTGTTCCCCAATCACCAAGATGATTGTCTGTGATGACCAAATGACCATGAAACCGCAAAATTCTTGAAAGTGCATCACCAATAACTGTCGATCGAATGTGCCCGACGTGCATTGGCTTCGCAACATTTGGCGATGAATAGTCGAGAACGATAGTCTGCGGCTGAGACACCTCTGCAACTCCTAAGCGATCATTACACCACGCCATCTTCACGCCGTCGGCAAGGGCCTGATCGAGAACTCGCACGTTAATAAATCCTGGACCAACGGGAGCATCGATTGGTTGAAAATATCTCCCAAATACCTGATCGTCATTTATTCGTGCAATTAAATCACTTGCCAAGTCCCTCGGTTTCACACCCATTTTCTTGGCTAACGGCATCGCCAATGTTGCCGTAAAGTCACCGAACTTTGGGTCTGCTGTCTCGCGAACCTGATCAAGCAACGATGCCATCTCTTCTGATGATATCTCCAAGGCACCTTCAAAAGCCGCTTGCTCGAGTACACGTGCAAGCACAGCCCGAAAGGCTCGCCTGAAATTTGTGATAGAAATTTCCTCGGACGACGGATTAGATCTTCTGGGCATGTGTACTCCAACCAAACAAAACGCCGGCCAACACGTGAGCAGGCATTACGAATTACTTTCGTACCAATCGTTTTTGTACTTCCGATCCTTCATGCAACCTGTAGCAAATATCACGGAAGACTCGACTGATTATACTTCGGGTCTTTCATTAACCCTGGGGCAATTCCACGCATTTTGCATCATCCCAGAGCTGTTCCAGGTCCCAGTATTGGCGTGAGTCCGCATCGAAAAGTTGAACAATCACATCTCCGTAATCGATGACAATCCAGCGACTCTCATCGTAACCTTCGATCCCTCGCTTCTCATCACCCCACTCGGCCTTAACGATACGCTCAATTTCGTCCGAGACTGAATGCATCTGACGACGGCTCGATCCTGTTGCGATCACAAAGTAGTCGAACACGTCAGTGACTGAACGCAAATCAAGCACTCGAATATCTTTCCCCCGGGTTTCTTCAATGATCCGCGCGATAGCGATCGCTAAGTCATGACCGCGTGCATTTTCACGAGGATTGTTAGAACTGGATATAGATTCAGTCACCGGCAACTCAAACAGTAAATGGACTCAGGAATGATCAGTGCAATAAAGTAAGAAGTTAACGAATCTCGGTGCAAGGTAAAACGACATGGGCTACAGTCCGGATATTCTCATAGCTGCGATACCAATCCCGGACAGAACAAGGTCAGGAAACTCTCGAGCGTTAGGGATTTCACCACGAACAACTCCCCTCCACCCTCCAGTCAAAAATATTTCCGCTTCAGAACCAAGCTCTCGCAGAGCCTCTTCTACCAATCGAGAAACCGCTCCGCGAATTCCGAAACCAACTCCAGCGGCGATTGCACTATTTGTTGAACGGCCCGGCATCGGCGGAGCCGCCCCTCGGCCAAGTGAAGACACTTCCGGCAAAAGGCTCGTGCCATCAGCAAGGGAACGAGCCAGTAATGCTGGACCTGGCAAGATAGCACCACCAAGAAACTGTCTGTCCGCCGACACCATATCAACAGAAGCTGCAGTACCACAGTCAATTACAACACAGCCATTCTTCGGCAAAACGAGACAGCTCGCTGCAGTTGCCGCAGCAAGCCGATCAATTCCAACACGATCCGGCCGGTCAGTCTTCACTCCCAAAGGAAAATCTGAAAACCGAACTCGGTGCCGCTGGACAAGAAGGCGACGAGTTGTACTCACGGACGAAATAACGGTCTCGAGTTGCGTTGCTGCTGCATCATAGACGCTTGCAATATAAAGCGTTGCCGAATCGGGAACTACCGCCATCAACCAATTTTCAAAATCATCACAATTGAAGTCACCGCTATCTAGATCGCACCGTCTTTCGAGAAGGGGCATGCCCTGACTAACCCCAGAAAGAAGAGCCAATTTCGTCCTTGAATTACCGACATCAGCAAGCAACATCTTGCTCGGGCAACCAGCTCCTTCTTGAGAGACCTTAGTGGACATCATTGATCTTTTCATCAAGCCTTAGTGTGTATCGTTGTCATGGGAGCTATTAAGCTTTTTAGCTATTGAATGAAGAAGCTGAGGAAGCCCATCTCCAGTTACGGCACTTACTGCAATCACATGAAGTCCCGTCTCACTGGAAAGCGCTGCCCTGACTGCTTCCGCCTCCGCCAACTCAGACTTGCTTACAACGAGTATCTCCGGACGGGCACCGAGGGATTCGTCATAAAGACTCAATTCCTGGCGTATCTTTTTGTAATTCGTTACTGGATCACTACCATCAAGTGGAGCTGGTTCCACCACATGAACCAGGATACCCGCTCGTTCAACATGGCGAAGAAACTCATGCCCAAGACCAACACCGGCGTGGGCGCCTTCAATCAACCCCGGTAAATCAGCAAGCACAAAACTCTGTTCGGGAGAAACCTCGACAATCCCAAGAACTGGCGACTTTGTCGTAAAGGCATAATTCGCAATTTCTGGACGAGCATGAGAAAGTCTCGATAGCAATGTACTTTTCCCTGCATTCGGAAGTCCGACCAGGCCCACATCCGCAATGACCTTCAACTCCAGAATCACCAGCCTCGAGACACCCATTTCACCAGTAGTTGACTCACGAGGCGCTCGATTTACTGACGACTTGAAATGCACATTCCCACGGCCCCCGGCACCACCCTTTGCTACAACAATTTTTTCGCCTGGGCGGGACAGGTCTTTAATCTGAAGTCCTGTCGACTCATCCACCACGATTGTGCCCGGCGGCACAAAAAGAATGACGTCTTTCGCCGATCGACCCTGGCGGTTGTGAGGCCCACCTGGTTTTCCGTGTTCAGCTCGCCATTGCTTTCTGTGAGAAAGGCCTGCAAGTGAATCGACCCCAACCTTCGCTTCAAGAATAATACTACCGCCTCGCCCACCGTCCCCACCGTCGGGGCCTCCTCGGGCAACATATTTTTCTCTACGAAAACTTGTGATGCCGTTGCCGCCGTTGCCAGCGGCTAACTCGACCTTGATTCGGTCAACAAACACGTGATGGCCTCTCGGGCCCAAGACTGGAAAAAATTAGTCTGCCGCTTGATCAATATTCACACGACGCCCTTTACGGTCAAAGCGAACAACGCCATCAGAAAGAGCAAAGAGTGTGTAGTCATTACCGATACCAACATTTGATCCGGGATGGAACTTTGTACCAACTTGCCGGACCAAAATACTGCCCGCAGTTACAGTCTGCCCGCCGAACCTTTTCACGCCACGTCGTTGGGCATTTGAATCTCGGCCGTTCCTGCTGGAACCTTGTCCTTTTTTATGAGCCATAGCTCAATCCTCAATCTTCTTAAATGTACTGAATGACGAAACTGGCATTTCTACTGAGATCACGTGAAATCACGTTTCGGGAATTTATAGAATATCCTCCTGTCGGGCATCGCGGAAGTCCCATAAATATTCCTCGCCTTCATTGGCTTTCATGGCCCTTTTAAAGAGTTCTGGGCCATCATGGCCAAACAGGCCTTTCAAAAGCTCATTGCGATCATCTTCAGGTCGATCAACAACCCGCCCAGGGTCATCCTCAGCCGGGTTCGCTACCGTTAGAAGCTTCGGCAACAGCACCTCAAGTGCCCGTCGACTTCCCGCCTGTTGAAGTTTCGCGCCATCCACCTGCAAAAGTTGCAGCAACGCAGCAGTACGAGCAATGGCTACCTCGTGAGAAATCTGATCAAGAGCAGAAGCAGATTCTCCAAAAAACCCTGCTGCCTCCCGACGCCGAATATCCATATTCCTTGCTTTTTCGAGTTCATTCACAATTCGAGCGAATGAAGGCAATGGTTCGGCCAGTACCAACTCTGGGGTTAGATTAATTTTCTTTAACGACTCTCTCCTTTGTTTATCCTGTTTCGGCGATACCGGCCCTGCTACCGCCTTCAGCAGTTCCTCCATCCAGCCAATGGCTTGCTCACCAAGAAAGGCAGTCACAAGACTCTCACGTTCCGATACACTGTCGACTTTTGCTAACGTTTTGGCAAACATTTCAACCGGCACTAAACCAGCACCTCCCTCCCAGTCTTCTTTTTCTGGTTCGAGAAAATCTTGCCAACGTACTCCAAGATTCCTTACGCCTTGGACATATTCTGCCTGTGTGAGAGCTGCTCGACTGGTAGCCTCAAGGAGTCGTGAACCAAGTGCAAAACGTTCAAATAGTCCTGAATGAACAACACTAACCTCCTGAAAATCATCATGATCCTCATCCCCTGGATGATAAAAATCAAGACGCAGACACTCCAACTCGCGACGCTCATACTTTGGTGCATGTTCAAGGTCTGTCTCAAATTCTGCGTCGTGTCGCCACCGGATTGAGTTCGTTAATCCGTACACAAATACGGAAAAAAAATCGATTCGCGGGTCAATGTTCTGCCAGACAGCTACGCCCCATCGCTCTTCACCTGGCTGAATCGGACGCTCTGATATTGAAACGCTATCGTGCAGCAGGTCAGAACGAATTTTTTCTCGACGACTGATTGGCGCAAGTGCTGACGAAACGAGCCGATCGAGATGATCCTGATGCTCTAAAAGCCCTTCGTCTCGGCTTAGTGCCTCGTGGGTCTCAAAAACGAAATGCGGCTCGAAGTGAACCGATTGATTAACAAACTTTGTAGATGGCTTTGTAAGGTCATCATTGCCCTCTTCATCTTTTTCAAAAATAACCCGCCGTGTGGACCCCCCCACCCCGGAAGCCACTTCCGCATTTTCATCAACAGCAATGTTCCGAACTCGATACAAGAGATACCAGACTCGCTCTTTCTGTATTTCAAGATTCTCTCCTGGCACCTCGACTTCAATGATCCGCGGTGGCCGATATGCAAACTCAAGACACCAGACATCCCTTAAGAACTGCCGGTCGCTTGCAAGGCCGATAAGCGTCTCGTGTGAGGGCGCATGCGAAGGATCCCACGCTCCACCTCGTCCCTGAGCCAACTCATGAAGATTCGCTTTTTGAGAAACGTCATTAACCGATTGATCTGGTGGAATCACTGTAAGGCTTTTTGTGCTCGGGCGGTCATTCGCAAAGACGAATGCCAACCCTACAAAGCCAACATATGCAGTTGCACACAGACGCACGAGTTGCTTCATCCCACACTCCAGGCATCATTTCGAGAAGCTAAACTGACCAAAAGATCTCTTCCATTGTTTGTAAGAAAGCAAAAAAAAACTAGCCGAAACTCCAATAAAAACTTTCTTCCTGTTCTCGTCCAACCTTGCATTCCCTCATCGCATTATGGGTTCTTGTTGCCGACACGCCAGCAAACCTATCATTCGGCTCATAATCTGTTTGTATTCATCACCATCTGGCTGCAGAACTATTGTTCACGAACAAGTTCAGCCGGAAACATGACATGCTTTTAATACGGTCCTGCCTAGGCTGCCATTTTATTCTGTTCGCATGGCTCTCCAGGCTGCCGGCTCGGCAAGACAGCCGCATCTACTTCAGCGGCTAAATTGTGATAATCCGATGCTCCATTGGAATCATTGGCATATTCGAAAATCGACTGCCCAAAGCTTGGCGCTTCCGCTAATCTTATGTTTCGTCGAATCTTCGTCTGAAACACTCTGGCGTCCTTCCATGATGGGTGCCCTTTGGCTGCTTCCGTAAAAAAAGATTCGACATCTCGTCCAACCTCAGCAGCGAGACGCGTACCTGCCTCGTACAGGCAAAGTGCCACCCCAAGCAACCGCAATCGGGGATTGATATGTTCCGCTGAGAGCTCAATCGTCTCGAGCAATTTACTCAGCCCGTGCAGGGCAAGGAAATGTGGTTGCAGAGGAAGCAAAACCTCATCAACGGCTGCCATCGCATTAAGTGAAAGTAGTCCTAATGATGGTGGACAATCGATAATAATGTAATCGAATTGTGACTGCTCTTTATCATCTTCAGTACTGGTAAGCGGGTGAGAAACGCTGTTCCATCCGGCATCCGATTTCAGCCTCTCACGCAGGATCGACTCCCGACCAGAACGACCTGCAAGAGCCATTTCCGCTACAGAAAGATCAAGATGTGAAGGTACAACCCAAAGGTTTTCTTGAGCCTGAACAAGTGCTGCCGCTAAGGGCTGATCGTTAACAAGAACATCGTATGCAGTACATGGGGCCGATGTCGGTGAAACACCAACATGAAGTGTTGCATGGGCTTGGGGATCAAGGTCAATGAGACAAACCTTTTTTCGTAATCGAGACAGCGCTACAGCAAGATTCACTGAAGTCGTGGTTTTGCCAACACCTCCCTTTTGATTCGCTATCGCTATCGATCGCATATCACCAGCCTCTCGGAAACGGCGCTGAAAACATCACATGTCGATTACCACATCAACTATCACTTTGGCAGACGATAGCTCCGGCAAGATGTTCAACAAAAGACGTCTTTTCACCGTTCTACCGGCAAGCCGACTCGCACATCAGTTCGAACCGACCCATTTCTCTGTACTTTCAACCCAAGTTTTCAGACCTTTGGCTATTTTTCCCAAAGCAACTCGCCCAGGTCTCCCAACTACCGCCAAGTTCCCTTCTTGAGGATTCTTCCCGAAATCAATGACTACAACGGTTTGTTTTGACACATTTGTTTGCTGGCTATCAGAAAAAACCAGCGCAAGATCCCATGCGGCATCTGGTAGCGGCACATACTCCGTAGTTCCTTTCTCTACCCATCGAAAATTTGCATCTTCAACAAGGCCCCTTCGGAGGTGCACCAAACCTTTTGCTTCAGTGATATCCTCAACCCGAATTGCTTCTAAACGACCCGTATGCCGATCATTAGAGAGAGGCTTCAACTGCCACAATTCAACGAATGGTGATTTCGAAATCTGCTCTGCAGCCCGAGTGCCGTAAAAGGTCAGGCATCGACGGGTCTGCTGCCACTGAAACCAGACGCCGATTGCAGCCGCCAGGAGACCAAGAGCAAGAAGACCGATAACAAGCATGGAACCGTGTATGCTTCGGAGCACAACGCTGCCTTTTTTATGAAAAAACTGCTGAAAAAATAAAGAGAGTCGAGACACCCTCTTCTTCAATATATACTCAACTCTAAATTTGTACGAACGGAACGTTACGTCATCATTGTCAGAGAAAGTACCGATGCCTAACCAATTTGATCCATACAGGGATGCACTCGTCGTAGAAAAGCACACCGTTTGGCCTGATGAGTACGAGGATTGGTCTGAGAATGACCGTAGCCGTATTGAGGCACTGCTTCACGCAAGTCCGGAAGAAGCGTTGGATCTTGACTACGTGCGCCAGCATTCTGGATTTGCTCGTATCATTACGGTTACTCCCGACGATCTTGAACGAGTGGCGGCGACATAACGTGGAACGACATGAAATCAATGTTCGGCTTGATGAAACCGTCGCAACAACACAACCGGTAACTCGTTCGTACACAATTCATGTCGGCCATACGATACTTCAAGATATCGGGGGCTTACTTAAAGATAACCGTGTACAAAGAGCGGTCGTCGTTTCTGATCAAGCCGTACATGCAACGCACGGTAAGACGGTAACGGAAGCTCTCCGCGACGCGTCGATTACGCTTGACCACCTCACGATTCCGTCTGGTGAAGCATCTAAGTCTCTGCATGAAGCTGAGCGATTATGGAATGAATTCGCTCGCCTTAAGATTGATCGCAAGACGGCGATACTTGCAGTCGGCGGTGGTGTCATAGGTGACCTTACCGGGTTTGTCGCTGCTGCTTTTTCGCGAGGATTAGATTTCTGGCAAGTACCAACGACTTTAGTGGCCCAGGTTGATAGCGCCATAGGTGGAAAAACCGGGGTAAATCTTTCAGCGGGCAAGAATCTCGTCGGAGCTTTTTGGCAACCGCGAGGAGTTGTGGCCGATATACGCACGCTTACAACACTGCCGGATAGTGAATATATCAGCGGGCTCGCTGAAGTCGTAAAATATGGCATGATTTTGGATGCTGACTTTTTTCAGTGGCTTGAAGAAAATGCCTGTCGTGTCAGAGATCGAGAACAACGATCTGTCGCCCATATCGTCCGTCGCTCAGCAGAACTCAAAACGTTTGTTGTCGAAAGAGATGAACGCGAAATTACTGGTCTGCGAGCCTGTCTCAACTACGGCCATACATTCGCCCATGCTTTCGAAACAGCGACTGGTTACGGCACGCTTCTTCACGGCGAGGCTGTTTCTCTAGGAATGATGGCAGCAGCACGGCTTGCTTGCTCACTAAATCGGATTGATCAACTCGTTGTTGATCGACAACAAAAACTTCTTGAAACACTCGAACTACCTGTTTCAACACAGACGCTTAACGGCATAGAAAACGAAAATCTTTTGGGCATTATGTCCCGAGACAAGAAAAGCATTGGGGGTAATCTACGATTCATTCTCCCAAGCACGATCGGTGAAGTTGAAACCGTTGACAACGTTTGCCAGGAATTAGTTACTTCAGCAATCAACAGCCTTCGCCGTGACTCCTAACCTATTTCGAACTCCCTGCAATCAACCACAAGAAGCTGCAAGTGAAGCGACACAATGCTCACTCACTGACTCCGCTTACTGTCACTCGTCGGAAATCAATTCACCAGCTCGCTTCCAGCCCCATCCCGCCTTGATCACCGACTGGAATTGGTACAACTCGCACCTGAAAGCCTGCGAAATGATGCTCTGTACGGCTGACTGCTAATGAACTTGCCCAGGCAAGGTACCAACCCAGGAATGCCTGGGAAGAGTAGTGGGCATCGTCGTTGATTCGTGAGAAACCAACGAATGTTGAACAGACGTAAAGTGTTCCTTTGGCGAGTGGGTTCTCAACCATATCAGCCGCCGCAAGAAATGGAATTGCCCCCATAAATGAGTGGCCGCTTACCCCATTATTATCCTGAA
>PVBE010220229.1_pt1 | contig 13040 bp, 9 predicted proteins | sample 1631181 | NCBI WGS metagenome assembly PVBE01 (sample SAMN08397723, study PRJNA350692) | Marine metagenome, whole genome shotgun sequencing project. | isolation source: water | place: Pacific Ocean | collected 2012-04
AAACTTTTCGCTACTTAACCTAAATGAAATGAACAGGTGGTTGGAAAATAAAAATTTTGATGTTTTAAAAACAGACCTTGATTGGTCTGTAGATTTTTCTTCTGGGTCGCCCGGAGACGTTTGTCTTTCTATCGAAACAAATCTTCCCGATCTTGCAAATTTGATACGTGATTTTATTCACGGCGTGGGGAGTTCAATGGTTTTTCCTGCAGCCACAGTTGCAATAAATGACTATGTTGAATCTTTTGTAAAGATTCAACTTGAAAAAAATTCTCTTTGTAGTAAAGAGGCGGCAAATAGACTCGCTTTTTCTGTTGTTTTACAACTTTTGGGTATGGAAATTAGGGCACTTCTTGGTGATGATAAGGCGCGCTCTTCTTTGGCAATTCGAGCTGCGGCGGTTCTAGCAGACATTGAGGGGCAAGTTCGCACTAATATTTCAATCAAGGTGCTTGTTGAGTCCCTCTCTATGAGGTGGTCTCATCTTTGTCGTGGAGACGCTACGTTGATGCCTGTTTCATTTGAATAATCCCCCCATATTTTGTTGCACTCATTTTTGTACACATGACGATCATTACCACGCCAGCACACACCATGCCGGTACTTAGCAATTGACCTCTTGACAAGCCAAAAATTATCGAAACGCCCTCGTCCGGCTGGCGAAATACTTCTGTCAAAACTCTAAGTAATCCATACACAATTAAAAACCAGCCACTTACTACGCCCGGTTTTCTTGGAACTAACCAAACTAATATTAATGCTCCAAGCAGGAGGGGGCCGTCGCTTATTGCCTGAAAAAGCTGGGAGGGATACCACGCCGTTAACACGGGAGCTATCGTTTCGGTAACAGTGGTGTTTCCTGCATATGCTTCTGTGACAATTTGCTGATAAAACGTGTCGTTTCCGCTTACTATCGTTGTCCTGAGTGGTTCTAGGGCGGCTAATTTTTCTCCAAATTGTTCGGCGTTATGTGTCCAAACTTCTGTAATTTCGCTTGGATATTTCACGGACCACCAGGGCGCTTGGGCTTGATTATCAATTTGTTTGCCCCAGAGTTCGCCGTTTATAAAATTCGCAACACGACCAAAAAACAAACCTGCTGTTCCCCCAACACTTGCTAGATCGGCGAGGTGCATAACTGGAATTTTATGTTTACGGCCCCAAACAACAAACGCAACAAGCACTCCAATAATTCCGCCATGGCTCGCCATGCCTCCGCGATTGATTGCCAATAAATCCCACCAAGGAAACGATTCGGAAAATCCAACAAAAAGGTGTGGGTCATAAAAAAGTGCATATCCAATTCGACCCCCAAACAGCACGCCCAGCACGCCTGCAAATAATAGGTCGCCTGCCTGACCTGGTGTTAGTGGCGATCGATCCGTTTTAGCCATCCAACGAATGAACCACCAGCCAACAATAAACCCTGCAATATATGCCAAGCCATACCACCGCAAACCAACACTTTCTGTGAGCTGGATGGCAAATGGGCTAAGTTGGTGAATGTATGCGTCTGCAAGCACGGTGCAATAGTACCCGCACCTGCGTATGATTTGCAGATTATGACAAAAATGCTAGACGCCAAACAGCTTGAACCACTTCGCTACGCAATTGATCGGGTCCGAACAGGTCATTCGCTAAGCGCATCAGAAATAGCAGATGCGTGGCGAATCTTGATGTCTGGCAAGGCGCCAGAAGGGCTTATTGGTGCGCTTCTTGCTGCGCTTGCAACTCGCAAACCAACTGGCGAGGAACTTTTTGGTGCTTCTTCAATTATGAAGGAGTTTGTGCAAAAAGTACACCTCGAGGGTGATTGCACACAATTTTTAGATACATGTGGTACGGGGGGTGCTCCAAAAACATTCAACGTCTCAACCGCCGCCGGAATCGTGCTTGCTGCTTGTGGAGTAAAAATTGCAAAACACGGAAATCGCTCTCGAACCGGCAGGGGATCCGCTGAAGTTCTCGAGTCGCTTGGTATCAACATTCACGCAACCCAACAGCAACAACAGGCGTCGTTCGAAGAAGAAAATATTTGTTTCTGCTTCGCTCCAAATCACCACAAGGCCGTTGCAAGTGTGATGCCCGTACGAAAACAGTTGGGGTTTCCAACTATTTTTAATTTACTAGGACCACTGTCAAATCCATGTGATGCTGGTAGGCAACTGCTCGGTGTTTGGGATGATGCGTTTGTCGTCCCAATGGCGGAGTCTCTGCTGCAAAGTTCTACAACTAAATCTGCCGTCGTTCATTCCCATGATGGTTTAGATGAAGTTTCTGTTTCAGCCCCAACAAGAATGGTATTGGTTGATGATGGAAAACTTGTGGAATCAACGATCGATCCAGAAAGCCTAGGACTCGAGATATCAAGGTTGGAAGATCTCGTTGCCAGCGATCTAAACCAAGCAACTGCATTTGTGCGAGACACGCTTTCGGGAGCTCTTCAAGGGGGAGTACGGGACATGGTTGTGCTCAATGTGTCAGTAGGTCTTTTTCTTGCCGATCGAGCCCAAGACCTCTCTGAGGGCCTTCAAATTGCAAATGAAACTATAGACTCTGGAAGAGCAAACGAAACACTTCTGAAGTGGGTAAATATTAGTTTTTCTTCCTAACCCACTCATACACCAAAGCAACACATACATAAAGAAAATACTCGTAGTCTTCGTTGTATGTCCTGTCAATTTGTGGAACAAACTAACAATCATTGTCTAAGGCGTTTATAAACAACAGGTTGTGAACAGGCCAACCATTCAACAAGCTGTCGACAAGATTGTTGTTGGTGGGTGGAAGTGTGCAAATAGATTATGTAAAGCGCGTTTGTGTCACATTACTCAACGTGTGCACCAGACAGTAGAGTAAAAGATATCCACCACTTATCCACAAGGGTGTTGTGGACAAAATATTATTAATCTTTGTCCAAAGAGAGCCGACTTTGAAGCCTCGTAAGGTCTTGGTCAAGTTGGTCATTTAATGTAATTTTAGAATCAACACTTTTGATCGCGTGCATAACAGTCGTATGATCTCGACCACCGAAATAACCACCAATCTCCTCAAGGCTAAACCGCGTGTGGCGTCTTGCTAACCACATTCCAACCTGCCTTGGCATTGTGATGGATTTGTTTCTTCTCTTGGAGAGCAGGTCTATGAGCTTTACATCATAAAAATCGCTGATTGCATCAAGAATGTCTTGAATAGAAACGTGCTTTGGGGCATCTTTTAAACCACTTCCGCTTGAAAGGGCAGTCTTTGCCATTGCCAAATCAATAGGAGAACCATCAAGAAGCGAAAGCCCCTGCAGTTTTGTCATTGCCCCCTCAAGTTGGCGAATATTTTGATCTAATCGAGCGGCGATATAGTTTGACACCTCATCTGGAATATCTATATGTCGAAGCGCTGCTTTCTTTTTAATTATTGCCACCCTTGTTTCAAATCCAGGAGGATCGATACCCGCGACAAGCCCACAGCTAAATCTGCTTATAAGGCGATCTTCAAGGTGAGGAATTTCATTTGGAGGAGCATCTGAGCTTAGCACAACTTGTCTTCCCGACTGAAACAACGTGTTGAATGTGTGAAAAAACTCTTCTTGTGTTTGCTCTCGGTTTGAAAGGTCGTGAATGTCGTCAATAATTAGCATGTCGAATGCCCGAAACTTGTGTCGGAAGTCAGACATTTCACCAGCTTGCACAGATTCTAAAAACTGGGTTAAAAAACCATTACAAGAAACATAGTAAATTTTCATCGAGTCATTCGACTGCATCGCTGTTTGACAAATTGCTTGTAACAAATGCGTTTTGCCAAGTCCAACACCACTGTGAATAAAGAGGGGGTTATATGCTTGTGCCGGTTTTTGCGACACAGCAATCGCTGCTGCGTGCGCAAGTTGATTGCCGGGGCCCACAACAAAGTTATCAAAACTGTAGTCAGGGCTAATCAACATATCCCCAAAAGCCCCATCGGCAATAACAGAACCAGAAGGGTTGAACGGCTGTGGTGGAGTGACTTGAAAATCAAGTTCTCTAGTATTTACAAAATGAACACCGAGCAGGTGACCAGTAATAATTTGTGCAGCCTCAACAAACTGGTTTTTACACTTTCGTTCAAGATAATTTAATTGAACATCTTCTTCTAAATAAATAACAATAGAACCGTTTGAAATTCCAAGGACATCTATATCCTCAAACCATTTTCGGCACATTCTTGGGTGTTCTTTGCGCAATTGTGCCAACAAATCTAAACGAAGCTGTTTTACGTTGACACTGTTTGTTGACACAGGTAAAAAAGTTTAATCAATAGAAACAAATTAAACAACACAACAAACAATGAAATAAAGATTTATTTATTATTCCGCAACAAGTTCTAACTGTTTTTCATAACGATCGCGATTTGTTTTATGATCCATAAGGAGGTGAATTCTTGAAAGGTCACTTGGGTTTACTTTTTCAACAATTGCCGCGCGGGCCTGTTCTATCGTCGTTCTTCTGCTCATGTGTACAAGAACAACATCTTTAGCACCCCATATTGTGAGTAACTCAGCAACATCGTCTATATGTAGATGTTTCCCAACAGTAGCCCTTGAGCGGTGATCCTTTTCAAAAAAAGTACACTCACTGATGACGATTGGAGATTGAACAAATTCATGTCTACAGAGATGATCGCCCATTTCAGTGTCCCCAGTAAACGCAACGATTGGCAATTGAAGGGTTTGGGTTATTTCCGTACCCGAGAGTTTTATTTCACGAAGCTTTGATTGTGGCATGTCGCGAAACTCTTCTCGTAATTTTTTTCGATATTCAAGCACCGCATACGACATTGCGGGTACACCGTGATCTGCTTCAATGCCCTTGAGCATAATATTTGGCTTAATTTCATATTCACCGTTTGGGGCGAGGGGAATAATATTGTGTGGTGTGTTTTGCTGCTCCAAACCAGCCCAGCCACCCATCATCTCTTGGATTGCAGCAGCTATTTCTTCATGGCACACACAGGTGCCGGTCCCCATTTTTTGAAAAAACCGCTGGCTGAAATAGTATGGAAGGCCGGCCACATGATCCATGTGGCCATGTGTGATAGCGACAACAGATGCAGAGAGGGCTGGTTTTGGACACAACCCAATATCAAAAGCGAGGTCGAGTTCGGGCATATGGACAACAGTTTGTTCTCCAGCTATGCTTATTCCCTGAATTCGATAGGGCGGAACATATAAAAAACCCATTTTTCCAGTCGAGAAAGGTCGTCGGGGCAACATATCAAAACTCCAGAAGCAACGCTTTCACGCAGCTTGGCTAAGCGAGTGTTCCGAAGAGGAATCGAACCTCTACGACCAAGAAAACAAAATGCTTGGCTTCCAAACCTTAGGGTGAACGGAACGTTGCATATATTTTAACCCAAAAATAAAACAGAAGTAGCAATCAAACCGGTTCAGATAATTGTTTTGCTAAATTAACAAGCAGTTTCCCGCACGAATTATTTTGCAAAGAGCCAATTGAATCTACAGCCCCGTCTACAAGTTCACAAATAACACCTTCCGCCAACCCAATAGACGAAGTGTTGATTAACATTTTTTTAAGGCAGGTTAAATCATCGTTTTCTAACGCACTTCGTAATTCTGGCAAACAATTAGGATTTTGTTCTAACATTAAAATTGCGGGTAAAGTCATTTTACCCTTTGCAACATCTTTGCCAGTTGGTTTTCCAGCAACATGCTCGTCAGCTAAAATGTCAATCAAATCGTCTTTAATTTGAAATGCAGTACCAATAGAATTTCCAAAAACACCAAGATCACAAATGGTTTCATCATTTGCTCCGCCGAGAATCCCACCAATTTTGCACGACGCAGATATGAGAGACGCAGTTTTGTCGTGAATGATTTGATAATAATCTTCTAAACTTAGGTTTATGTCATTTCGATGATATAACTGAACAAGCTCGCCCGCACACAAAGTGTTCGTTACATCGCCAAGCAAAAGATTAAGGTCTGGATTTCGAATGGTTGAACAAAGGTGAAAAGCGCTTGACAAAAGATAATCACCAAGCATGACAGCACCCTCGTTTCCCCACAGGGAGTTAACTGTTTGGCCACCCCGCCGAATATCAGCCTCATCAAGTACATCATCATGTACCAACGTTGCAAGGTGTATCAACTCAACCACACCAGCAGCTCGATATACATCGTCTGTTACCACATTGCTTTCTTGGACAGACCGCCACGACAACAACACAAGGGATGGCCTTAACATTTTCCCCCTGTAACCAGAGAGGTATCCGCAAACGTCATTAACAGCATCATGTTTACTTTTAAGATGAGTTTCTATTAAAGAACCCACCGAATCAAGCTCTCGTGATAACCACAAACCCACATCTGTTGTCATATTTAACAACGTGTTCATAATTATTTTAGAGCAGCCATATACGCAACCCACCCAGCGCAAGCTTCTCCACGACTATCAATAGACCACACCCCATTTCCATCGCCATCCTCATCAGTTCCCTCCCAATACACAACAACACTGCTAAAACCAGCGTCTAAAAGAACATCTTTAATTTCTGGAAGTGTCCAAAACCGCCACTCGTATGTAAAAGCCTTTTTAATTTTTGAACCGTCTGGAAACTCAAAATGAATATAGTTAACAACATCTCCAGTAATGGGATTAACGAGGTGCTGGTCCCAAATATATGTAAAACCATCCATATCCCTCTCTTCATCCATTTCTAAAAACGAGTCACTGCCACCATACGCGTCTAATAAAAAGATACCATCGTCTTTGAGACCCCTTTTTACACTTTTAAAATAACGAAGCAATTGCTCACGTTTTTTAAATCCATAATAACTAAAGTTCATAGCAAGCGTGCAATCGACAAGCGGGATGTCGACAGTGAATACATCATGTTCGATGAGGTCCACCCTCGATATTTGATTTTCTGTTAACTCAGATGCAATTTTATTATTTGCCCAAGCAAGCACAGATGGATCAAGATCAACCCCGACAACCCTGTTGATATCGTTTTGTTTTACCCACTCCCGAGCGACGGCAGAGGTCCCACAAAAATCCTCTCGAATAACAACAGGTTTTCTTTCTCGCAACTCATCCCACGCCTGATAAATAAGGCTTACCTCAGACTCTGGGCACTGAACAGATCGCTCATAGAGATCATTAATATCTGCTGTTTTTGCTGTAATCCAGCCTTCTTTTACAGGTCTAGCCATAGTTTGTAAAGGATAATCTTTTTACCTGTATGCGTGGTAAATAAATGTAACAATTATTCAACTGGTTGAAGCGTGAGCGGATCTCGTAGAGGAAGTTCAACAACCGAACCACCAATAATTTTACGAACATCTTCCATTGTTGCACGGTCGTTTCCCCCAGAGATAACACCCCAATTTCCAACCACGAGCATTGCCATCTTATCTTCGGACAACAAATCGTTTGCCACGCGCAACACATCCTCTGCTTGTACGCTTGTGATTCTGTTTTTATAAGTAGACCAGTAATGGGGATCACGGCCAGAAATATAGTCAGAAACAAAAACCCCAACTATTTGCGCTTGTGATTGAAAAGTTGATGGAAACTGCTCAATAAGAGCGCTTTTTGCTAGGTTTAAATCATCTTCTGAAACCAACTCTGTTTTAATTTTATTAATTTCGTTAAAAATTAGATCAGCAGCCAGTGCCACGGTTTTACTTTTTGATTCATATCCAGCGCCCCACAAACCATCCATATAAACCCCAGGTACTAAAAAAGACCCCGCACTATACGCAAGTCCCTCGTTTGAACGAACAGTTTGCGTAATTCGGCTACTAAAACCACCGCCACCAAGAATATAATTCATAATAGTGGCAGCCTCTAAATCTGGGTCACCTTGACGAAGTGAACGAAGCCCAATTCGTACCCCGCCCTGAGAAACATCTTGATCTACAAAATAAATACCAGGGATATAAGCAGAATTAATTTCTGGAGGAGCAGCAACCTTGTTTCCAAACACCCAATCACCAATATAATTTTCAAGAGTTTGCAACATTTTATCCGTGTCAAAATCCCCACTAACCGAAATGATCATGTTTGATGGGTTTATGATTTGGTTATGAACAGACTTTAAATCATCAACAGTAACCGAACCAACCATTTCACCAGTCGGTTGCCTACCCATGTACGAGTTTCCATACAAAAGAGCCGCCGTTTCCCGCCTTAATATTGCCGAAGGCTGATCATTGCGCTGTTTTAGATTTTCAACAATACTATCCCTCCTTAAATCAACCCTTGATTGTTGAAACCCCGGGTTTCGCAACATGTCAATAAATAAAGGCAAGCTTTCATCTAAATTAGAAGAAAGACTATTAAGCGACGCGGTTATTGTTTCTTTGGAACCACGAACACCAGCGCCAGCAGCCAAAAAATCAAACCTTTCATCAAGATCTTCTGCAGAAAGAGAAGTTGTGCCACCATTTCGAACAAGGCTAGCCATCATTGTTGACAAACCAACCCTATCAACAGGGTCAAGATACGAGCCACCCTTAAATGTAAACGAAATATTAACAAGCGGCAATTCCTTGTCTTCGGCCAGATAAACAGGTATCCCGCTAGAAAGTTCACGCCTATATTCAACAGAGGATGGGGGAGTAAAATTGTATTCTGGGAACACAATATCGCTCGGGTGATTTGGTACGCCAAGCGCCGTTGAAAGCAAAACTGTTTGGATAATAATCATTGTCAAAACCTTATATATATTTTCTTATTTATTTTCTTGTTGTGTAAGTTCTGCGATGCGGTCAGCTATTTTTAAAATCATAAATTCAATTACCACCCGGTCTTTGTCTGGCACGGTTGTAACCACGCCCTGCATGGCGCCGTAAATTCTTGTTAAATCATTAAGGTCCATCGTCTTCATGTTTTCAATAAAAGCATCTGCCTCAACCTGTTGTTCAGGGGTTAATTCTAAAGAACCAGAAGCATCATTAACAACCACCACTTCGCTTGTTTCCACAACCTCATTATTAGGCGAAGTTTTTTCCTCTTCCGCTACTCGTTCTTCAAGTTTTTGAAGCAAATAATCAAATACGGGTTTAAATTCTGGGGGAACCTGCGCGGATTGCATGCGCATTCCAGCAAGAGCCGGACCAAGTTCTTCTGAAGGAATATTTTCAAGTTCTTTTAGCGCCTGTTTGATCATTGCAAGTTGTTCTGGTGAAAAAGCCTCCAAATCTTCATCAACAGGATCAGCATTAGCAGATCGATGATAAATAGCGACCGAGCTGTTGTTTTCATCAAAATATGTATTTGCTAGGGTCATAATATCATCGCCCGTGACACGTAAAAGGGAATCAGAGGCGGTATTGATGTAGTTCCAATCCCCAAACATTTCAAAAAACCCCAATTGAATCATGAGATAAAAATTACTTTGAAGCCCCCTATATTGATCAGCAACAATATTGTTCTTAACCTTTTGTAATTCCGCTTCCAAAACAACCTCATTTTTTAAGAGTTCTACTTCCCGATACCAAGCTGCCTCAAGTTCTTCGGGAGACGAATCACCCTTTACCGTTGCTTTAAAAGAAAAAGAGCCTGCGTATTTTTTACCATCAAAATGAGCACCCGCACTTGCAGCAATCTCATCCCCCTCAACCAAACTTTTAAATAACCGACCAGTTCTTCCATTTAGTACAGCGGACATAACTTCAAACACGTAAGAATCTTTGTGCCCAAAAGGAACCGCGTGGTATCTAACTTCTATTTGTGATTGCGCATCAACTTCGCCAACAAGCCGCTGTGGTGCCTTTTGCGCGGGTTCAATAGTGGGAACAGGTGGTGGCGGCGTTCCTCTTGTTAACCGGCCAAAATACTCTTCAATTAAATTTTTGGTGGAGGCAAGTTCAAAATCCCCAACAACAACTCCAATTAAATTGTTTGGTCGGTAATAAATATCAAAGTATCGTTTTGCTTCTTTAAGTGTATAACTGTTTAAATCACTGGGCCACCCAATAACAGGCCATGAATATGGCGAAGCCTCCCAAAACATAGAGTTAAACTGTTCATCAAACTTGCCCGTCGGCGAAGAATCCGTTCGCATGCGTCTTTCTTCATGTACAACATCGCGCTCAGAGAAAAACTCACGGAACACACTGTTTTGAAGGCGGTCGGATTCCATCCAACACCACAGTTCAAGCTTGTTTGCCGGAAGACCATTAATATAAAACGTGATATCTTCAGAAGTAAAAGCATTCATACCAACCGCACCAGCTTTTTGATAAACAGAAGAAAACTCATCTTTCACAATGACAGATCGGTGTTCATTCATTGTTTCCACAATTTCTTTGCGGAGTGCGGCAAGTTGTGGCGTGTCGTATTTTTCGTCCCACGGATCATCAATTTCGCCAGCCCTAAAACGGTCATATTGCTCACCCCAAACAATATCAAGCATCTGATCTCGAAGCGAACTTTCCTTTTCGGTGAATTGCGCATCTGCAACCGCGTCACTTGTTCCAATAGTATTGGTTCCCTTGAACATCAAGTGTTCAAAATAGTGACTAAGGCCCGTAATTCCAGGGCGTTCGTTCACAGACCCAACCTTTGCAACCCACCCAACAGCGACGTTATTGGGTTCTGCAGAACGCTGTAACAAAATGAATTTCATTCCATTATCAAGCGTGAAAACATCGGGTTCTACTTGTTGAGCAAAAATAGCTTGCGTACAAAGTAGTGTTGAGAGAATTGTTAAACAATGTTTCATGAAAGTGCTCCAACTTTTCAGTTGTCGTTATTGTGTGAAATAGACCCCTGTGGTTTACAATCGCGAAGTGTATCAAAATACCAACAATTCAACGAATGATAAAGAAGTGTTTTTCAATATCGAGGTGAGAACAGATGACGAGACGAGGGTGGCAGAGGCAACGAAAGCGACACGGCTGGTTGCCTGTGGGGAAAAACCTAAAAATGGACTCGTTTTGTCATTTCTTGATTCTCATACAGAACTCCGGCGCAGTGACGCGAAAATAGGAAACGGCTATTTTGTTGATTTTTCAAAGGTTGACAGAAGGCAAGGTGCGGGAAATTTGTCAAAGAAGCAGCCGTTGCCCAAGGCTATTGGTTCAACGAATCACACAATAATAGATGCAACCGCCGGTTTTTGTGGAGATGCCATTCTTCTTGCCTTAATGGGTTTCGAAGTAATTGCAATCGAAAGATCTCCAATTGTTTCAATTCTTCTTCGAGACGGAATGAGGCGAGCAAAAGAAGACGTGGAACTTGTTGATGCTATTGGTAACAATTTACAGATTGTTGAGGGTGATGCAAAACAACTGTTACAAACAACTAATAAAATAGATGTGGTGTACATGGACCCAATGTTTCCAGAGAAAAAGAAAAAATCACCACTTCCCCCAGGGCGCATTCAAATTTTAAGTCAAGTTGTTGGATCTGATTCTGATGCAGACATATTGTTTCACGAGGCTCGAAAAACAAATGCAAAAAGAGTGGTTGTGAAGCGACCAAACCACGCGCCCCCAATAGGAGAAGACCCCGTAGCGGTGCACAAAGGAAAACAGGTGCGCTATGAAGTGTATGGAGCAATGAGATAAAAAAACGACCCGCTTTATACGGGTCGTTTTTATATGGAGCATATCGGGCTCGAACCGATAACCTCTGCCTTGCAAAGGCAGCGCTCTCCCAATTGAGCTAATGCCCCAGTTGTTCCCAAAAAGGGAACTGTGGGCAAAGAAACATCCAACGGGAGTCTACTGGTCGTTTCTAAGCAAGTTCACTATTGTATATCACTAGGCACCTTAGCGGTAGTGGGTGCAAGAAGATCGAACCCGGTTGCCTCAACAACATTTACTCTCCACGAAGCATCCCAATCTACATTTCCATTAATTCCAACAACTTGCCCAACCATCGTAGAGAGATCCCATGCTGGGTTTGTCGGTACATACCCAATGGTTCTGCCAGAATCATTTTGAATCCTGTACATAAACGGTCGAATTTTCCCATTAAACGTGTTTGATAAGGCTAAACGGCCAACCAAGGCATAATCTCCATATGTGCTCATTACTTCAATATATTCAGAAACAGCACCAGATTCAGTACCTAGTTTTGCTCGCAGTGCTGCAATTCGTTCTCGTTGTGACTTAAGTTGCTTCCAAACCTCAAGTTGTTTCATGCGCCCGGTGGAAATTCGCTCAATCACAATATCACCAATGTTTTCCTCTAACAGTTGCCCATAAAGATCGTGTAATGGCGCAATTTCTGCCCCCATTATAGGTTCGTTAGAAATGACAGCCCACGCGTCTTCGAGTTCAATAAGAGTAAGTGTTTGTAATTCTTCTGTGTTTTCGTCGGAAACACCATCAACAAGTTCAAGCACCTCTTTTTCAGAAGAAACGTTTACCGTTTCTACAACAGGCTCCACAATAATCTCTTCAATTGTTGGCTCGGTTGTTTTTGCGATTTGCGAAACATTGATCCACGCAGTCGCTTCTTGGGGAAGCGAAACAGTATGCACAATATATGCCTCTTTGTGCAAAGTTCCTGGTTTTTTTCTCTCGGTATTTATAACCTGTACAACATCACCATCACCTAAGCGATAGACAGGTCTCCAAGATCGGTACATTTCATCCGACTCAACATTTTTCGCAATAATTTCCAGTTCGCCAGTAGAGGTACCACTATCACCCTCAACCATAAATACCGAAGAATTTTTTTCTGGATATTTGATATATCCAATTACACCATCAAAAGAACTTCCTTCAGTAACAATTTCACACCAATCCTGTCTTTTTCCAACAACACGAACAGTGTCACCAGTTGTTAAAAAAGAGATTGGATAATAACTCTCATTAGCGCCACATCGCACGGCGGCGGAGTCGGTAGTGATCTCTCCCCACCAAGAGTTGTCAGAATCAACTCCATCTTGACCATGTGTTGCAAAAGTGAGTGATGCGACCAATACAGCCGCAGTGTTCCAGAGATTAGATTGATTTGTCATGTTTCGCCTCCTCGACATCCATGCTTGGGGGTTTCTAGCTAATACTTTTGTGTGAGAATATCGCCAAT
>PVBE012572270.1_pt1 | contig 13040 bp, 11 predicted proteins | sample 1631181 | NCBI WGS metagenome assembly PVBE01 (sample SAMN08397723, study PRJNA350692) | Marine metagenome, whole genome shotgun sequencing project. | isolation source: water | place: Pacific Ocean | collected 2012-04
CGGGAAGAGCCCGTGCGAGCTGTGCAACGAGTACTGTCCTGAGGAGATCGACGATCCCAGGATGTGCCCGATCATCTGCGGCGAGGTCTGCCGGATGGCGGACGAGGTTGCCGATTTCCGTGGTTTCAAGCCGCCCAGACACGACGATGGACGTGAGTCGAGCGGCCTGACATGCTGCCAGCCGGACCGGGGTGCGGCCACACCCGCCTGCATCGTCGATCTGGGCCAGCCGTGTCCCGATAGGTACCGTCCCCTCGAGGACGAGTGGGTGGACCCATTCAATGATGGCAACTGCATCGGTGACAAGGGCGATCGCGGTCCTCAGTGCAGAGAGCTCGACCTGAGCGACGCACGTTTCCCTGAGGATGGGGGACGATACAGAGATGATGGCCGTGATGGGGGACGATACAGAGATGATGATCGATATGATAGACCGTTCATGGGTGATGATCGAGACGAGGGACGGTTCAGAGATGATTATGGGGATGAAGGTCGGTTCAGAGATGATGACCGATGGCTCCCACCGCCCGACCTCCCGCCGAAACACGGACCTGGAGACGTGTGCAGAGAGTGCGTTGAAGAGTGCTTTGCCAAGGGCGAGGACGGGGCCGAGTGCGGGTTCATCTGTGAGCGCCCCTGTGGCGTCGATGCCTGTGAGATCTGCGAGAAGGGGTGCCGTATCAATGGCCTCCCGCCAGCCGAATGCCATAACACTTGCCGGCCCGCGTGCGAGAGGCCGGATGAGTTTGGTTATGACGAGGGAAGCCAGTGCGATCGCTGTGTGGACGACTGCATGGACGAGCTCGGCAACCTGGATGAGTGCAGCGGGATATGCGAGGATGCGTGCCACCGCGATCCGTGCTCTGTGTGCGAAGGTCGCTGTCCGCGGGTCTTGGGTGACGCGAGTGAGTGCCACGACACATGCGGTAGGGTGTGCGACAGGGCACCGCCGGAACCATCCGGTCCAGATCCCATCACCCTCTGTCGGGAGCAGTGCAAGGGGCAGGGAGAGGCTGAGGCGTGCATGAAGTTCTGCATCAGGCGATGGGACAAAGGGACCCTATCCGGGCCCTCCGACGACACTGTCAGGTCGGCGTTGATGGAGAGGAAAGAGGCAGAGTTCCGCGGCTCGAACCAGGATGTGCACGACACAGACCTCCGTGAGAACCTGGACGAGCGGTACACTTCCATCGAGTCCCACTTCGGGAATGCTTCCGTGGCGCGGGGATGGCGTAACACCCTGATCGGCCTCGATCTGTTGCCCCTGGGGAGCTACCCGCAGGTGACCATCGAAAATGAGGAACGCACGTATGACTACTATGGTAGGCTCTCGGCGACGAGAACGACCACTACCAAAAACTACGAGGGCTCGGAGGAGGAATTCACCAGGGAAACCTTCATCGAATATGGCTCCCTCGGTGAGGTGATGGAGATCCGCGAGACCACCGTGACCGGTGGAATAGACCTGGACGAGACAACTGTCACCGACATCCATTATGATGACGAGGGCCGAGTGACGGGATACACGTACACGGAAGTGACCGATGAAGGGGGTACGAGAGAGATAACCGTCACGATCAGCTACGATGATGATGGCAAGGTGACGAGCGTCCAAATAGAGGATACAACCGATTCCGAAGATGTGGGCGAGACCGACATCACGGACATAAGCTACGATGATGATGGGCGTATGAAGGGATATCGCCAGACCGTGAAACGCGCCGGGTCTACGTTGGAATTTATTTGCGGTGACGGCACATGCTCGGTGCCGTTCGAGAGCGTGCACAGGTGTCTGGTTGACTGCGCGATTTGTGGTGACAGCATATGCTCGTTTCCGTTCGAGGACGATGGCACGTGTGGGGCTGACTGCGATAGGTGGGGTGACAGTCGCCAAGGATGACAGAGACTCCCCACAAGCATCGTCGTTCCATCCAGGAGTCGAAGCGGACCGGCCCCCGGTGACCTCTATTTTACGGGTGCAATACCAATATAAACCATCCATTGGAGAAAAGTGTTTATGAGAAGGCATAGGACCCTGTTCGCATTATTCCTGGTGGTATCGCTCCTGACGGTGGCAGAACCGACGATCGAACCCACCCCGACGATTCCGGTCATCACGCCGCTCCCGACGGATTCGCCGCAGATCCTCACGCCGCTCCCGACCGAACAGCCTCCGGTCATCACACCCATGCCGACGGCCACACCCGATGAATCCGACGAGGAGGATCTGTGCGTCCCGCCCGACTGCACCGATACACCCGTGGACGAGATGTGCGTCCCTCCTGACTGCACGGAGCTCCCTGATCCCTTCAACCACATTACCAATCCCTCATTCGAGGATGGTGCCTCTGGATGGGAGGTCAAGCTCGAGGGCGCCTTCGATGAGAACTGGTGCCCGCACAGTGATGGTACCGAGGTCCGGAAGCTCGGAAAGGGCGAGGAACTCGCCATCGGCACGGGCGACATGCCCCCGGGTGAGCTAGTCGGCGAGTCCAACCCGCAACTAGGTCCCTAGACGGACCCTACATGAGGCGTGAGAGCGCAGAGACCACGAGGGTCAGGCTCTGGCTGAGGCCGTCGAGCAGGAAGGTTAGCACCGTCGAGTTCCCCGAGTCGACGAATTGTAGTACGATGCCCACGAACACAACGTTCATGAGATAGAGGAACACCACCGAGAAGAACTTGCCGCTCTTCTCGATGTCGGGCTGGTGGAAGGAGAACTCGTGCCAGGTCGACAGGAGATGGTAGCAGTACGTGAATCCCGCGAAGAACACGACGTAGAGACTGTACTCGTCCTTGATGACAGGGGCCATCATGAGCACGAGCACCGTGACGGTGGGGAGGAAGTAGGGGGCGAGCGTGATGATGAAGTTCGTATGCGTGTGGGCGATGTGTCCTCCCTTCTTATCCGTCGCCTGGAACTCTGTCACCTCGGAGCCCATGAGCCATGCGACGACCGTGTGCGTGAGCTCGTGCTCGAACACCTCTGCGAAGCCCTGCTTCTTGGCACCACCGATGCGTGCGGCGAGCCTCCGGTGGAGGAGGAAGAATCCCATCCCGACCAGGAAGGACACCGAACGCGGTGAGATCCTGATCAGGGAACGGACGACATCGATCAGGGCTAGTGTGTACCCGGCACAGAGGGGAATGAGAAGCACGGCAAGGAGGTTCCTGAGGATGCCCATGGTGCGGTCTATCCTTGCGGATATAATATAAATCATCAATGCCACATCTTCTCTCGGTTGGTATGAGCATCTCTGTGCCCGATATCCTTCTCGGCCTCCTCATCGGGGTTGTCATTCTAATCCTTGGTATCCTCAAGAAGCTCCTGTTCGAGGAGTTCTAGGTCCCCCTTATTCTTTCGTGCCCGCGTCGTGGACCGTCCCGCGCTCGCCCAAACCTTTTAATTCCTGAGAGCGCCCGGTACCTGCGATGGACCTGCGCCCACGCGACCTGGGGGGTATCGCGCTCCTCTCGGCAGCGGCCCTCTTCCTCGAGGTGTCGCTGACCCGCGTGCTCTCGGTGTCACTGTGGCACCACTTCGCCGTCATGGTCGTAGGCTGTGCCGTCATGGGCATCGCCGCCTCCGGTACGCTCCTCTCCATCCGTCGCCGACTGGTGACGCCCGAGCGCCTGGCCGCGTGGCCTGCCCTCTTCGCGGCATCGGCGGCGTCCGCCTTCATGCTCGCGGCCCTATCGCCCATCGATCCCTATAGCCTCGTGCTCACTCATCAGCAACTCTGGCTCGTCCCTCTCTATTATCTGTTCATCGCACTGCCCTTCTTGTGCGCTGGTATGTGCACGGGCACTGCCTACGCGCTCTCTCACGGTCGGCCATGGCGCGTGTACCTGGCGGACATGCTCGGTGCGTCCCTCGGTTGCCTGGCGGCGTCCGCCTTGGGCGGTCCCGCCGTACCCCTTGTCGCGGCTCTCGCCGGCTCCCTTGCGGCCCCGCTCCTGGCACGCGACCGGAGCGCAGCAATGCCTGGCCTTATCATGGCGCTCGCCCTGGTGGTCGCTCTAGCTGGACCCGGGATGGCCGTCCCACTCTCGCCCTACAAGGGCCTGGAGCACGACCTCAACTATGATGCGGCCCGTCTGGTGTCCACTGAGTGGGGCCCCTCGAGCCGGATCGACGTGCTCAATGCCACCCGTCCTGACGGCGGCTCGCCCCTGCGGTTCGCACCGGGGATGAGCCTGAACTGCCCTGTACCCGTCCCGCCCCAGCTGGGGGTGTACGTCGACGGCGAGGCCGTGGGCGGTGTGCCGGGCGACGAGCTTGCTTTCACCGCATGCCTGCCCCCTGTCGTCCCCCTTCCTACACGTCCGGGAGACGTGCTTGTCCTGCGGCCCGGTGCGGGCCTCGATATCGCGCTCGCTCTCCATGCCGGTGCCTCATCGGTGACCGCAGTGGAGCCCGATCCCATTCTCAGGACAATCCAGGAGAGATACCTCACCGGCGATCCCCGTGTGTCCCTGGCCGCCGACACACCCCGACCCTTCCTTGCCCGCTCCCCCAGAGCGTTCGACCTCATCCTCCTCACCCAGGGGGGGCGGGCGTTCGTCTCGTCCGCCGGTCTGGCGACCCTCGAGGCCGACGAGCTGCTCACGACCGAGGGTTTGGGCGCGGCCCTGGCCGCCCTCCGACCTGGCGGTCTTCTGGTGGTCACACGCTACCTCCACCCCGTGCCCCGGGACAGCGTCAAGCTCGTGTCCACACTCGCAGCGGCCCTTCGGGACCGGGGTGTCGCAGCACTGGAGTCCCACATCGCTGTGTTCACGTCCTACTCCACATACACGATCGTGGTCTCCCCGAACCCGCTCCCCACCGAGCTGCTGGAACGCATCCGCTCACGATGCGATGAGCGCGGGTGCCCCGTTGCGTTCCCTGGTGGCGGGGAGGGGCTGCTCTTCCGCGATATCCACGGCGTTGTCACCGACACCGGGAGGACACTGGCCGGACATGCCTTCGACGTCCGACCTGCCTCGGACGACCGGCCGTTCTTCGCTCAATTCTTCCGCTTCTCTCGGACGGGCGACCTCTACCGCGGAGGTGGGAGCTGGGAACCGCTCATCGAGGGCGGCTTCATAGTACCGCTGATGCTCGTACAAGCACTCGTCCTGGCACTCGTCCTGGTGGTCCTCCCGCTCAAGGGACAGATTGCAGAGGTCCCGCGCAACGTGCCCTTATACTTCTCGCTGGTAGGTCTCGCGTACATGACCGTGGAGATAGCCCTCATCCATCGACTCTTACCGCTCCTTGACTCTCCCACTGCCACCCTCTCAGTGACACTTGCCGCACTGCTCGCCTCATCCGGTCTGGGAGCCCTCCTCTCCTCGCGACTGGCCGATCCCTCCCGGGCAATAGCTGCCCTGGGCATCCTCTGCATCGCGTCCCCTATCCTCCTGGACGTCCTGATCCCGAGCGCTCTCGCTCTAGATAGACTACAACGATCGATGGCCGTCGTTGCCCTCGTGGCACCCTTGGGCCTTCTCATGGGGGTGCCGTTCCCGACAGGGCTCGCTCGCATCGGTGGGAACGCCGTACCGGTGGCATGGGCCCTCAACGGTGCTGCCTCGGTCGTTGGCTCCCTCGCAGCGCAGGAACTGGGGATGGTCATCGGCTTCCGATGGGCGCTCGCGGTGGCCGGGTGCTGCTACCTTGCCGCGTGGCGCGTTCTGCCGCGTGAAGGTTAGTGTTCCCCCTGCCGGCCGAGAATAAACGCTTAAATTACTGCGGTCCGTCACCTTACTCTACAGGTGGTACCGCTGGTTCCGAAGAAGGACGACAAGCTATACGAGGAGGAGGGCGAGGACCTCGCCGAGATCGTCGAGGAGAATTCCTACACAGGAGTGAGGGAGCTCGACAACATCCTGGGCGGGGGATTCCCCAAGGGAGCGGTCGTGCTCCTTGCCGGTTCCTCGGGGAGCGGTAAGACCATCCTCTCGTTCCAGTGGCTTTTTGCGGGCGTCCACCACGGCGAGAAGGGGATCTATTTCACCGTCACCGAACCCCTCTTCAAGGCTGTCGAGAACCTCGAGGCCATGAGCTTCTACGACCGGGACGCGCTTGAGAACGAGCAGATAATGATCGTAGACCTTCAGGACATTCTGGCCCGTAACGTCACAAAGACGGGTAAGGATTTCGACCAGGAGAAGGTCATCGACTTCATCGAGAAGCAGGTAAAAGCGCAGAACGCTAAACGCCTGTGCATCGACTCGGTCACGGCCATCGCCTATCAGCTCCAGGACAAGGCCCAGATCAGGCAGTTCATTTTCAAGCTTGGCACAGTTCTTGCAAGCCTTGGTTGCACTACCATCCTCACCAGCGAGGTTACCGCAGAAGGGCACTACTCGGTGTACGGAGTGGAGGAGTTCATCTCCGACGCCATCCTCAGGATGGACCAGGTGAAGGTGCGTGGCGAGCTCCAGCGTGTGATGGGTCTCGTCAAGGTCAGGGGCCGCAGCTACCGTGCCGAGGAGCTATTCTTCAGGATCACCGACGGAGGCATCACTGCGTTCCCGCTGCTAAGGACAGAGCTCAACTACGGATCGTCGACTCAGCGCATGTCCACCGGTGTCCCGGAGCTGGACGAGATGGTGACAGGCGGCCTTCTAGAGGGCTCGTCCACGCTCGTGGCAGGCCCCACAGGGACGGGGAAGACGCTGCTCGGGATGCACTTCATCATGGAGGGTCTCCGCCATGGCGAAGCGTCCTTGTACGTTGGGTTCGAGGAGAGCCGGGAGCAGTTCCTCCGCAACGCCAAGGGCTTTGGCTGGGATATGGAGTGGTACGAGCGGGAAGGTCTGTTGACCATCCGGTGCGCATATCCAGGCGAGAAGCTGCCTGAGGAGCACCTGCACCAGATCAAGCACATCGTGGAGAAGAAGAACATAAAGCGGTGCGTCGTGGACTCGCTCTCATCCGTCTCCAACTCGTACCCGGGAGACGTGTTCAACGGATTCGCCCAGCGGCTCAATGGCTACTTGAAGGGGAGCGGAGCAACGGCCATATTCACGATGGCCACTCAGTCCCTCATCGGCCAGACCACCCTCACAGAGAGCACCCTCTCCACAATGACCGACAACATCATCATGTTGCGGTACGTAGAGATGGAAGGGGAGCTCAAGCTCATGCTCAATATCCTCAAGGTCCGCGGCAGCGCCCACAGCAAAGGCCTGCGAAGGTACGATAACACCGAAGAGGGCATGGTGATAGGCCCGTCCTTCAGGGGGTACGAGGGCATGCTCACCGGTGTCGGACGGAAGGTGTCCGATTCCCTGGAGGAGCGTCTCAACGAGGAGTTCAAACAGTTCATCGGGCCCATGGCCGGGACCGTGTTCAGTGACCTGAAGTCACGTGGCCTGACCAAGGAGCACATCGAGGACTACCTCAAGGACCTCACAAAGCAGGGCATTCTCAAAAAGGACGACGCCAAGCGGTTCAAGGAACGGGTGTTCGCCATCCTCAACGGCGGGTGATAGGAGCACCATGGACCTCAAGCGACGGCTACCTGTAACGCTGCTGCTCGTATCCGTAATCCCCATGATGATCATCGGGCTCGTAACCTTCGATATCGCAGAACGCGAGGCCGTGAAGTTCGCGACGGAGAAGCTGGACGCCCTCGCCGCGATCCAGGAGGCACGGGTCGAGGAGGTCGTGGACAGTAATATCGAGCGACTTGAACTGGTCTCGAGCCGCACCCAGCTACGCATAAGTTTAGAGCGGTTCTTGCGGGAAGCGGGCGACGAGGACCTGGTGACGATGCGGCGCATCCTGGCCGACGCACGGGGATCGATCCCTGACTTCGAGGAGATATCAGTGCTGGATCAGGGTGGGAGAGTCCTCGCATCGACAGATCCGTCGAGCGAAGGTACATCCCCCCTGACGGGTCCACAGCTCGAGAAGGGCGTTACAAGATCGTACCTGGAGGCCAGGTCCAATGACCAGATACATCATCAGCTCCTCCTCGTCGGTCCCCTTGTGCTCGATAACAGGACCATCGGTGTCATCTGCATCAAGGCCAGCATGGACAGCATCATCGACGTGACAAGGGACCGGACCGGCCTAGGGCAAACGGGTGAGAGCATGGTCGCGATGAGAGGTGCTGATGGTAACGCTCACTTCATCACACCGCTGCGGTTCGAGATCGAGGGCGAGGATCATACCATGCCCAAGGAACGGACGGACGCTCCCATCATCCAGGCGCTCTCAAGGACAGAGAACACGTTCACACAGGATGTGGACTATCGTGGTCAGGCCGTGCTGGCCGCGACCCGGTACATCCCTGCGACGGACTGGGGGCTCGTCGTGAAGATCGATTCCGAGGAGATCACGAACCCGATCGATAGAGCTCAGGACCGTGCAACAGCAGCTCTGTTCATCCTGATGATGCCCGTCATCGCCATCGCGCTCATGACCGCCCACTCGATCTCCCGCCCCCTCATGAAGCTGCGTTCGACCCTCGAGGACATCAGCCTGGGGAACATGGAGGCGACCATCGACCCGGAGCTCACGGGCTCGCGGGACGAGATCGGCGAGCTTGCCCGGGCCTTCGAGCGGATGATGGTGAGCCTCAAGCTCGCCATGAAGCTAACGGCACCCGAGCTGAAACGGGAGAGCGATGAGCTGAGAAAGACCCTCAGGGAGAAGGAGGAGGTGCAAAGGGCGCTGGAGGAGAGCGAGGTGCGGTACCGGTTCCTGTTCGAGCACGCTCCCATCTCGATGTGGGAGGAGGACTTCTCGGAAGGCAAGAAACGCATCGAGGAGCTGAAGCGCGAGGGTGTGACCGACCTGGATTCCTACCTCGATAATCATCCGGAGGAACTGGTCAAGCTCGCAAGGATAGTACGAGTCATCGATGTCAACCAGCATACCCTCGACCTGTACAAGGCATCGAGCAAGGACGAGCTCCTTGCGGGGCTACCCAAGGTGTTCAAGGAGGAGTCATATGCCATGTTCAGGCACGAGATCGTCGCTCTAGCGGAAGGGAAGACACGGTTCGAGGCCGATACCGTTAATTACGCTCTGGACGGGGAGCGGCTCGCAATCCGACTGAGCCTGTCCATACCCGAACGGTACACGGACACGTGGGAGCGAGTGTACCTCACAATACAGGCAAGATCCCCGTCACCCTTGCAGAAGGCAAAGAGTGATAAAGACGATTCAGTATCTTCAAAGAAGAAGCGAGGTGCCTGACGTGGACGGACCTGAAACGGGAAATGGGAGGGCGATCGAGAGCCATCTTTCCCAAGTGCTCAGCGACCATGCGACCGGGGCTGTCGTTATGCTCGAACTGCCGACAGAGGCCTACTTCGACGCGAACCTCGCCACCGTGGAGGGTCTTCTGGCGCTCGGTTTCGAAGGCGTGTATGTCAGCGTGAACCGTCCTTTCCCGAACCTCGTGGAACTGTTCGGTCAGCGGGGGATCGACCTTAAGAAGCTCCTGTTCGTCGACGTGGCCACCGCGCTCGCCGACACCGAACGGACCGACGATCCGCGCTGCATCCACGTCTCCCCGGAGCTGGACATCGACGAGCTGGTCCGGGCGATCTACATGTCCATCGAGCGTCTGTCGCGGCCCAAGCGGTTCGTTTTCATCGACTCCCTCACGACTATCACGCTCTACAAGCCGCTGTCCGAGACATTGAGGTTCTCGGAGTTCCTGCTCAGGACCATCCGCAAGCACCACGACATCGAGAACGTCAGCCTCGTGGTCAACGTCGCTGCCGATCTGGCCCAGAAACGGTTCATCAAGGACGTAGCACTCAAGGTGGACGAGGTCATCAAGGTGAGCCTATGATCGACTCCATCGTGGGCACGGCGATCGAGGAACTGCCCGAGGGTTGTATCGTCCTCCTCGAGACGGGCGAAGGGACCGAGCCCGAGGTGGGTATGGAGGCCATGCGGCAGCTGCTAGACCAGGGGTACAGCGGCATGGTGCTATCGGCGGGACAGCCGCTGGACAAGCTGATCGAGCGCTGCAAGAACGAGGACCTCGACTGCGAGCGGCTACTCATCCTCGACTGCGTGGACGGGGACGCCAAGTGTCCCACACCCGAGCTTACCGACAACGTCGTCCGCATCGATGACATAACCGACCTCACGTTCATCGTAGTGTCCATCATCAGCTCGATCAAGAAGCTGCCAGCCAAGAAGTTCCTGCTCATCGACGACATCCCGGCCATGCTGGAGAAGAACCACCCGCTCTTCTTCGCGCGGTTCATGCATATCGTCCTCACGAACATACGCCATTTCCACATGAGCGGCGTGCTCGTCTCTAAAAAGGACGGGATCAACAAGATGGTACGTGCCGAGATCGCCCAGCTGTGCGACCGGGTCATCGAGATCTGATGATTGTCCCGCCGCTCTCATTGGCTAGCACGTATAAAGGTGACATTCCACTCCTGAGGTGAGCAAGGATGGGAAGAAGGCCATCATCGAAAGGGGATCAGGACCGGTCCGGGCACGACCACACCCGTGAGGAACGGCGCCAGTCGATCATCCTTCGCAGCATCGCCGACGCCGTGGTGGCAACGGACAAGAACAGTGACATCGCCTTCATGAACCCTGCAGCAGAGGCCCTCACCGGACATACCTTCGAGGAGGTCGTCGGTAAGAGGATCTCCGAGCTCATCGTGCTCGAGGACGAGGGCTCGCGGACGCCAATGACCTGCCCGGTCGCACTGACCTTCGAGCGGAACGAGGGCGTCACCTATGACCGGGACACCCTTCTAGTGACAAAGGGTGACAAGCGGGTGCCGGTAAGCCTCAATACTGCCTTCATCAGGGACGAACGGGACGAGATTTCCGGTGTCGCCATCGTGTTCCGCGACATCACCGCGCGGCTCAAGGCATACGAGCTCACCGAGCGCGAGGCCCGGGCCGAGGTGTTCAGCCTGCTGGCGAGCGCGCTCCCCGTGTTCGCGGCCGGAGTGCCCCCGCAAGCACGGACCATGCTCCTCCATTCGTTCGCAGACAGGTTCGATCGCAATATGCGGGAACGGTTCGACGTCCATCTCGGTCGGATGCGTGCATCGCCCTACTCGAGGGTGGCCCGGAACATCGACGATGACCTCGCTATTGACGCCTTCTTCTCGTGGCTGGACGGACTCTACGACGGCCTCGGCTCGCACGCGAAGCGTACAGGGGGACCGGATGAGCTCGCCGTTCAGATCTCGCGATGTCCCTGGCTCGATGAGGCAAAGGGCAGCCCCATCTTCTGCAATATCTGCCGCGCCATGGTCACCCGGACTTTCACATGGACCAAGCTCAAGGGCGAGGTGAGCGTCACGGGCACCATCGCCCAAGGGGCGAAGTCGTGCATGTTCGACATCAGGCTGCAGGGGAAGTGATCGACATGGAACGGATCAAGATAGGCATCAAGGAGCTCGATGATCTTTTCGGGGGCATCCCTGTGGGCAGGACAACTCTGCTTACGGGCGAGGCTGGTTGCGGAAAGACCGTGCTGGGGCTGCAGTTCGCTCGGAGCGGGTGCGAGCAGGGATTGAAGACGGTCTATCTTTCGAGCGAGGAGACCGCAGCCGACCTCCGGCTCCAGTGCACGGCGCTTGGCTGGGACCTTGAGAAGAAAGGGCTCCTGACGTTCGTTGAGCTTTTGGGCAAGCGTACCAAGCAGATCGAACTCTCGGTACGCATCGGCTCGGATGTCGCCAAGGGCAACTTCGCCGGCCTCATCGAGCACATTCCTGATGGGACGCAACTGTTGATCATCGACAGCCTCGGCCCCTACGCGGCAGACGTCACAGCCTACGACTTCAAGGACCAGTTCGACCTGCTGCTGTACAACCTCGCCGAGCGGCAGATCACCTGCCTGGTCATCCTGGACGCCGCCACCTCCAAGCATTTCGACGACATGGCCATGTACTCTGTGTACGGGGCCATCCGCCTGATGCGCCGGGACAATCCCTTCACCGGCCGGCGGGAGCGGGCCATGGAGATCGTAAAGATGCGCTCAACGGCGACACCAGTGGAGCTGCTGTCCTACAAGATCAGCAAGGGCGGGATCAGCCTGACGAGTCAGATCGAGATGGACGTGTAAGCCTCCGGGTCCACTGCCCCGACCAAGCACATAAAAAACTGATGCTCCAAGTAGATAATCTTCACAAGAGCTGATCATCATGGATAGGATCAAGAGCGGGATAGCGGGACTCGACGAGATCATCGGAGGCATCCCCGCCGGACGGACCGTGCTGCTCACCGGCGAGCCGGGCTGTGGAAAGACCATCCTCGGTCTCCAGTTCGCCAAGAGCTGCTGTGACCAGGGGAAGCGGACGGTGTACATCACCAGCGAGGAGGACGCGGCCGACCTGAAGTTCCAGGCCAAGGGCTTCGGTTGGGACCTGGACGCCCTTGAGGAGAAGGGTATCCTTTCCATCATCGAGCTCACGGGCAAGCGTGTCGAGTCCATCGACCGTGCCAACAAGATGGCCACTGCCGTACGTACAGGCAACTTCTCCAACATCCTCGAGCACGCACCGGACGAGACCCAGGTGCTGGTGTTCGACAGCCTGGGCACTTATGCCGCCAAGGTGGACCAGTACCAGTTCAAGGACCAGCTGGACCTTCTGGTGTACATGCTCAAGGAGCTCGACGTCACCGCCCTCATCATCCTCGACGCGGCGACGTCACGCAACTTCCAGGACTCGGCCGAGTATTCCGTTTATGGCGCTCTGCGGCTCGTGAAGCGCGACAATCCATACACCGGCGAGCGGGAGCGGGCCATGGACATCGTGAAGATGCGCGGGACCAAGACGCCCATCAAGCTCCTCACCTACGAGATCGGAGAGAACGGTATCGCCCTCATAGGCGGCCAGAGCAGCTGAGGGGCCACATACGGGCACGGGGCCCGTCACTACACTAGCATGACACCTGCCGGATAAGACTTATATACCGGATGACATGCTTTCTCGGGCATGGGAGACGACAGGGAATCCCAAGTTAATAGGGAGATAGCATCTTCCAAGACAGTATTCTAGCTCACAGGAAGAAGTCGTGGCCACGAGCGACGACGCTCTTC
>PVBE010149137.1_pt1 | contig 13039 bp, 22 predicted proteins | sample 1631181 | NCBI WGS metagenome assembly PVBE01 (sample SAMN08397723, study PRJNA350692) | Marine metagenome, whole genome shotgun sequencing project. | isolation source: water | place: Pacific Ocean | collected 2012-04
AGCTTTCGTTTGCAGTATTTCCTCATTATTATTCACAATATATCTTCCTGTTTGCAACCTTATGAGGACGATTTGCTTCCTATTTTGGTTCATTAGGTTATTTTAGTGCTTATTGAGGTGTTTTTTCTCAATAATATGCCTAAATCCCTGTTCTATACTGTTTTTAAAACATACATTCATTTCTCAATAAGCTCAACTGTTTTTCTCATGAATAATAATTGTACATAGTTCTCTAAAAATTTGGGGTGGAGTCTTTTGTATTAAAAATAAAGAAGTTGCTTTGCGTACGCAAAGCTTGCAAGGTAGGTCTAATTTTTGGATGAAGAAAACCTACTTTGAACGCCCAGATTCTGATCCGATTTTCAGGATGAAACCCATACCAACAATACCAATTGTTGCGAGTCCTAGAATTAATTCTGTTTCCATGAATGATTGAAAATATTATTGCTTAAGTAAACTAATGATAAGATGCTCAAGCGTGAATGTTACTAACCTTAACCTCTAATGCTGTTACTCTTTCACATAGTTTGTTAAGTTGTTTTATTCCGTAAAACTGCAAACCCAAAATGAAAGATGCCATTGCTCCTATCATGATCATTTCAGTTTCCATGATTAAGAATCCAAAATTAATTGAGTGAATCCAGAATTTCCTGATCCTCCTGAATCTCCATCTTCTGTTGAACCACAAGCTCCAGAACCATCAGGGCATCTTTTAGCTCCTCCAGAACCTCCAGAACCTCCGTTAACTTCTATAGCTCCATTATTTGTAATAGATTGATAAACGCCAATAACGCCTCCTCCTGAACCTCCTCCTCCTCCTCCTCCTCCTCCAGAACCATTTCCAGAAGGAGACCAAGCTTGAGATCCGTTTGAACCATTTGCTCCATTTGCAGTAATTTTTCCTGCTGCTCCAATAACTAATGTTTTAGCAAAAATAATAATACATCCTCCTCCAAGTCCTCCTGCTCCTCCGTTACCTCCTTGTCTTACGTTAACGTTTCCAGTTCCTCCTCCTGCTCCTCCTCCTCCTCCAGCTCCTAGAACTTGAGGTAAAAGATTGTTAACATTTGTAGGCGTCCAATATGCATCAGGAAAAACAGGACGTGAAGCTCCAACTGCAACTGCTCCAGTTCCTCCATTGGCAAAACTCATACCTTGACCTCCATCTCCTCCAGTTGAAGAATTTTGAGTTTGACCAAATGCTCCAGTTCCAGAATTTCCATTTTCTCCTGCAACATTTTCAGTATTCATTGAAGGATTATCTCCTCCTGCTCCTCCAGAACCTCCAGACATACCATTGCCATCATTTGAAACAGTTCCGTTTATCGTACAAGTTCCATCAACACGAATTAACATAATATCTCCTTGAGCTCCAGTATAATCAAGAGTTATTCCTGCATCTACTGTTAAAGATGAATAATTTTTTTCAGCAGAAATATTTGTATTTGTTGTAATACTTCCTGCTCCATCTGATGAATCTCCATAAATATTTCCTCCTCCTCCTGATGCTGCCTTCCATGCAATTCCGAAGCCTGTTGTAGAATCTGCTGTTAATACTTGATTATCTGCTCCAACAGGAATTCTGTTATTTTTTGTATCGTATCCATGAATATCTCCTTTAGTTGTAAGATCTTCTCCTGCATCTACTCCATACAAATTTCCATTAAAGCTCATTGAATAACTCCTCTTTTCTTAATTTCCATTCTGGAGATAAAATTAATCTTCCATTAATCCAAGCAAAATCATGTCCAATTATTTGACAAATAGAAGTAACAAAATCTGAAAAACATTCTTCGCAATGTTCTTCTGGATGAATTCTTCCTTGTTCTATTGCTTTCGTACAGGCATTATTATTTACTAAATTATGAATTTTGGCAATTTTATTACAACTCATTTTTTCAATCCCCACAAATAATAAACTGCTAATGCTCCATAAGCAAGTAATGGAATCATAACCATGAATCCTTTAGTATTCAAATTCCTAACCTCTTTTTTATTAACATAAATCCAAAGAATCCTATTACTCCAATAATTGCAAGTTTTCCAATTCCTGCAACTCCTTCTTCATATCCTTTTGCCAATTGGCATGGAATATCAAACCATTCACAAGTTCCATTGCAATCAGTACACTCATGAGAGTGAGAAGCATCTGCTTTTTGAGAAATTGAATCATAGATGTTTTGTTGTTCTGCAAATATTTGTTCAAGTTTTGCAGCATTTGAATCTCTTTGAATTTTTGCTGCATCAAACTCTCCTCTATATTGAGCTAGTAACCTATCCTGATCAGCATTTTTTATTCCAAAACCAGTTGCATCTACTCCCAATTTTGTCATGTCTTTTCCTGCTTGAATTAAATTTGCTGCATTAACATCAATCTGCTTTTTGTTCATTGCAATGTAATTTGCTAATGCATCTGTAATTTGTATATGGTTCATATTGTATGCAGGAGCAACATTATTTGAAGTATTATTTCCTGATCTTCCTTGAGCCATTATTTTACAAACCTCCAAACAATAACTCCTGCAACAATTGCTGCAATTCCTAAAAGAATCAATGGAGTTTTTGATATTGTTGAACTTGCTTCTTCTGGAGTTTGAACAGGAGTTTCAACTGGAACTGTTGTTTCAACAGTGAGATTTGGTCTAATTACCCTCCCATTTACTACATCCGATATCAATCGTGTTGTATTTTCTTGAATTCTTTGTTCTAATTCTAAATTGTTTTGCTGCATTGCAAACATCTGTTCATAACTTGGAGCAACATATTGAGCAGCTCCAACTCCTCTAGAACCTGAATCGGTTCTTCCTGCTCCTCTCTCTCCTGATCTTGCAGTTGTAAGCAAATTTTCAAAAGTTCCTCGATTAAGAAAATCATAATTAGGAAAAGGATCTCTAGTTAAATTTCGTTCTTCATCTTTTGGAAATATTCCTGCTAAAGCCATAGTTCGAGCTTTAGATTCTTCTCTCAATTGAGTTTGTTTTTTTGGATGCATCCAAGAAGAATCTGTAACATTTGAAGGAGTTATGTTTCTCTCTTTCAAATATTGATTAATGTTTGAAGTTGGATTGTAATCATAAACTTCTCCTTTTTTCAAATTCACATAAACATTTTTTGCTGTTGCAGGATTTGTTTCTGCTTGTAATTTTTTAATTATTCCTCCTTGAGAATAATCAAAGTTTTCTGTTTTAATTCCTTCTTTTGTTGCTTTTTGAAACTCTATTGCTCTTTCATTTTTTGCAACAGTTTTTTCATATAATGAAGCCATTATTTTCCTAACCTCCATACAATTGCAAGAAGTAAAAGACCAATTCCAACTCCTCCTGCAATGATATAATTTGTGTAATCAATTTCAGGATTTTCCTCCATTATTATTTGTGGTTGAGTTAAAATTTCTGGAACTGGTTCTGGAACTGGTTCTGGAACTGGTTCTGTTGAAGGTTTCAATTCTGCTAATGTTGGTCTATTTGTAAATAAATTATATTTCTGTTCTAATGCATCAAGTTTTTGAGAATCAGAAATAATTTGTTTTCTCAATAATGGCAATTTTGCTTTTTCTTTTAGTTCTAGTAGTTCTTTTTCTGCTGAATTAATTTGTCCTCTTATTGAAGCAGTTGCAATTTTTCTCTTATGGTCTATTTTTTCTTTTTGATCTCTTAATGAATTATTGTAAGATTGTAATTCTCCTCCATCACATCCATACGTACATCCTCTTTGTCCACAGTTATACCGTTTTGAACATGAATTCAAAGCTAGTTTGCTAATATCTCCAACTGGAACAGGACTAGGGTTGCCATGTCGATCTTTTGCATTTGTAAATTGATTTCCCCACTCATCATTAAATGGCTTTTCTATTCTTGATAATTCTTCTCTTAAAGGAATCAAACTTTCTTCAAGTAAGTTAATTGCTAAACCCATTTTATTTCCTCACTGACATGAAAACAACAACTGCAAGAAATCCTAGAATTGCAATTAATGAACCATCTGGATTATTGAATGAACTTGTTTGAACTCTCATGTTGTCTAATGCAAATGGTTTTGATTTTACATTATCAGTTCTTGGATCTTGAGGAGCAACTGAATTATACAAATGATCTCCAGTTCCTCTATTTTGTGATTTAGTAACTGTTGTTGGTCTAATGTTTGAAAATCCTGTTTGTTTTCCCCTTCTTGCATCTGGATAAACTACTTTGAATTCAAAAGTAGTTGCTTCGTTTCTTCCAAATGCATCAAAGCCTGAACTTTGTGTTTGAGGCAAATTATTGTATGCGTTCTCTTGATTTGCTCCTTTTGCACTTGTTAACGTCCAAGTTGGTTGAATAAAGTTTGTCATATCATAATCTCCTAGTTATTCAAGCTCACATAGTTCCAGAATATTTGATAAGTTGCATGATTACCTGATGAGGTTGATTGAACTTGAACTCTATAGAAGTGATGAGCAACATCTGTTGCAAATGCATCATAAGAACCGTTTGCAACTGTAACTCCTGTTGCTGCTGTATAACCTTGAGCATCAAACCATGTTGAACCATTTTCAGAAAATTGCACTTTGCAGTTTAATGAGTTGGTGGAATCAGTATTGGAAATCGTGTATAAAATTTGATCATATCCTCCAACATGATGAGAAACAACTCCAGTGAATGTATTGTCAGTAGTTCCAGTTAGATTTGTTCTAAAATGAGCATAGTTGTTGAAAATATAATTCATTTTTTCAGTTGTGGATGCTACAAACATAATTTGATTGGATGCATCTGGAGTTGAATTATCTGGAATCGACAAACGGATTTGGTCAAATGCATAACTTTCTAAAACGTGAGTTAATTGATGATCTGCTAAAGTCAAAACATTACCAACATTAATTCCTGTATCTGCATCTGTTGCAAATACTGCAAATGATTGGCATTGAGTTAATCCATAGTAATCAAGATTGGTATTCATCAAAGTAATAGTTCCTGCTGAATCTGTTATAGTTCCGTTTCTGAAATCCAGAAACATATCTCCAGAAGGAACTGCTTTCAATGGCTCTCCATCTGCTGTTGTAAAAATAGTTCCTAGAGCCAATTTATTTTCTCCTCAACAGAAGAAAAACTCCTGCTCCTGCTGCAAGTAAAAAGAATGGCATAAAGTTTGAAGTTTTAACTGCGTTCATAGTATTATCTCCTTGAATATTTCCTGTAAATGCGTCATAGTTCATCAATTGAGTAATGTTTGCTCCTTTTTGTTGCATGAACTGTTCTTTTGGTTTTAGTTGTGGATTGTTTTGAATTTCAATTAATGGATCAGCAGCTTGCATTGCTTTTTGATACAAATTTTGTTTCATGTTCCATCTTGGATCTGTTGGAGGAACTGCTGCATGGATATGATTTGCAACTTTCCATGAAACTTTTTGAGATTCTTCTGTAAATGCCTGTCGCTCCATAGGAAGATCAGTTGAATATTTATTTTGAGTTTGATTAATTGTTGAAGTTTGATCTGCTCCAAATTGATCTCCTCCAGAATACAAATTGCTCAAGTTTTGAAAAGCAGGATTTTGAATTGCACTTGGAACAACATTTGGATTTGCTGTTGTTTGTGTATTTCCTTGAAATCCTCCAGTAATTCCTGCTGCATTTTGTCCAATAACATAAGGATTGTATGTTGTATCTTCTGGATGAGCATTTGTTGTTTTTTGTTTATTGACATTTGCAGGAGATAAATTTTGAGAACTGCTTGTAATTACATTGCCTTTTGGTTGACCTGTTTGAAATGGTCTATACTCTAAATTAGTTCCTTGAATTGCTCTAGTAATGTTAGTTTTTGAAACTCCTGCTTTTGCCCATGCTTCAGGATATTTTGCAGCACTTTTCTGCATTGCTGCTTTCAATGCTGCTTCTTTTGCAGGATCTTTTGGAGTTGAATATCCTTTAGTTACATACTTTTGATTTGTTTGCTCTACTGGAGTATTATCATAAGTATTTCCTTGATTTTGATTTTTCTGTTGATTAGTTCCAAAAAACCAGTTTGAAACATTTTGAACTAAATCTGCTCCAAAGTTTGTAGGATTTCCAAAGTTTTGAGGTTTTTCAGTTGTAGATGCTTTATTCTGTTGAACGTTACTTCCATTTGTTCTAATGTTTACAGGTTGAGCTTTGTTAGAACGAGAATAGGATTTTTTTCCATACACTATGAACACGCTCCTATAGTATTACAAGCATAATATACAATTAATGCTGTAACTGAAATGTAACTTGCAGGAACTCCAACTTTTCTCAAGTTAGATTCTACTGCTTTATTTTGTTTTTTTGTCATTTGATTTAATCTCCTTTTTTTCTGCTTTTACTTTTTTTTCATTACACTCATTGCAATTTGATTTTCTATATCTATTTCTCAAAGAATTTTACCTCCCTTTTTTTTGTATAACATGAATCCAACAACTGCTGCTGCTGCAATCAAAATTACTGTCATGTTCAAATTTTTACAACTCCTATTCCTATCAAAAGAAATCCAACTGCAATTGCAGGAAGTAACCAATTATTTTTTTTAGCTTGTTTTGCATTTTGTAAATTTGTATCCATATCTCTTTCAGTTGCAGTTAACAAAGATCCAGTTCCTGTTAATCGTTCACTTTGCATTGATACACGCATATCAGAACCTAGTCTAGTAATATCTTGAGCGTCTTGTTGTTCTGAATATGGAACTAAATTACCTAAAGGCAAAAGGGTTTACCCCTCTACTGTTTCTTGTACTCTACGTATAATTGAACTTGCATTATTACAATCAAATGTAGCTACAAGATCTCCTACGTTATATCCTACGCTAGACAATCCATCAATTTTTAATCCTGATGCTGTTGGAATAAATGGTTGTCTGTTATTTGCGAAATCGATCATAGTGTAACCTTCAACTAATGCTAAACCATCCCAAACTTCTGCTGTACGATAGTTCATGATATCTTTATTGACATTTGCATCAAACATGATTTTACTCATAAGAGGTATTTGACCACTTTTCACAGTATAGTCTGCAACTTCTGCTGAACTTCTAACTCCTGCTGAAGTTTCAGTACATAAGAAACTTCTTCTGATTAATGCTCCAACTTGGAAGAAGGTATCGAAATCTTCATCTCCTGTTGATGAATCTGCATTGAGTTGTTTTGATAGAACTGTTAGTAATGGATTTCCTGAAAAATCTTCTGATGCTTCTGGAATTCCTTCAATCAAAGTAATTGTCATATCAAAGTCCTGACTTGTTACGTTAGTGCCGTAACCGTTTGCACTTGTATCATATTCAATTTCTAATTGTAATGTAGATAATAGATAACTTGGAATTGCAACACTGTAATCATCTGGATCTAATTTGTTAATTCTTAGGTCACAAACCCATCCAGTTGCTTGAACATGGGATGCTGCTGTTGTATCAGTGTTATCAAGTTCAAAGCCCATGCCATTATCAAAACCGTTCATATAGTAAAGATCTTGACCTGAAACATCAAAGACAGTTCTGGAAGAACCTTCTCCAACTGCTTTAATTCTAATTGCTTTAACACACTTCAATAATGCATCTGTAACTAAAACAGAAGTTCCTCCTAGTACGGTTGTTCCGTTAAAGTTTAGTAAAATTCTTTGAATGAGAAAATCTCTTGGAAGATCAGTTGTAACTGTAGTTGCTGTTCCTGTATAGTTTTGTGTAGAAGTTAAAGTACGATAATTCTTAAGAACCAATTTATTGACCTCCGTTCCTTGTTGTTAGACTTGAGTAAACTGGAAGTAATGCTGTTAGAACAAATGCTCCTGCAACACCAATTACAATTGCTCTTATCATTGGTTGTTTGAAAGATGCTGCTAATCCGAAAATAACTAAACCTGAAACAAATGCTGCAATTGATTTATGATCTCTCAATACTGGAACTGTATCCATTAAAGAGTTAACTTTTGGAACTACTAGAGGAGCAACTATTGATGCAGATAATACTGCAATAATTGCTTCATTTTTCAATATTGATTTTGATGCTTTTGCTGTTGAGTTTAGCACTGGAATTTGCATAAAGTATCCATCAATGATATGAATAAAAAACCGAGCTATCCTATGCTCGTTTCTGAATAGGATTGAGCATTACTAATTTGGCTCTAGTTGTTTTGGCTCTTTTTCTCTTTTTGAATCCTTTTCCTTTTGCGTTTAGAACTACTTTGTAGTTCAAAGTATGTGATCTTGACAAATGGACATTTAGAGCGTTGATTGAAACAAACTTTTTGCATCTACATTCTGGACACGCAAATATTCTCAAAGTCATACTTTTCCTAATGCTCCTTGAGGTTCATCCATGTTTCGATAATAGAAAGTATATGGAGGAACTTCTGGAAGTTCCAAATGTTTTTGTCTTTTGTTTTTGTTTAGAACTTGCCAAACTTCATCTCCAAGATATCCCTCTAACCATTTTACATCAGATTCTAAATTTAATCTAAATGTAAAAACGTGTTTTGCATTTGTTAGAACATTATTTGGCAAACTTGCAGGACGTGTTGAAATTGAAATAACAGAAATACCTCTTGGACGTCCTGAAAGAATTAAATCATTATACTCTTTGAGAATTTTTTGTTTAGTAGTGTATGAATGAACTTCATCAATTAACAAAACAACATTGCCTCTCTTGAACGCTGCTCTACAAAATCTTTTGAATTGTTTTTCCTCTTTGTTGTAATCTTGCAAAATGTATTTTCCTCTTTTTCCTACTTCATCATAAGTTTCTAACATCTCATCTAAATCATGAAACACAATACTTCTTGAATCATGGAACTGATGATTAAAATCCCAAACCCATACTGAACATCCATGTAAAATTTGAAGGATAGTGTTTGCAAGATAAGATTTTCCAGATCCTTTAGCTCCAGTGATCACAATATCTTCATTATAGACAACAAAGTTAAAATCCAAATTTTGTTTGATTTGAATCTCTTTGTCGTCTTTAGTGTCGTCGTCAATGGGATCGCTATTTTCAGGAGGCTTATCTATGTCTAAAGTTTTGTTTGAAGTATTGTTTTCTGAAACTTCATTAGTTTCTGTATCCCCTTTATCTTGCAAACCGTAATAACTCCTCTATGTCCAAAAGTTCTTCATCCTCATCAAGAAGATACATAGAACCATTCAAAAACCATTTAACGAAAACTTCAAACTTTTCTGGATGAGATTCAATAGCAGATAAAACTGTAAGATGTAACGCATCAACTGTTTGATTTTGTGTCAATCCAGTTTCAAGCATTTTATTTTCTTCTGACTTTAACGAGTTGAAAAATTTTCCAACTACTTCTTCTATTTTATTTTTGTCCAATTTTTTTTAACTCCCTAAACATATCATGCTTAGTATCCTGTAAAGCATTTGCATAAGTTAAATCGTAAAACCACAAAGTAATTTTTTTCCATATTGCTTTAAGAATTGGTTCTGGAGTTATTCTGATTTGAGCAATCATTAATTTTATTGCAACAATATATTTGAAATTTGCAACTTTGTTTTCACTCCACTCATCTAAAACTTTGTTACAAAATTCTAATAATTCTTTTTTTGTTAAGTTCAATCTATCTGGATCTAGTTCCTCCCAAAATTCATCTTTACTTAATTTTTTACTCAAAGTTTATCACTCCATTTTTTTTGTTTTTTTGGTTCTACTGGTTCATCTGGAATATCTTCTGGAGGTTGAAATCCTTCTGGAAGATCTTTTTTAATTTCTTCTTGAAGTTCTTTTTCTTTTTGAGCTCTTTGAAATTCTGCTGCTCTTTGAATTACAATTGGAGCAGTAACTACAATTGGCATAATCCATTTGCCTCCAGTTCCTCCCAAATATTCATTGAAAATTGGATACCATGCTTCTCCTAATGCATTTACTTCTTGAGGAGTTAATGGAGAACATTCTTTGAATCTTGAATGGACTATGTTAAACATCATTGCAAAAATTTGTCCTACTGATTGTCCAGTGTAAATTGCAGCGACTTGCTGCTGCTGTTGAAGCTGTTCAGTGTTGAGAGTTTTCTTTTTCTCCTGCTCCTCTTTTTCTTTTTGATCTTCTTCCTTTTTTTCTTCTGATGATTGGAGCAATGGATGCACTGGTTTTTCATTTGTCTTAATGTTGATATTCATTTTTCCAGTTTGAGTTTTAACTCTCTTTGGTTCAGGCTTTAATCCAAACTGATGAACGTTAATTCCTCTCTCTCTACAAATTTTATCAAACGCTAATCGAAAAAATCTTTTTTCTGCTGCAATTCCCTTCCATCCTGCTTCTTTATTTTCAGCAGAATTAAGAAATTCATTTACAACAGATTTTCTTGCATCCGAATTTGAAAGATCAATTTTGTTATTGTCTATAATATCTCTCCAAAATTCCCTTGCAATTTTTGATTTGTTCAAACTCATCAAGGATCATCCATAGTTATTTGATTTTTGTTTTCTTTGTATCTGACTTGCAATATTGAATCGCATCCATCACATTGAAACCATCTGTTAGTTGGAAATTTTGCATCAAACTCAATTCCACATACTGAACAGTATGAAACAATCGGATCTCCTTTTGAGAGAACTCTTTCAGGTTCTTCATCCATACAGATTTGCTGCCTTTTTTGCTATATGGTCTTTTTTGTTAGCACAGTGTAAACATAGGTCTAAAGCAGCTAAGCAAATTAGATTGTATTTATCCCAAAAACCCATCCCACAGGACATACATTCAACAATTTCTTGTTGTTTTCTTTTACCTGTTTCCAATTTCTATTCTCCTTGCAATACAATCTGGACAATAAACTCTCCCTTCTCCAGTTGACCATCCCCAATTATTTTCATTGCCAATTTTAGATTTAAAATTATTATTCCAAACATTTGAAAAGAAAAAAACGCAACATAATGGAAAACCAAATTTCAAACCTTGTTCAATCCAGCTATAATGAAGAAAATCTTTAATGATTAATTTTTCTTGCAATTCTAATAATTCACAATTACAATCTTCTTCATTACAATCTAAAAGATGAACTAAAGTCAATCGAATTTCCTCCAGATAACTAATGCAGTTGGAAAAGTTGAAGGATGTTTGCTTTCAGTATTATCTGGAAGTAAATATTTCACTCTCCCTTGAACAAAAATAACTTCACAATTCTCTTGACCTAAAATAAAATCGTGCCATGCTCTAGTGTCTGTTCTAGCTGCAAGAACTGCAATTCCATTTACATTATATTTTCTATGCATTTCAAATGCTCTTTCAATCCATTTTTTTGCTTCACTGAATGGACAATTCATAAAGAAATCCTGCTCCCATTCTTGCTTCAATCCATCCTCAAACTTTGTGAAAAAATTTTCACATTTTGTATTTGCAGGAGTTGCACAAACATCTAGAGTTGGAAAAACTTGAAACTCTTTACACATCCCAACAAATAGACCGATTGGAGTTCCCCATTCATCCGTTTGCGATTTGTTCATGTATCCTGTTTTCATGTTGGTAATAATTCCCTAATTGGTTTTTTGTAACATCTTTTACAAAGTTCTAATTTGAAGTGAGGTTCTGTTGAGAACTTGATATGAGCTCCACAATTTTGACACATCATAATTTTCTCCTAATTTTTTTTGTGTTTAATTCTGCTGTTGTAAATGGATAATAGTATTGATGCCAATGAGTGAAACAATAATATCTTTTTTCTCCTTCTGCATTTTCATAAATTCCATAATCTTCAATAAGATCTTTTTTGCAAACTCTACATTTTCTCAAAGTTCATTCATCTCCAAATATTTTTGAATCCAATTACATGACATACATCTGATAAACCATTTTTCTTCTTTTCTGCTGTAAGCTATTTTGATATCTAGAGATTCACAATTGACACATCTTTTGTTTACTTTCATTTTGATTTTCCTTCATATTTCAAATTATCAATTACGTCTTTTTCTAATGGAGATAATTCTCTATTATGTTTTGAAAGAATATGAGTTTTGTATTCTTTGATTTGTGTTAAGTAAGTTTCAAAATTGCTCCATGTGATTAAAATTCCACAATCATTACACTGTAATCTTTTGTTATTTGCATCATAAGGAGAAACTCCTTTAATAAAATCAGCTTGACCATAAGTTTGATTTGCCAATTGAGGAGTTAAGATTCTAGCTCCAGAATTACTTAATGGTCTATCGAAATTTTCAGCAAAATCGTTTTTAATTTTCAAGTATCTAATCTCCTCCTTCATTTTTTCAATTTTTAAATCCTGCAATTCTAGTTCTTTTGTTTCTTGTTTTGGAACTAATTCTCCTTTGAGATATTTGTCCATAACTTGTTTTGCTTTTTCATTTGTTGATAATTTTTCCTTTTTTGCTATTCTTTCAAGTTTATCGTAAAAGTATCTTTCAATCCTAAAACTAAAAGTTGGATTTTTTTGATTGTAATTACTCATCTGTTTCTGTTTGAACTGTTACTTCTTCCAGTTCCTCCTCCTTATCTTGATCTGTTAGTTCTTCATTGATATCAATTCCTTCTTCTTTCAATGCTGCTTCATCCTCTTTTTGCAAATTGTATTTTTTTATGAAGTTTTTAATTTTTGTTGAATCTTTAACTTGAGGATTTTCTTCAATTCTTCTCATTGCTTCTTCTGGATCTGAATCAAACATGGTTTCAATATCTTGCAAACTTGTTTTATCTTGAAATTCAAATGCTTTTGGATTGTTAACAGTTTTCTCTCCTTCTTCTCCTGCAACTGCATTAAGGAGAGTTTGATCTGCACTCTCTCCATCTTTGATATTTTGGTAATTTACTAATTTTGTATGCATAACACGATCATCAATGCCTCCATAGCTTCCTTTCAAAACTTCAATTGTATTCCAGTGACCTCTTTTACTTACAAAGTCATAATCATATCCAGTTTTGAAAAGCCAATATTGAGCCATGATATGCCTTAAGGCATGAACTGGATGTTCTTGGAAATAAGTTGAAGTTGCTCCTGCATCTTTGTACGTTTTTTTCAATAAATCATATAATGCATCTCTATGTTTTTTTTGTTCTGTTGTAACTTTTGGCTTTGTTGAAAATACTGTTCTTGAATCAATGTA
>PVBE010379755.1_pt1 | contig 13037 bp, 9 predicted proteins | sample 1631181 | NCBI WGS metagenome assembly PVBE01 (sample SAMN08397723, study PRJNA350692) | Marine metagenome, whole genome shotgun sequencing project. | isolation source: water | place: Pacific Ocean | collected 2012-04
TATCACATACGCCCGACCTGCTCGTCTGCTTCCAATGGACGAAGGCATCCTTCCGTCAACATCCCTCGAAACCGAGGAGAAGCAATCCACTGGAACAGATTCTGACTCTGAAGCCAATGATAGGATTGACGTAGAACTGGACAGGATTAGGGATAGGCGAGAGAATCCCGGCCAGAGCTTCATGTTCAACACTGTAGTTCCTCAGACATTCGATGACTATACTTTGGTCTTCGGCTTGATTGCTGGCCTGGTGTTCTTCGGCTCCGTCACAATCGCCTCATCGGGTATAATTCTCGGTGACTCCATCGCGATTGATGATTCCCTATCGGGAACTTTACTAGACCCAAATGATTGTGTTGACAAGAGGGACGAGGTTTGGGTCAAGACCTGGGTCCAGGAAGATGATCTTAGGATCCAAAGTAACAACGTACCAAAATCTTCTTCCTCTGCCATTATGGTTCTAGTGTGGAATGAGTCAGCCCTAGACTCTGAGGGGGAAATAGAAGGTGACGCGGAAGTCACCCTTGCTGTCGGGGGTTCTGGGGACCTGTCCCTGGAATTAAGCAAGGAAGAATTGGGCGACGGGGATTACAAAATCCTAATCGCAGTAATCTACTCGGAGGACAACTCAACTGGATGGTCAGAACTTTCCGAAGAGGAAATTACCGAGAAAGGGAATGACCCCCTCCTCATAATTTCGAACAAATATCTAGAAATAGAGTTGCATACAAGCACTTCATCCTCTCTTTTCGGTTCTGGAGAAACACATAGGAAGATGGAGAAAATTGACGAGGAGACCCGTGCATGCATGACACTTCAGGACATGGGCATATGGGGCTGGATCCTAATGGGCGCAGAGTGGGTTGGCGGGAGGGAGACGGCCATGTTAACAGGGGGAAATGCAGAAGTTCCTCCATGGTATATGGCAATGATCTCACTGGGGATGTCCGTATTCTTCCTTTGCGTCCAGTACCCCTTGATGCATAGGTTGTATCATAGGGATACGGACGATATGCTATCCAGTGAACAGATGACAAGGCTAATTTCGAGGACGGTTGAAAACGCCTGCAAGAGGCTCCAAATTAAACCCGATCTGGAATCTATCCAAGTTCAGGACAGGGCAATCTCAGTCGATGTTTTTCTCCAATATAGATCTACAAGGAAGACAATCATGTCTCCAATCGAAGTTAAAGGCACCATTATCAAGGATATTCTGAACGAGTTCCGAATCTTCGGAGAGATGAGGCCGCTTCAGATAAAGACAGTTTGCACAGACTCAAATGTTGGGTCGGGAGAAACACCCGATTTCGACGAAATTGGAGAAGTCAGACTATCTGATGACTACAGTATTTTCTTTTCCACAATTGGACAGTTCGGTAAACTAGAGGAGGCTTTCAGAGAAAGCATGTCAAGGTGGTTCAGGAAACATGACGTTGCGGACTACGGTTCCGCAATTATGGCGGATGAGGATGCTGTCTTCGTCAGGGTAATTTACAGGCCAGTAATGAAGTTCGCTTATTTCCTGTTCAAACCCACCTTCGAGCACCTACAAGGTGATCTAAGGGACCAACTTGGATCAGATTTGGAACATCTCCTAGATGGAAGGGAACTGGTTGTCAGTGCTAGGAATGAGAAATCAACACTGGGTGATCGGGCTGTCGCTGGACGGGTCGAACAGGGCTCAGCAGAACTCTCCGGAGAGGCAATGGTGGCTAAGCGGGATGGCATCCCTGGCGCTCTACTGCAGAACCCATTCATGGGGGACATACTGTCTTCGGTGGAGTATGTGGCCCAAAAGAACATGAAGAGAATCGACAAGTACGGCTTCCCATTCCTGATAGTCTTCGTCTGGATACCTTTCATGGCTAGCGGTGTACTTGTTGGGGCAATGCTGGGCCTGGTAGCCAGAATGAGGTTCCAGAGGGTTCTCGCCGCGTGCTTCATTGGCGGCACGGCAGCCTCGATAACATGGGCCTACACTGCAAGGGGCATTATCGAGGTCATGGAGCGATATCACGCAGAGGCGTTCATCCCATTCGTCATCCTGCTAGCAATAGGATTCACATGGCTCAAGATAAGGGACAACAAAAGGCACAGAAGGGAAGAGTTGTTCAAGGAGTCCATGTCGTTCTTTGCAGGGGCCTCTGAGTAATGGCTAACGAAAGAGGGATGCTAATTTGGAATAATTCGATTGTGGTGAGATAGATGAAAACGATATTGAAGATGCGCAACATTAGACGGCATTATGTGATGCCATCCGGGACCGTGAAGGCCCTCGATGGAATCGATCTGGAAGTTAGTGAAGGAGAGCGGATCATCCTCCTAGGCCCCTCGGGTTCGGGGAAGACAACTCTCCTAAACTGCCTCTCTGCGTTGGATAGCCCGACCTCGGGAAGCTACTCTTTCTCAGGATCATTAGTGCCCTCAAACGACTCAGAGAAAATGACAAGATTCAGGAGGGACAACATCGGATACGTCTTCCAATTCTTCAATCTCCTCCAGGACCTAACCGTTCTGGAGAATCTCCTGCTCATCCAGGAACTAGCCGGGAGTAGGGACGAGGGGAGGGCCAGGGAACTGCTTGGCCTGGTCGGGCTTGCTGATGAAATCGATAGATTCCCCGCGGAGATTAGCGGAGGCCAGCAGCAACGGGTCGCGATTGCAAGAAGCCTGGCCAAGACTCCCCGCCTCCTACTTGGTGATGAACTAACAGGAAACCTAGACTCGAAGACCTCCACTGCAGTCATGGAAGTTCTAGTCAAGGCATGTGAAGCAGAAGGAATAACCTGTGTTTTCGTAACCCATGACGAGTCTTTGGTCGAATTCGCAACCCGGGTAATCAGAATCGATAGCGGAAAGATTCTCTCTGACGAGAATGTAGAGTGAGATGCATATGCTAGTCCTCCTAAACAAGCGACTCGCGAGGAGCCTTCTGAGGACTAAACTCAGGCTTGCTGCAGTATCTGCAATGGTAATGGTCGCAGTTTTTGCTGGGATTTCATTTGCCGCTTACGCTCACACCGTTTCTGGGATGTACGATGAAATCTACGAAGACAGCGACCAAGGCGTCAATCTTCCAGATGTTTGGGTGGAGAATCCCAGCGGAACATGGGATGCCAATATGTCGAATTCGATATGCGAGGGGATTTCAAACCAATGGCCGGACTCATCACTCGCTCTGAATGATTGCGAACCGCGACTGAGACTTGACGGGACATTGTTCCTTACCGTAATCGAAGACGAATCAGAGTCGGAAAAACTAGTCCCAGCCGTTTGGCATGGGATAGACGAGGGCCGAATCGATAGGGTGTGGATCCCTGAACACGACTGCTGTTCCGGAAGGCTGGCATCTTCAGATTCCGAGATTGTAATCGACCAAAGAGTAGCATCAGGCATGGAGATTGAATTGGGGGACAATGTCTCTATAGGCGCTGGATCAGGGAGGATGTCTTTCACAGTAGTCGGGATAGGCTTCCAATCCAACCACCTCTACTTCGCACCAGAGGGGTCACTGTTTCCGGCAGAACCCGGGACATTCGCTACTGGATACCTCTCATCCAGTGGTCTCGAGAGACTTGCAAACATAAGTTCAGGATCCTCCAACATTATCCTGATTGACGTATTGGGGACCCCTGATTATGACATACCTACTACGGATGAAGATGAAGGCACAGATCTCTCTTCTCTAGTCTCTTCAATCGATGAGACGGTTTCGGACTTGGAAGACAACCCGTCATTAGTTTACGATCGTTCACAAGTCTTCTCCGTGGAGATTCTTCGCGCCGATGCCGAAGGCGCTATGTTGTTCTACGTCCCAGTAACCGGGATGATAGCGGCTATTGCTGGAATCACGATTTTCCTAAGCCTGCAGAGACTCGTCCAGTCCCAGTCAAGAGAGATAGCTATCTTGCGAACCCTTGGAATCCCAAGATATGCAATAATGCCCGCGTATTTCCTCATGCCATTGGCGATCGGGGTGATTGGAGGGGCCTTGGGGGTTATTCTTGCCGTTACACTTGGCGTCCCAGGCATGCTCGGTTTCTACGAGGAGGTCGTGGGGGTTCCAATCCTAGAATCGACCGACATCTTCCCCCTGACAGTCCAGATCCTATCAGTCACGATTCTAGTCGTCATGGCTTCCGGTGTGCTCCCTGCAATTCAGGCATCAAGATTGCAACCATTGGAGATAATGAGAGGTCAGCATGAGATTAGAATCTCATCTAGACGGATTCAAGCCTTAACTTCCAGACTGCCTGCTACAGTCGGACTCACCGTTCGATCAAGCATTAGGAAGCCAACAAGACTAGTCTTCACATTCCTAGCCGTTGGCCTCTCAATGCTATTATTCGGCAGTACACTCCTGATGATGTCAACAATGGAGGAAATCACAATTGGAAGCATCGAAGAAGGCCAGAACTGGGATGTACAGGCAAACGTGCCTTTCGGTGGTGAAGGCGAAGTGATCGAATGGGCGGAAGAGAAGGGGGCAGAATACCAGAAATTGCTAATTTTCCCAGTCAATCCAGTCAATGACTCCAGAGTAATCACCGCCTATGGGGTCGAAGAGATTTCAACTGGCAGCGATTCGATGATTGTTGTAGATTTGAGAACCGGCTCCATCCCTGAGAGTGGAAAACAGACATCAGAGATACTAATCGACGAGGGTCTTAGCCACTTCCTGGGATGGGAAGTAGGAGATACCAGGATGCTGGTCTTCGGATCAGAGTTGAAGAGCGTTGACATCGTTGGAATCACCCAGGGCGAGGTTAGCAGAACAGTATACTTCCATAGGTCCGATTTGGCCGAAGTAATCGGAATAGAAGCGACTTCGGTGCTGATCAATCTGCCCGAGGGAGTCGAAGCAGATAGTGAACTGGCCGAGGTTTCACTAGGCATCACCGAGAAGGATGACCTCATTGCTTCCTATGAGGGAATGCTTGAACAGCAACAGAGTTTCCTAGGAGCAATACTTCTACTCGGCATAATAATCGCAATTGTTGTACTTTTCAACACATTACTGATGAACCTCTCAGAGAGGGACAAGGAGATAGCGACTCTGAGGGTTTTGGGTGCACCAATCAAAAGACTAGGATGGATGATGTTCGGAGAACACCTCGCAATCGGGCTAATCGGAGGGATCTTGGCCTTCTTTTTCACATTGGCTGGAACTCAGGCCATGATTTCCTCCTTCGTCCAGTGGTCTCTCTTCATGACCGTGAAAGTTGATCCGATCGTTGCTGCCCAACTAGTCGGAGTAGTAGTTGTTACCTCAGTGGCGCTTACTCCTTATGGGATGTGGAGAATCAGCAGGATGGATTTAGTCGAGAAAGTCAAAGACCTATCTCAGTGAGCACCCCCTATGCGAGTCGTCTCCTGGAACCTGAATGGGATCCGAGCTGCCCATCGAAAGGGGCTCGTTGAGTTCATCGAGCGTATCGATGCCGATGTGATGCTCTTCCAGGAAGTCCGCGCCCTGCCAGAGCAGATGCCAAAGGACTGGTCACAGCCAGAGGGCTATGAGGTAATTTGGCACCCAGCTCAGAAGAAGGGTTACTCCGGGGTGATGTCTTGTTCTCGGGTTGGAATGTCTGAGGTTGGCAGGGGGATAGATACCGAACTAGATGAAACCAGGGATCCAGAGGGGCGAGTATTGGTCACCAAGCACGATAAACTGAGTTGCATTAACATGTATCTGCCGAATGGATCCGCCAGGCAGGAGCGCCAGGATTACAAGGATCAGTGGCTGGAGGACATGCTCGTTTGGAGTAAGCAATTCCTTGAATCATCCGAACCCGCACTACTGTGCGGGGATCTGAACATCGCCCACACGGAGGACGATATCTGGGATCCCAAAGGAAATAAGCGCACTTCTGGATTCCTGGAGAACGAGAGAGAATGGTTCGATAGAATGCTGGAAGAAGGGTGGCACGATCTCCTGAGGATTCATGTCGGGCCAATGAAGGGCCCTTACTCTTGGTGGTCTAATTTCCGAAGAGCAAGGGAGAGGGACAGAGGCTGGAGAATTGACTACATCTTAGCAAACAAAGCGGCTAGGCCTCTGATGAAATCCGCAGAGATCATGAGGGAGGGGGGACTAGTCGTATCCGACCACGCCCCAGTAATTGTCGACCTTGACATCTGACATACAAATTGCTGTTGAAACTCGGACAAGATGCAACGGGACCATTCAAGAGAGGGAACATTGGCGATAATACGTGGCAGATGCTCTAGCAAACCGCTTGGAAACCCTCCTCCCAGGAGGCAAGGGAGTTTGGGTTCCCATGGACCACAGTGCATCCTCATTCCCAGAGAACGGGTTGATGGACAGCGATTCAGCAGTTGATGCAGCGATAGATGGAGGTGCGGACGCAATAGTGCTGCATAAGGGCCCACTATCCTATCATGTTTCAAGAACGGCATGGGGCAGGTTTGTATGCCATTCGTCCATGTCCACCATCCATGGTGGCTCTCGTTCACAAGAAAAGCTAACGGTATCCACTCCAAGAGAGAGTCTTTCGAGAGGGGCAATTGGCATTTCTGGCCAAGTTAACCTCGGAGATCCAGCAGAACCAGAAATGATTCTTCGCATGTCCAATATTACTTCCGAGGCACTCGAAGAAGAACTTCCAGTACTGGGGATGTTCTACCCAAGGGGTCCAAACTTGCGCCCTGATCCATCTGACCCAACTATGGGCGTTGCACATGCTGCAAGGCTAGCATGGGAATTGGGTTGCAATGTTGTCAAGGTCCCATGGACTGGTTCGGAAGAATCCTTCAGGGTCGTCACCTCTTCGGTACCGATACCCGTCCTAATTTCCGGAGGGGAAAGGGACGTCGAATTCTCACATATCCTCGAACTTGTCGAGCAGTCAATCAATGCTGGAGGATCGGGGGTATGCATTGGCAGGCATGTATTCGCTGCAGAAGACCCAGCTTCCCACATCAGAACACTGAGGGCGATAGTGCATGATGGGGCATCTGCAGAAGAGGCAGCAAGGCATCTGAGGTGAATGGATGCAGATTTGGTCCGAATCCAGCGATGAAGCATACCCCGATAGGGACGTAGTTAGTAGATTCTGGAATGGTTCATCTTCGGATGTATCGGAAGTACAGATCGATGACCCATCGGATCAGGAAGAAGCACTATCCCTCATAGGACTAGTTCCATGGATTCTGGTCAGATGCTCGGACTGGACCATGGTCCCACTGGAAAATCTAGTTGCAGCATCTAGGGGGACGAGTACCAGAATCGCTGCAGCAATCGATGAAGAAGTCGAACTAAACGGTGCGGCTTTTGCTCTGGGCGGCGGAGTAGACGCGATCCTAGTCCCAAGCCACCTGGTTGATGGTGCGGTTTCTGTTCTTGGAGGCAAGTGGGATAAGGAGGAAGCCCAGGATTCCGAGGCGGTCATCGAAGAAGCTAGAATCACGTCAATCGAAGGGGCAGGAATCGGGGAAAGGGTGTGTGTTGACCTGACAAGGAGGATTAATGATGGCCAGGGAATGGCGATCGGTTCGATTTCAGGTAAGCTTTGCCTAATTCACGGGGAGACAATCCAATCGGAGTACGTCCCCACTCGGCCATTTAGGGTAAATGCTGGAGCAATCCATTCTTACGCACTTATGGCGGATGGGAAGACCAAGTACCTGAGTGAATTGACTTCTGGTGATGAAGTTGCGATACTGTCATCCTCAGGCAATCAAGAGAATGCTACAGTCGGCCGGTTGAAAGTAGAGACTCGCCCCTTGCTATTGATCAGATTCGAATTATCAGGTTCGCAGGGCCAGATAGTGGTTCAGCAAGCAGAGACTGTGAGGCTGATTTCCCCCGATGGAGGAGCAATTTCAGTAACCAATGCGAAAGAAGGTGACAAGATCTTCGTACTCACCGACAAAAGGTCAAGACACGTCGGCTTCGCTCTAAATGCAGAGGTGAATGAGACGTGAAAGTCCTGGGATCAGGTAGGGCAAATGGGGCAATCTCAATTCTCCATGCTTTGGGGACAGGCAGGGGGTGCTCAGTGGGGATTCAGTTGGAAACACAGGTCCAGATAGTGGACCAATCAAACGAAGTAAATGATGACCGGCATGGCCTTCTAGCTTCTGTCGAGTATTGCTGGAGGGAGCAGGGACTACCGTTTCCAGAACAATTCGGATGGGTGGTAGAGAGTACGGTCCCAATTGGACAAGGGCTCAAGTCCAGCTCAGCTCTTTCGTGCGCCGCCTTCAGGGCTCTGAATTCTTGCGCGTGGACGGGACTATCAAATTCAGAAATTGCAGATCTCTCGGCTAAGTCTCAGTTAATGTCAGGTTGCGCAATCACTGGAAGCATGGATGACAATTGGGCCGCTCTGGAACCAGGATGGAAACTCGTCGATCCGAGTCTGAGAGCCTCGGATTCCATAATCATCCAAGGCGCTATGGATGACGGCCTGTCGGTACTAGTTTGTCTGAGGGGGCAGCGTTCGAGGGAAATATCATCGCCCAGAGTCTTAGAACAGCGTCGGATTTTCGAGAGGTCTGTGGCATCGATAATGAGCGGCTCCGCACTTGATTCGCTGTCATCAAATGGAATGGCAGTTTCTGCAGCCACAGATGATCACGAGGCCCTCAGGATTAGCAACATCTGTATTGCATCGGGCGCCATCGCTTCTGGAATCAGCGGTTCCGGACCGGCAATTGCAGTGATTTGCTTCGAAGATGACGCAGATTCCATATCTGCAGTAATCGATGAAATGGGCCACCCCACGATTCAAACCCGATTTGCAAGCAATGCCACTGCCGTCGAGGAGGTGTCTTGATGGGGATGGGGCTAGGTGATCAGTTGAAGGTGACACTATTCGGCGAGAGCCATGGCAAGTGCATCGGTGCCTTGGTCGAGGGAATACCCCCCGGAACAGAGATTGATTTGCAGTCCCTTTCCGATGATTTGGCTAGGAGGAGGCCCGGCAGGAAGGGAATGTCAGCACGACTGGAACCAGACGAATGTGAGATCCTATCCGGAGTCTACGAGGGCAAAGCGACTGGTTGGCCACTCCTGATGCTAGTACGGAACTCCGATGCCAGGCCATCTGACTACGCCTTCCTACCTGACCACCCTCGGCCTGGACATGCAGATATGGTCGAGGAGATTAGATCCGCTGGATCCAGCGATCCCCGTGGTGGTGGCTCCCAATCAGCCAGACTCACACTGGGCCTGGTATCAGCAGGAAGCCAAGTACGGACAATGTTGGAAAACGCCGGCTGGTCTTGTGACGCCCACCTAAGCAGGGTCGGGGACATCTCTGCAAGGCCACTAATAGAACTAGGAAACTCAGAACCAATTGATGTGGAGTCGGAGATGTCCAGACTCAATTGCCGTGACTCCGAAGCAGCTCCAAGGATGGCAGGTCTGATCAAACGAATTCGAAGAGAGAAGGACTCCATAGGCTCTGTAGTTGAGTTGCTGATTCAGGGATTGCCCATAGGTGTCGGAGAGCCTTGGTTCGATGGCATCGAACCTTCTCTTGCCAGAGGTCTTATGGCGATTCCCGGAGCTAGGGCAATCGAGTTCTCGAACGGCGTAGAATCATCGCAAATGAGAGGTTCTGAGAACAATGACATGTGGATACCAGGCCCTGGATCACCACAGTTGGAAGGGGCGGAGGCCGGTGAAGCAGATGGTGCTCTGGGAGGTAGATCCACAGGGTCGCCGATCAGAGTATTGGTCCACTTCAAACCGCCTAGTAGCCTTCCGAGGGAGCAGTTCACACTTCACCTCCCAAGTAATGAAACCAAACCCCTCAAGGTAGGGGGCAGGCATGACCCAGTTATCGGGCCAAGAGCCGCTCCTGTCGTAGAAGCCGTTGCAATGCTTGTTATTGCTGACCTCGGCCTGATGGGCGGGTTCCTCTGATCAGGACTGGCTCTCAAGGTACTGTTGAATCCTAAGCGGTAGGTTGATTGCGAACATAGCCGCAATCACGATGAACACTAGAATAGTCCCCAGGGCAACCCCGTAAACGCTCGTCAACTCGACACTCTCCTCTAGCCGGTTTGCAGCTACAGGATCAAGAATCCTAACGAAAAGAGGGACGAAGAAATTGATGAAGAGAGTTAGGGTTGCCACTACTGCTGCAACTGCTGGGGTATAACCCAGTGCCCTGTTGTATCTATCAGTGATACTTTTCACGTTCATTACGTAAACCTCTCCAGTTCTGATGGATGTGTCTAGCATGGAGAAACGAATTACGGCGCTTGATATCTCCATGTACACAACAAGGAAAACCGCATAGAGGATTAGAAGCAGTTTCTGGATCACCTCATTCTCCGGGAGGAAACTCAGGCCAAACTCAACCTTGCTACCTGCAAACCGGATTGTCACAAGTATCAGGGCCACGTATGAAAGAAGCATTGCCCGCTGATCCCTCTGCCAGACTCCCCAGAATCCAGATATCAGTCCAACAAGAATCAGTAGCAGATGAAGCCACAGACCTAGAAAACCAACTCCGGCCAAGTTAGTCAGAGCAAACCATGCCGTACCCGAAACCGGGGTGAGCATGAAAGTTAGGAAACCTAGGACTAGGAGTGAACCAATAGCCCCCATTTGGAGTGTCAAGACCATCCTATTCGGCGAAACGAACTCTCGATTAACCAGCACCGGGCCTCCGAAGATGGCATCTATCCAATTTGGAATCTCTACTTCTGGAACTGCATCATCTGGAATCCCAGAGTCTGCCTTCAGGGTTCCCGCAGCCTTCTTCCTGCTAGGGGCGGAAGATCTCACGACCTTCCCATCATACAAGTGAGAGGTGTCTACAGGCCCTTTTCGTTCTTGTTCTGCCATCCAACCACCTACCTTAGAATCCCCTTGCTCCAGCTAATGCCGTGAAAAGCAACATGTCGGGCTCCCAGTCCATCACATAAGCACCCAGTCCTCTGAGTTCGGTCATCAAGATGTCCCTCTCGGTCTTTAGGACTTCATAACCCGTCCTGTCTATCCTCCTGGCATCGAATTCGAACTCAAGGCTGCTAGGGGATAGTACAGTAACTTCGAAGTTCCTAGCCCTGAGGTCCCTAACAGCATCCACAATCGTAGGGTCGTCCTCTAGAGGGGACAGGATGATTATCGGGCTTCCTCGATGAATGTGGGGCATAATTCTCGTAGTCACAATCTTGAGGGGCGTGTTGCCCTTTGCCATCGCTCCGGCTAACTTGGTCAGGATGACATACAATTGCTTCTTCCCAGTATCCCTGTCAACAGAGACAATTTCGTCCCCGTAGACAACCAGTCCAACAGAGTCCCTCCTCGAGAGGAAGTGCTGCGTTAGGCTGGCCGCGGCTCTGGTGCTGTAAACTAGCGAATTCCTGCTCACAGGGCCGGTTTCGCTAACTGATCTGCTATCTACTAGAATGATTACATCACTCACAGCGTCCCTTTCGAACTCGTTCACCATCATCTTTCCATCCTGCCTTGCCGTGGCTTTCCAGTTGATTTTCCTCATCGGGTCACCGGGAAGGTATTCCCTTAGGTTGTAGAAATTCGAACCTTCCCCGGGGTTTCTGATGTTCACCGCTCCGGTGAAAATCTTAGGCACCCTACTCTTGATCATCGCATCCTTGATGTCTTCCATCTGCGGGAAAACCAAGAAGTCGTCGTATAGTTGGACCTCTTTCTCATTGTGGAATAGGCCAAGCTCGTCCTGTACCCTGATACACACGGGGCCAATCGTGTAGAACCCTCTGAGGGGCGTCTCAATTGTGTAGGAAATCTCCGTCTCTCTCTTCGGTCCGATTTCCATTAGAACGTAGTTAGCCCCCTTCTTTATCCTCATGACCTCTGGAACCCTGTCCCTTAGTTCGAGCACTTTGGCCATGCCCGATCTGTTCTGGATCCTCAGAGTTACGTCAATCTCCCCGTCCTCGAAAACTCTGGAGGTCGAAGTCTTCCTCATTGCTACGATGCTCTGAAGCTGCACTCCTTCGTCCATGATCGCCTCTTCCACCCTCCTTCCCGAGGAGGCAACGTCTCCATGGGCAGTTCTCAGAGCCGCCCATGTAAGGAATGAAAGTAGAACCACTGCGACTGTCACAAGTTGCTGGTTACGCAGAACTAGGCCAAGGAGATACATTGCTACCGAAAGCGATGCGAACATCGCTGATTTTCGGCTCCAGGCCACCTTTCCACCTCGCCATCACTCAGACGGTGGGGACATTCGCAGCATTCTTCCCATGTAGAATATCTCGGATGACCTCTCCGGTTTCCAGTCCCTTAATCTGATGCTCTGGCTTTAGGATGATTCTGTGTGCAACTGCCAGCTCTGCAATTGACTTCACGTCATCGGGAGTGACGAAGTCCCTCCCACGCATGGCCGCAACCGCTCTGCTGGTCTTCAGTAGTGCTTGTGAGCCTCGAGGCGAGGAACCAACGAGGACCCTCGGGTCTTCTCTCGTCCTAGCCACGATGTCCACCATGTACTCTCTGACAGACCTGTCGACATACACCTCTTCGCAGGAATTTTGCATCTTTACTACGATGCTCGGGTCAGTGATGCTGTTCACCTCTACTTCGTCCTTCTTACGATTGATCCTTCTCTGAAGGATCTCGTTCTCGTCAGCCCTGTCCGGGTAGCCGACCATCATCTTCATCATGAATCTGTCAAGTTGAGCTTCTGGTAGGGGGTAAGTCCCCTCTTGCTCGACTGGGTTCTGCGTAGCCATCGTTAGGAAAGGAGAAGGAAGTTTGTGCGTGACAACCCCGATTGTCACCTGCTTCTCTTGCATGGCCTCTAGGAGAGCTGCCTGGGTCTTAGGGGGGGCTCTGTTGATCTCGTCCGAAAGTAGAAGATTGCAGAAAATAGGACCGGGTTTGAAGGTGAACTCGCCCTTCTTCGCATCGTATATGTTGGTCCCCGTAATGTCCGCTGGGAGCAAGTCAGGAGTGAATTGAACTCTTTTGAAATCGCATCCAAGCGCATCTGCGAAGGTGTTGGTCATCAGAGTCTTCGCTAGACCGGGGAAATCTTCGAACAGAAGGTTCCCATTGGACAGAATGTCCA
>PVBE011796904.1_pt1 | contig 13037 bp, 15 predicted proteins | sample 1631181 | NCBI WGS metagenome assembly PVBE01 (sample SAMN08397723, study PRJNA350692) | Marine metagenome, whole genome shotgun sequencing project. | isolation source: water | place: Pacific Ocean | collected 2012-04
GCACGCGGCGATCGCCGCCCTGGTGCCGGGCGCAGAGGGGCAGATGGTGGACCATGTCGCACGTCAGAGCTTGGCCCAGCATGGCCTGGACGGCTACTTCGGCCATGGGTTGGGACATGGTCTGGGGTTGCTGGTGCACGACAGCGGGCGACTCGCGCCGACCGTCGAGCAGGTGATCGAGGCCGGTCAGGTCTGGACGATCGAGCCTGGGGTCTATATCGAGGACTTTGGCGGAGTACGGATCGAGGACGATGTGCTGGTCACCCTGGACGGTCCGGAGGTCCTGTCGACTTATCCCCGCGGTCTGAGTTGACGTGGGAATGCCGGATACGACGATCGAGGAAGGCGGCCGGGGGTACCGGGCGGTTCAGGTCGCGGCGATTGGCCCCCTGCTGATCTGCGGGGTGGTCTACTTGCTGCATCCGCCCTTCCGCCTGCTACTCGACGAAGGGATTGGTTTGCTGGCGTCCGGAGACCTGCCCGGCCTCCGGCAATGGGGCGCGGAACTCGGCGCCTGGGCTGCGCTGGCGACCACCTTGCTGATGATCATCCAGGCGCTGGCCGCCCCGATCCCGGCTGTCCTGGTAACAGCCACCAACAGCTGGTTGTTTGGCTGGATCTGGGGTGGGATCCTGTCGATCGTCGCCGCCACGCTGGCCGCGACGATCTGCTATGTCCTCGGACGGGCTTGTGGAGAGCCGCTGGTCAACCGTCTGACCACGGAGCAGCAGCGACGACGGTCAGATGCGCTGATGTCGCGTCATGGCGTGACGGCGATACTCGTAGCACGGCTGCTGCCATTCGTACCTTTCGATCCGATCAGCTATCTTGCTGGGGCGGCGCGGATGCCACTGGGGCCTTTCGTTGCAGCCACGCTGGTTGGTCAGGTTCCGGCCGGAATGACCTACAGCTACCTGGCGGGGCAGCTCGATGCCAGCCCCAGCAAGCTGCTGGTCCTGTTGCCCGGTGCGCTGATAGCCCTCGCCGTGCTGGGCTGGGCCATGCGCCACCTGCTGCTGGGTCGACGGGACAACCAGGCCTAGAGTCCGTTGCCGGAAAATGGAAGGCGTTGGCTGGTTTCTCAGTCGCGACTTCGAGTCCGCTATTTGACGAAGGCGGGCAGGTCGTTCCCGATCTTCGGCACGACCCCGAGTGTGCCCACCTGGAAGGTGAACTGGAGTTGCTTTCCACCACGCTCGACCCGGACGATCACCTGGGCCTTGTCAGCTCGGTGTGCGCGGGTCTTGGCCAGTTGCATCCCAAGCCGACTGGTGATCCTGTGCCCGTCATAGTGGGTGATCACGTCACCGACCATCAGGCCCAGCTTGGCGGCCTGGCCGTCGCGCTGGAGTGACTTCACCATGAACTTGGTGGACGCCTGCCGGGATAGCTGCTGGATGTCGAGCTCGTCGCCGGGACTTCGCCCTTGGTATGGCTTGGGGTCTTGGCCCTCGCGCAACGCTTTGCGTCGGAGCACCTCCTTGACTGCCCGGAAGGTGTTGATCAGACCATGACCGGTCTGCATGTCGAATCCCTTGCTCGCGATATCGGTGGCGGTGCTGGTGATGATCTGTCTGAGCTGCCAGGGCAGCAGATCCGGGTCCGCGGACAACATCAGCGCGATCGCACCACAGAACATCGGACCGGCGAAGGAGTTGCCGTTGAGGCCGGAGGGACTTGCTTTGCCATCACGTTGAAGGAACGGCAAGTTCTGGTTGAAGGCGCAGACGCCGGGCTTGTCGACCATCCCATCCTTGTAGTGCTCGGTGTTCCAGCGGACGGGGCCCTGGCTCGAGAAGACGGTGCGACAGAAGTCTCGCTGCACTCCCGCGGCGGCGAAGACGACGTTGGGGATATCCTCCGGGGTGCGCATCTGCACCGGGACGGGGGCATACGAGGCTGAACCCTTGCGCCCGAAGTTGCCCGCGCCAGAGACGAAAAAGACCCCGCAGAATGAAGCGTGCTCCAGGAGCTTGCGCCAGTGGGTGCGGTACTCACCGAGCCCCGGGATGGAGAAGCTCATGCTGTAGGTGTCCGCCTGCTGCTCGATCGCCCATTCGAGCGACGCCTCGATCCGGTTCATCCCGATCACGCCGGCCCAGCGTCCACGGGGTGCAATTCCGAACTCGTAATGCGCGCCCTTGACTCCAGCCCCGCAGATGATGGCCGCGCACATGTAACCATGATGTGTGCGGGGGGCATTCGGGTTGGCGCCCGCTGGACGAGTGGTCAGATTCGCCGTGTCCCGATCGAAATCATAGCCATGGATATCGTCGATCAAGCCGTTGCCGTCGTCATCCTTGCCGTTAGCAGGAATCTCTTTTGGGTTCTGGTAGAGGTTGCAGGTCAGGTTGGGGGAAAAGACGAAGTTGAAGTCGTGGACGATGTTCAAGGTACCTTGCCCTGTGACTTTGAAGTCCTTCCAGACCTTGTCGGCCATCAGGTACTTGATGTACCACGGGTGGAGGTGGCGCTGCGGGTCGAAGTCCGGGTGTCGCGGAGGTGTGAAGACCGGTGCCGGGCCGCCAGGCGCCTTACTCTTCTTACGCTTGCGGAGCGGCGCGGAGAAGATCTTCTTCACGCCCTTCACCTGCCGCAGTCCCGCGAGCCCGGCCGGGGTGACAGTGCAGGTGAAGCCGTTGATGATCCAGTGCTGTTCCAGGTGGGTGACCTCGCCGGACTTGATCAGCGCCCCGAGCTGGGTCTCAGCCGCTGCATGGGACTTCTTGCTGAGACTCTTGAGCGTGCGCACCACGGCTTCGCGCAGCCTGCGTCTGGTCCAGCTGTCGAAGGTCTTGGCGCGGCGCAGGTAGCCCTTGCCGTCCCCCAGGAACTGCTGGTCGAACCAGACCTTGACTCGCTGGGTCCGCCCCGCTTTTTGGTTCACCGCCTGCTGGATCCAGAGCCCCGTTCCGGCCAGTGCCTCGGTCGGTAGCAGGTTGTCTTCGGCGGAGCATGTCGCGGAGAGCCACAACAAGAGTGCCAGGATGGAAAGTACTCGCATGCTGAACTAGACTATCGAACATATTTGGCAATTCCAGCACAAGGAGCCGCCGATGTTTCGCTATGCCTTTTTGATCATGCTCGTATTGCTCCCGGCCGGGGTGGGTGCCGAGGAACCACTGCGTGTGCTGTTCGTCGGTAACAGCTATACCTACGCCAACGATCTGCCCGGAGTGCTCAGGAAAATAGTCGAGGCGGGCAAGGTACGTCAAATCCGGACCCAGCAGTTGACGCCTGGCGGGGCGAGCTTCGAAACGCACTGGAAGGATAGGCAGGTGATCCGTCTGCTCGGTGAGAAGACGTGGGATGTTGTGATTCTCCAGGGACAGAGCCAGCGCCCCTCGTTCCCCAAGAGGCAGCGGCTACGCCAGGTCGACTCCTATGCCAAGCAGCTGGCCGCCAAGATTCGCGTGGCGAAGGCCGAGCCGCTTTTGTTCATGACCTGGGGCTACCGCAAGGGAGACCGACACAACTTCAAGACCGACACCTATCGCAAGATGCAGGAACGCCTGCGCATCGGCTACACCGAGATCGCGCGGGCCTGTGGGGGCAAGGTCGCGCCGGTCGGGATGGCCTGGCAGAAGGCCTTGGCCAAGAAGAAGGGGCTGGATCTGTGGGTGGGCGACGGCAGCCACCCGAACGTCAAGGGGACCTATCTGGCCGCCTGTGTCTTCTACAAGATCCTGGTGAAGAAGAGCCCGGTAGGAAATCCGCACACCGCCGGTCTGGATCCGGCAATGGCCAAGTTCCTTCAGGAGGTCGCCACGTCAGTCGCCCCGTAGTCGTCTCGCCGGAGAGCGAGGGGTTGGCGCGGGAGCTTGGATTGCCCTTCTTCCCGCAACCACAGATGGTGCTCGAGCGGATAGATGAGCGGCTTCAGCTGCGTGATCTGCGGCCAGGCTCGCCCGGTCCGATCTGGGTCGACTTCGATGGGCCGTCGTCGGTCGATCGTCGGGCGGGTGGGCGGCGTCAATTACTGGGGCGCGCGGTGGGGCTGAGGCCCGGCGTGCCTCCCCCTCGAGTGGTCGACGCGACGGCAGGCCTGGGAGCCGACAGCCACCTGCTTGCCGCGCTGGGCTGCCAGGTGATCGCGATCGAGCGGTCGCCCGTGGTCGCAGCAGTTCTGCGCGACGGTATCGCGCGGGCGGGTACACCGGTCGAGCTACTCCTGGGGGATGCGATCGGGATTCTCGCCGAGTTGTCGACTGATGTGGTCACGCTCGACCCGATGTTTCCTCCGGGAAAGAGTGCACTGGCCAAGAAGCCCTCTCAGTACCTGCAGGCGCTGCTTGGCCAGCCGGCGGATACGGCTGAGTTGTTTGCCGCTGCTCGGGCCGCCGCGCGCCGCAGGGTGGTGGTCAAGCGTCCGCGGATCGGGCCGCCGCTCGTCGAATCGCCGCGCCCCTCGCACTGCCACGAGGGCAAATCGGTGCGCTTCGACGTCTACCTCGCGGGCTAATCATCCAGCCAGCGGTTGAGTACTGTTCCGCCGAGACCGAGCGCGACGCCGAATGCGATCAGCACGGAGCCGTGCCAGATCATCAGGTGGGAAACCCCGGTGTCTGAGCAACTCATATGGAGTGCGGCGAGGGCGATCAGGCCGGCCCCACAGCCGATCATCGCGCCGGTGGGGGCGAACTGGCGCAGCACGCCGAAGCCGAGAATCAGCGTGGCCGTGACGACGCACAAGCTCACTTTCGACCCGTGCAGGGCGCAGTGCATGCCGACCTCGTGGAAGTGAGCGCGGCTGCTGGAAGCATCGGGTGTCGCGGTAGATAGCAGGAGTAGCAGGCCGCCGGCGACCAGCACCAGACAGGATATTCCGAGACGACCACGGCTCGGGAGCCTGACGCCGAACGCCAGCGCCAGCAGAGCTACACCGCTCAGGCCGAAGATGATCGCGGGGGCCAGAAGGCTCCAGCTCATTGCGGGTGCGGTCGGTTTGCGGGTTGCTGCGACCCCGGCGAGAAGCAGCCCGAGGAATACGGTCAGCAGCGCCAGTCGCCGCTTTCGGAGCCGGGCTAGCTGCGCCAGATCGCGCCCAACCTCCTCTCGCAGAGCGGAGCTGGGCGTGATTTCGGGAAGCGGTTCTTGTTGGTCAACCATTGGTGGAGCGCCCCGTCAGGCGGGCCAGCTTGACCCGCAGTTTCTTGTATCCGCGATGGGCCTTGAGTCGAGCGGCTTGCTCGGTGATACCCAGCGCCTTGGCGATGTCTGTCATTGGCTGGCTCTCCAGTTTGTGCAGCGCCACCACCTTTCGCTGGGCGTCTGGCAATTGGGCCACCGCTTCACGCACGGCGGCCACCAACTCCTGCAGATTTTCGTCTGTTCTGGTGTCTCGCACGCCTGTCTCCGGCAGCTCCCCGTTTGGTGTGATCGCCACCCTCGCCGCGCCCCGCGAGCGAAGATGGTCGATCGAGAGTCGGCGGGCGATGGTCAGCACCCAGGGTGCGACGGGCGCCCCCCGGCGGTACCGCTCGCGTGCGCGGTGAACCCGTAAAAAGGTCTCCTGAGTCAGGTCCTCGGCCTGGGTCGAGTTGCCGATCCAGCGGCGCAAACAGTGAAAGACCATCGGCGCCAGGGCCCGATAGAGCTCTTCGAAGCCCCGCTGATCGCCGTCGGCATAACATTCCATCCATACGATGAGTTGTCTGTCGGTGGTCGGCTCTCCAGCGGTCATCAGCATCATGGTACTGTTTGTGTGGAAGGCGGTAAACGTTCAAGGAAAGGGGTAGACGACATGGGTGCGATCCCGATGCTCGTGTAGGGTGACCGATCTTGTTCGTGCTTGAATACGGTGACGGACGCTAGCTGTTTCGGTCTACATTTCGATAAATTTCCTTCAGGTTCAGACGCATGCAACGACTCATCACGCCGCTGCTGTTCGGATCGATACTACTGGTTGGCTGCACCAACCACCTGGACCTGGTCCTGGTCAACCAGACCGGCAGGAAGATCAATGTCACCGTGATGCCGGGCGGCAAGCATCCCGAGCTGGCCCCCGGAAAAGCCGAGCTGACCCTGGACGTGAATGGCCAGGGGCGGCTGCGGGTCTTACCGGGAGACAAGCTGATTCGGATCGACCGGGTGCCACAGAGCCAGCGGTTCCGCAGGGAGAGGCGCTATTATCTGGGCGAGGATGGACGGCTGACCCTCACCGCGTCACGCTTCACGTTCCGTGGCGTGTCCGAGGATGAGGACTGAGGCGGTGTGGGACGAGGGAGTTATGGTGCTCTGACGGCCGCCTGATGTCCCGGGCCGGTCGGTGGGCCGAACCTCGGGAAGCTCTCGCCAGATGAACCGCTCTTTACTCGTTGACAACTGCTGCGGTGAGGGACACAGTGGCCCCTCACGATGCGCGACTTGCTGATACTACCGACCTACAACGAGGCAGAGAATCTGCCGATCGTTCTCAAGCGGGTGCGGGGTCTGGAGAATGCGCCGGACATGTTGGTCGTGGACGACAGCTCTCCCGACGGAACTGCCGAGATCGCTAGGCAGTGGGTCGAGAAGGATCCTGGCGTGCATCTGATGGTTCGACCGGCCAAGAGCGGACTTGCTGGCGCTTACATCGAGGGGTTCAAGTGGGGTTTCGAGCGTGACTACGAGGTCGTCTATCAGATGGACGCCGACCTCTCCCACGACCCCGCCATGCTACCGACCTTTCAGCAGGCGATTGCCGACGGCGCCGACGTGGTCCAGGGATCGCGGTATGTGCCGGGCGGTGCCACCCCGGGCTGGCCTCTGGTTCGGCGGGTCATTAGCCGTGGCGGTAGCTTTTACGCACGCTGGATCCTCTGGCTCTCTCCACGTGACATCACCGGCGGGTTCCGCGCATTCCGGGTCGAGGGGCTCAAGCGGATGGACCTGGACAGTCTCAAGGCTTCTGGCTATTTCTACCAGATCGAGATGCTGTTCCGCGCGTCACGCTGTGGGTTGAAGATCAGGGAGGTGCCGATCATCTTCAAGGACCGTGAGCTGGGGGTCTCGAAGATGTCGGGCGGGATCTTTGTCGAGGCGCTGTTCAAGGTCTGGGGACTGCGGTTCTCGGGTTGGCGCCCCAAGCGTTCTCAGGATGCCAAGGGCGGGGATTAGCAGGGTTTTTTTGCTCTGTCGGGCAGCCTCAGCCGTTTCGAGGGGGAGCAGATGCGCAGTCTGTTGCTGACGCTCTGGATCCTGTTCGCTCTGGTGGCCTGTTCGGCCTCGGACGAGTTGATCTATAGCGAGCCCCAGATGGCCCGCATTCCAGCCCACACACAGCTGCTGGAACTGATCCCGACTGAAGTGCCGGGCGACGTCACCTTCACGGGAGTCGAAGCGGTTCTGTTCCTGGTGAACAGAGCGAGCCGGAGGCAGCTGTCTGTCGTGATCCACGACCGGACGGACACCATCGACTGTCCGCGGACGGTCGGTTTCGAGTGCAGTGTGACGCACCGGCGAACAGTTTCTGCACATACGGTCCCGCCTGGCGGGCTGGCGTCGGTCTGCTTTCACCGGGGAGGTCGGTATCGCTACGAGGTTTGGTACGACGGGGAGCGTCTCGGGGAGGGCCTGATCATCGTCAGAGGCGGTTCGTGATCCGGCTGGGAGCCCTCGTTCTGATTGCGCAGGTGGCGCTTGGCTGCGGTCCGAAGCTGGTACTCGACGACAGCTATAACACCTCGCCTCCGAGGACGGTGGCGATCCTCCCGTTCTCCTCGCCGGACCAGGATGCACATACCTTGGAGCAGGTCGCTTTCATGCGCCGCCGTTTTCATCACCACTTTGCGACAAGCTTGCCGTTCATCGATCTGCACATCGATAATGTCGATAGTGCGCTGCGTGCTGCGGGAATACGTTCCGCAGAGGATCTCGAAGGGCGCGCACCGGCGGAACTCGCTCGGTTGCTAGGAGTCGACGCCGTGATCCTTGGCCGGGTCAGCACGATCAAGGACATAGCTCCGCTGCTGGCCTACTACCGCAGCCTGGGCGCCGAAATCGAGATGAGGACCGGTTCGCGGCGCCTTTTCTCGATCGAACACACGCAGAGGTCGGCCGGCGGCCCCCTGATCGAAAGTCAGCAGTTGATCTACGCGATCATGGATCAGCTGCGCAATTCGACCAGCCTGGCCTTCATCGATCTCTGCGAAAAATGGTGTCAGCAGGTGGTCGACAAGATCGGTCCGCCGACGACCCCGATCAAGATCAACGTGTCCGTGCCGAGGGTTCACACGGTGTCGGTGCTTCCTAGCCGCAGCGGGCCCCTCCAGCCAGGCGACCGGATCGTTCTTGAAGTGAGTGCGGATCCGGGCCTCAGCGTCGCGGTCGATCTGGGTCTGGGGACTCGGCTCTCGCTGGCCGAAGACAGCAACGGAACCTACCGGGGAACGTACATCGTTCAACTGGGCGATCGGGTTGACCTTGAGCGGGTGACGGCCGAGGCACGCAACCGGTACGACGTGGCAGGGCGCGGCACCTCCGCCGCGGGGCTGAAGATCGTCGCGCGGCCACCCGGGTCTCCGGGCCCGTTGAAGCTGAGGTAAATAGCCGAGGGAATGGAGTTGACCTGGTCGGCTGACCAAGAGTATCCGGGCCCCGTAAAGTACAGGATCTATCGCGCAGATGGTGCACGCTCCGTGGCGTTCAAGAGGGTGGGAGAAACCTACAATCTGCTCTTTCGGGATACCACTGTTGTTGCCGGTGCTGTCTACCGCTATCAGGTATTGCCGCGATCAGACGCAGGGTTGATCGGGTTCCCCTCGGTGGTCGCGGTCTGGAAGAGAGGGGCGAGGTGATCAGACCGATTGCCTTGGCGTTGCTGGTCTGTTCGGTGCTGGGCTGCGGACCGGAGGTGTTTGTCCGGGGGCCGTACTTCGACGTCACCACTCCGCAGCGCATCGCGGTGCTGCCGTTCGTTGACAGAACGGGGCACGAGACGATCACCTCCGAGCCGTTCACCGCCGTGGTCGATGCTCTTCCGCTGGTCGGTAGAGGGCTCTCCAGGGGGCCCTCGACGATGCTGCGCAACCGGTTCACCGTGAATCCATATCGCAGCAATCTGGACGTGGTGCATCCGGGCATCATCGATGCGATCCTGTCCCACAACAAGCTGGATCAGCACGACAAGATCGATGCGATCGATCCGGCCGAGCTGGCGACTTTGCTTGGAGCGGATCTGCTGGTCTACGGCGAGGTGGTCGAGTGGGATCGGTTCTACTATCTCGTCGAGTCTCGCGTGACCGTCGCGCTCCAGGTCCGGATCGTCGATGGCCGGAGCGGTGAGACGGTCTTCGAGGCGCAGCAGGAAGAGTCTCATACGTCCGGACTCCGTGGGGGGCCGACCGGTTATCTCAGCGCTGCCACCGCGCCGCTCCTGGGTTTGTCGATGAGCCACTTCATCGATCTGTGTAATGCGCTGAGCCGGTTGGTGACCAATCCGCTGGTGATTCAGGAGAGCCCTAAGTTCAAGGGTGAGCAGCCGCCATTCATTGCGGCTGCGACCCACAACGGGGTAGGGCGGACCCTGCGGACCGGAGACGTGCTGAAGGTCTACATGGTCGGCAGCCCGGCCGGGCGGGGTTTCTTCCGTATCGGGCCAGCCGGTCCGGCAGTGCCGATGACCGAGTTCGGGGCCGGTCGCTATCAAGGCAGCCATGTGGTGCAGCAGGGGGATGCCTTCCAGAACACCGTGATCGAGGTTCACCTGGTTCGTGCGGGCCGCAAGACTGCAGCGGATCTAGAGCACGCCAAGATCGATATTGGCGGGTGAACGGGAGGTGGGCCGCCAACCTGCAGCCGCGCACATCCTTTGTGTACTTGGAGTCTGTGGCGATGGGTCCGAGGAGAGAAACAAATGAGCGAACCCCAGTTTGAGTTGTCACTGCTGAAGATACCGGTTTCTGATCCTCAGCGCAGCGCTGAGTTCTATCGCGATACGCTCGGGATGCGGCCGGGATTTGTCGCAGAAGAGTATGGTTGGGTGCAGCTGCAGGCCGGTGATCTGCCGCTGGCGCTCTACAAGCCGGGGATGGGGGGTGGCGAGGGACAACCGGGTGGCGGTGCGGGGTTCCATCTGTCACTGGCGCCACAGGGCTTCGACTCGCTCGCGGACGATCTGCTGGAACGCGATGTGCTGGTCGATGCCCAGGTTCATCGTGGCGACGACGGGACGACTTTCATGGATGTACGAGATCTTGACGGCAACATACTCAAGATAAGTCGCGCCGCGGAGCAATAGGTCGGGCGACCGAGGCCTCGATCGCCCCGTGAATGGGCCTCTCGGTGTTCTTGCCGGGAGGCCGCGGCGTGTCTGGCTCGCTGTGGGTCGGGGGCTCGCTGGGTGGGCTACTAGCTCAGGACCCGGTGGCGAACCCAACTCTCCAGCGCCACGCCCAGTTTCGTCGGAGTCGAAAGTGAGATGCGTCGCTCTAGAACCACGCCGTGACCGGCCTTCTCGATTTGCTCGAGGATCTTGAGGTAGAGGCCCGAGAGGGTGGCGGGACAGGGGCGGGCCGCGCGGTCCAGCAGCGGAAAGAGGCGGGCTCCCTCTTCGTAGAACTCACGGGCCTTGCCGCCGAGCCAGCGCAGGACTGCGGTGAGGTTGCCGCCAGGAGATCCGGCGAGCAAGTCTTCGGCCGAGCAGCCATGGGCCTCGAGCTGGCGGTGCGGAAGATAGACCCGCCCGAGCGCGGCATCCTCTCGGACGTCGCGCAGGATGTTGACCAGCTGCATTGCGATGCCCAGCGACTCGGCGTGTTGCCGAGCCAGGCCGCCTTCATGCCCGAATATCTCGATCGATGCCAGGCCGACGGCCGAAGCCACCCTGTAACAGTAGCGGTAGAGCTCCTCGAAGGTCTGGTAGTGGCAGGCCTCGAGGTCCATCTCGACGCCTTCGACGATGTTGTGCAGGTCGTCCGGCCGGATGGCGAAACGAGCGATCGTGTCGCCGAGGGCGACGAATACCGGATCCGTGGCCTGTCCTGCCAGTGCATGGGACAGGCGCAGTCGAACCCCGTCTAGCGCGAGCCGACGGAATTCAGCCGGCTGGTCGCTATCCGCAATGTCGTCGCAGATTCGACAGAATGCGTACAGCGCGTACATACCGCGACGCCGTGGGCCCGGCAGACAAAGAAATGCATAGTAGAAGTTCTTGGCCGTCCGCCGTGTCAACTCCAGGCAGTGGCGATAAGCGGCGGGTAAGGAGCTCATTGCAGGGGGGGGAGTTCCAGGATGTGGGAGATGCCGCAGAGCGCGGTCAGGCATTCCTCGATCAGGGTCTCGATCGGCAAACCCAGGTCATCGGCGCCTGTGCAAATGTCGTCTCGGCTGACTCCCTTGGCGAAACCCTTGCTCTTCATCTTTTTCTTGACGGACTTGATCTTGACCTGGTGCAGGCTCTTGTCCGGCTGCACCAGTGCGCAGGCGGTGAGGAAGCCGGCGAGTTCGTCGACCGCGAACAGGCACTTGTCCATCATCGACTTGCGCTCCAGGCCGGTGTATTCCGCGTGTGTCAGGATCGCGTAGCGCACGTCTTCGGGGTAGCCGTGCCGCTCCAGGATTTCGGAGCCCTTCTTCGGGTGGTCAGCGGGATCCGGCCAGCGCTCGTAGTCGAAGTCGTGGAGCAGGCCGGTGATGCCCCAGCGTTCTTCGTGGCCCCCGTACTTCTGCGCCATGTGGCGCATGGACGCTTCCACTGCGTAGGCGTGTTTGCGCAGACTGTCGGTCTTGGTGTATTCGTGGAGCAGGGCCAAGGCTTCATCTCGGCTTGGTAGTAGTTGGGTCATGACGCTGAGTGTATCGCAGGAGCGACCGCTTGCAATCCCCCCGCGACCGTGGAGGATGCAGTTATGACGCTCACACCAGAGGATGTCGCTGGACTGGACGGCTGGACCTTCAACGAGCAGGGTCATCTCCATAAGGCCTTCAAAAAGAGTAACTTCGCGCAGGCGCTGGCCCTGGTCAACCAGATCGGGGAGCAGGCCGAGGCGTTGAATCACCACCCCGATCTGACGCTCGGTTGGGGCTATGTCGGCGTCGATATCTGGACCCACAGGGAGGGTTGTCTGACCGACAGTGACTTCGTGCTCGCGAGTAGAATCGATCGCTTGCCAAACGCTGATTAACAGGTAAAATTAAGCGCTCACCAGAGGTCACCCGAAGGGAGCGGGTGTCATCCACTGAAAACCAATGACAGTCGGAGCTTCCGTTGACATCGACGATTCAACATGACGTCGTGATCATAGGCGGGGGAGGGGCGGGGCTGCGTGCTGCGATTGCGGTCGCCCAAGCTCATCCTGGCCTGGACGTTGCGATGGTTTCCAAGGTCTATCCGATGCGCAGCCACACGGTGGCAGCCGAGGGCGGGGCCGCTGCTGTGATTCGTCCAGAGGACAGCCTGGACTCCCACTGCAATGACACGATCGGAGGGGCCGATTGGCTCGCTGATCAAGACGCGGTGGAGGCTTTTGTCCAGGAAGCCCCGATCGAGATGACGCAGATGGAGCACTGGGGCTGTCCGTGGAGCCGCAATCCGGACGGAACGATCGCGACCCGGCCGTTCGGCGGAATGAAGATCGAGCGGACGTGGTTTGCGGCGGACAAGACCGGGTTCCACATGCTCCACACGCTGTTCCAGACCTCGCTCAAGTATACCGACATCACGCGGTATGATGAGTGGTTCGCGACAAGGCTGCTGGTCGAGAACGGCCGCTGTCAGGGGTTGGTGGCGATGGAGCTGCTCTCCGGCCGCATTCGGACGATCCTGGCCAAGTCGGTGATCATGTGCACCGGCGGGGCCGGACGGATCTTCCCGTTCACGACGAACGGTGCGATCAAGACCGGCGACGGGATGGCTCTGGCCTATCGCGTAGGGGTGGCGCTGAAGGACATGGAGTTCGTCCAGTACCACCCAACGGGTCTGCCAGGGACGGGGATCCTGATCACCGAGGCCGCGCGGGCCGAGGGTGGAATCCTGGTCAACAAGAACGGGCGCCGCTATCTGCAGGACTATGGCATGGGGCCGCCGGATCCCTGGCCCCGTAAGAAGGCGATGGAGC
>PVBE011970891.1_pt1 | contig 13037 bp, 14 predicted proteins | sample 1631181 | NCBI WGS metagenome assembly PVBE01 (sample SAMN08397723, study PRJNA350692) | Marine metagenome, whole genome shotgun sequencing project. | isolation source: water | place: Pacific Ocean | collected 2012-04
TGCTGCTGCTGACAGCTGCTCTGGTGATCACATTTGTGGTGCAAGTGGGTTGGCCTTGGTGGAAAAACTTCCAACGCCAAAATTCAGGCACAAAAAAAAGCGATCGCAAACCACTTTCACCCCCCAGCAGCCGACATCAAGCAGCCAAACAAAGTCTTGAAAGCCTTGATCGTCTACTTGAACGTCTCCAAGACGATGTTTCAAGGGAAGGGCTCAGGCAAGAACGAGAACGCGTTGGCCAGGAACTCTCCCGAGGCGATCTTGTGGTGGTGGTTTTTGGAACCGGCTCCAGCGGTAAAACCTCTCTGATCCGCGCATTGCTCAATGAAATGGTGGGCAAAGTTGGCGCTCCGATGGGCTCAACAATGAGCAGCCAGATTTATCGGCTGCGCTTAAAAGGACTTGATCGTGGCCTGCAACTCATTGATACGCCAGGAATTCTTGAAGCCGGTGGCGATGGTCTGACTCGAGAGAAAGAAGCGCGTCAACAAGCCAGCAGAGCTGATCTGATGGTGGTGGTTGTGGACAGTGACTTGCGAGCCACTGAACTGGAAGTGATCAACAGCCTTGCCAATCTCGGCAAACGCTTACTGCTTGTGCTGAACAAATGCGATCTTCGCGGCGAAGAAGAAGAACGTCGACTTCTCGATCTGCTGCGGGGGCGTTGCGCTGGCTTACTTGAATCTGAAGATGTCGTCGCCAGTAGCGCCGCGCCGCAATCTGTAGCGCGACCAGGCAAGCAGCCATGGCAACCTCCTGCCGAAGTCGACAGCCTGCTACGCCGACTGGCTCAAGTCCTCCATGCTGACGGAGAAGAACTTCTAGCCGACAACATCCTCCTCCAATGCCGCCATCTCGGTGATACAGGCCGTCAACTGCTGGATCAGCAACGGCAACAAGAAGCCCGGCAGTGCGTGGATCGTTACAGCTGGATCAGCGGAGGCGTCGTTGCCGCAACGCCTCTGCCAGTTGTTGATCTCGTTGGCACAGCAGCCGTTAATGCACAGATGGTGATGGAAATCGCCAAGGTCTATGGCGTTCAACTCACCCGCAATCGCGCTCAAGAACTGGCGATCTCAGTAGGGAGAACCCTTGCTGGACTTGGAATTGTCAAAGGCGGAGTGGCACTCATCGGAACAGCTCTGAGCGTGAACCTGCCAACGCTGCTATTGGGGCGTGCGGTGCAAGGAGTCGCGGCGGCTTGGCTCACGCGCGTTGCCGGCGCCAGCTTCATCACCTATTTCCAACAAGATCAAGATTGGGGAGATGGTGGCATGCAAGAAGTGGTGCAGCACCACTACGACCTCAACCGTCGAGAGTCATCTTTGGAGCGCTTTCTGCAGACAGCGCTGCGGCGGGTTGTTGAACCTCTTCGGCGGGAAAAACGGCGCCAACTTCCACCTCGCCCAGGGCCTCGGGGGGAGGCGGCAGCATCGGACCACGAGCATCCAGAACCGTGATCACCGTCAAGTAAAACAAGCCAATTGCAACCGACACAGCACCCGTGACGATCGCCACCCAGCGACCACGAGTATTTGAAGGAGACATCAAGGAAACTCCGGCAAAGATTGATTCAATAAAGCAGCCAACTGATCAAGATGCCCAGATTGCGTATGGGGATTGCCCAATACCGCCTTAAGGAAATAACGGCCTTGATGAAGGGGCCTGGACAGCATCAAATGATGATCAAGCAAACGTTGCCTCGTTGCTACTGACCACTGTTCAACCTGCTCGCGAGCAGCATGGCTAGGACAGCAGGCGAGCACATGCAAAGGCCCCGTGAGAATCGTCAAGCGTGTCGAATCGAGTTGATTCTGCAAATAGCAACGACGCTGGATGGCTCCATCTAACAAATCTTCGATTCCTTTCTCTCCTAGCTGCCGCAAACCCAACCAGAGCTTGAGCACCTCTGCAGGCCTTGATCCCTGCAATCCCATATCACCGCCATGAGCTTCACCCCAGGCTGGTTCCATATAAGGCAAGTCTGTTGAAAAAGCAGATTCAAGATGCGTTCGATCAGCTACCAGCAATAGAGACGATGTCTTGGTGATACCAAGCAACTTCTGAGGATTCACCATGATCGAATCCGCTTGCGCCAATCCCTCAACGGCTGAAGCTGTTGATGACGAAAGGGCAAAGGCACCACCAATGGCCGCATCCACATGCAGCCAGAGGCCTTCTCGAGCACAGAGCGCTGCCATTGGAGCCAAAGGATCCACAGCACCACGAACAGTCGTCCCCGCCGTCGCCACAACAGCAAAACACCGACGCCCTTGTGATCGCAAAATCTTCAACTGATGCTCAAGAGCATTGAGATCAATCCGTCCACCTTCATCAACAGGAACTCTCTGGAGTGCATCAGCAGCCAGACCCATCACTCGAGTGGCCTTAAGCAATGACACATGGGCATCAGCACTGGCCAAAACGACAGCCTGGGGATCCTGCTGAAGATTCGCCTGCTGACGAGCGACAACCAGCGCCATCAGATTGCTGAGGCTGCCTCCACTAGCGGCAACACCCCCAGCTTTAAACGGCAGACCAAATCGCTCGGCGAACCAGCTACAGATCTGTCGTTCCAAACGCGACAGACCAGGCGAGAGTTCCTCGGCCAGCAAATTGTTGTTCAATCCTGCACAAATCAGATCAGCCGCGATGGAGGCCGTTAATGGCGGCGGATCAAGATGAGCCAATGCACCTGGGTGAGAGGGCTGAAAAGCCCCTTCCATCACGAGCTGCAGATCCTCCAGCAAGGCATCACTAGACAAACCATGCCGTGATGGTGGTGCCACCTCAGGCAAAACACTTAAGGCTGGTAAAGGCCCCCGATGACTAGCCGAACCGAGCCAATCACATAAGCGAGCACTCGCCTGCTCCAGAAAAGCCTGCAACTGTGGATCGAAATGATCAGGCGAAGCAAAAGGCGCCAATGAAACGGCCGGACTTATCTGAGAAGTGCCAGCCAAGAGAAAAACTCAATCAAGTTCCATTGTCCCTCCTGATGGCATTGTTCGAGCAGAACCCGTGAGTTGCCTTTGCCGCTGGAAAGACCTTTAGAACTCAATCAGATGCAGCAGCGCCAGTGGATGAGGCGGTTATTAATGCGTGCAGACCATCTCGGAAGACTTGGGGAAGTTCCAGTGGTCGCCGTGGTTCTTGATGCAGAGGGTCGTTGCATCGGCCATGGCAGCAATCAACGTGAACGCAACCGCGACCCGCTTGGACATGCCGAGCTGATAGCCATCCGACAAGCGGCTTGGCTGCGAGGCGACTGGCGCTTCAACGACTGCACCTTGCTGGTGACGCTTGAGCCTTGTCCGATGTGTGCAGGGGCCTTGGCTCAAGCACGCATGGGACAAGTGATCTTTGCAGCCTCAGATCCCAAGAGGGGCGGGCTTGGAGGCAGCCTAAATCTCGCCACTCACCCCAGTGCCCACCATCAAATGCGGGTTGTGGGTGGGGTGATGGAAGAGCCGGCAAGACTGCAACTTGAAGCCTGGTTCAGGCAGCGACGGCAACGCCCTGACGAAAACTTGGCAACTCCGACTCAAACAGATTGAGCAGCCGATCCACGTTCTCTGGCGTTGAGTTGTATCCCATCAGACCAATTCTCCAGATTTTGCCTGCCAAGCTGCCAAGTCCACCTCCAACTTCAATGCCGTGCTTATTAAGCAAGTGGAGGCTAAAAGCTTTGCCATCAACACCCTCAGGGATGCTGACAGTCGTCAACGTTGGCAATCGCAGCTCCTCAGGAACATGCAACTTCAGGCCAAGGCGATCGAGGCCAGCCCAGAGTTTTTCAGCATTAGCTCGATGGCGAGTCCATGAATTCTCAAGCCCCTCATCAGCGAGGAGGCGCAAGGCTTCACGCATGCCGAAATTCATATTCACCGGTGCCGTGTGGTGATAAACGCGATCGCTGCCCCAGTACTGATTAAGCAGCGACACATCCAAATACCAATTAGGCACCTTGCCGCTGCGAGCAGCAAGCTTCGCTTCCGCACGCGGACCCATGGTGAAAGGACCAAGGCCAGGAGGGCAGCTAAGACCTTTCTGGCTGCAGCTATAGGCCAAATCAACCTTCCAATCATCAAGGAAGACGGGCACTGCTCCTAGGGAGGTGACGGTGTCAAGAAGTAGCAGGCAGTTGTGTTGACGGCATAGATCACCAATGCCGTCCATCGGCTGGCAAACACCTGTGGAGGTCTCTGCATGCACAAGAGCCAAAATCGCTGGACGATGCTCAATCAGAGCCGCCTCCAGTTCTTCAAGAGAGAACGCCTCACCCCAATTTTTTTCAATCAGCTGAACATTGGCTCGGTAGCGCCCGGCCATATCAGCAAGGCGATTACCGAAATAACCATTAACTCCGACCAGAACGGTGTCACCTGGTTCAACCGTGTTGGCCAACGTGGCCTCCATAGCAGAGCTTCCGGTACCGCTCATCGGCAGAGTCAGGCGGTTGTTGGTTTGCCAGGTGTAGCGAAGCAACTCCTGCACCTCACTCATCAGCTCGACATAGAGCGGGTCAAGATGTCCTATCGGACTCCGCGCTAGCGCCTGCAAAACAATTGGATGGGCATTTGAAGGGCCAGGTCCAAGCAGAAGTCGTTCCGGTGTGGAAATCGGTCCGAGATCCTTCTTGTGACTTTGGTCAACCGGGGGGAGGGATTGCGTCGTCGCCAAGGCCCTTGGTCAGATCAATTGAAGGGAGCCTACGCAGTCATCCGCCCCAGCTGGGATTTTCTTTGAGGGATTGCAACGGCAAACCTTCAAATCGCATCAACGCTGACGCACATCACTGATGGCCAAACCATTGGCCAAATGCTCGAAGGGCTGTTTAACGAGGGCAAGACGATCCTGAGGAATTCCTGCAGCGACTAAACGTTCGACAACAACATCGCCCAGCAGAACAATGCTGCGCACAGTTGGCCCCGTTGGAACACTGAGGCTCTTGTAGGTGTCGTCTAAACCATTCAGAACCCGCTCATTGAGGATTGAGCTGTCACCAGAAACGAGTGCGTAGCTGGCATAACGCAGGAAATAGTCCATATCGCGTAAACACGCTGCCAGCCGCCTTGTGGTGTAAGCCATGCCACCAGGAAGCAGTAACTCCGGATCATCAACGAACAAACGCTGACTAGCTTCTCGAACGATTTCAGTCGCTTCGCAATTGATCAGCTCAACGGCCTGGATCCGCAAAGCCGACTCACTGAGATAACCCTCAATCGTGGCGATAGCAGAGGGATCGAGGTAACGACCGAGCTGGTCGTAACGGCCAATCAACCCTGTGATGGCATCACGCATGGAGGCAGCCTGGTCGATGTCTAGGAGGAAATTAACACTTTTGATCAGCCGAAAATCCCCTCCTAGCCTGAGATCCGAACAAGTTGACAGAAACGGTTACGGAAACAGTTGCCAAAAAGCCTCTGAAATGGCCTTTTTCGAGAAGAATGTAGTGGTTGAAACAAAAATGGTGGCACACCTCTGATTACGGTCTTTCACTAGAAAACGTTCGGTCGCAACATCTCCATGGGCAAATCCCCTCAGGACGTCCTCCGTCAGATCAAAGACGAGAACATTGAACTTATTGACCTCAAGTTCACTGATCTCCACGGCAAGTGGCAACACCTCACCGTGACAGCAGACATGGTCGACGAGGAATCCTTTAACAGCGGGTTGGCCTTCGATGGTTCCTCGATTCGTGGTTGGAAAGCCATCAACGAATCAGACATGGACATGGTGCCTGATGCGAGCACGGCCTGGATTGATCCCTTTTATCGCCACAAGACTCTCAGCCTGATTTGTTCGATTAGGGAGCCAAGAACTGGAGAGCCCTATGCACGGTGTCCACGTGCCCTGGCCCAAAAAGCCCTTCTTTATCTCAGCGGCACCGGATTAGCCGATACGGCCTTTTTTGGTCCTGAGCCAGAGTTTTTCCTATTTGATGACGTTCGCTACAACTCCGGAGAAGGCAGCAGTTTTTACAGCGTCGACACCAATGAGGCCTCCTGGAACACAGGCAGAGTCGAAGAAGGAGGCAACCTTGCCTACAAAATTCAGCTGAAAGAGGGCTATTTCCCTGTAGCGCCAAACGACACGGCCCAGGACATCCGCTCAGAGATGCTCCTGTTAATGGCTGAACTCGGCATCCCGATCGAGAAGCACCACCATGAAGTTGCCGGTGCCGGCCAGCATGAACTTGGCATGAAGTTCGCTGAGCTGATTCAGGCCGCAGACAACGTGATGATCTACAAATACATCGTCAGAAACGTTGCTCGCAAATACGGCAAGACAGCAACGTTTATGCCCAAGCCAGTCTTCAATGACAACGGCACTGGCATGCATGTCCACCAAAGCCTCTGGAAAGGCGGGCAGCCCCTGTTCTTCGGCGAAGGCACCTACGCAGACTTGTCCCAAACCGCCCGTTGGTACATCGGCGGCATCCTCAAGCATGCTCCGTCCTTCCTTGCCTTCACCAACCCCACCACCAACAGCTACAAACGCCTTGTCCCAGGCTTTGAAGCACCTGTGAATCTGGTTTATTCGAAGGGCAACCGCTCAGCCGCCGTTCGGATCCCTCTCACAGGTTCAAACCCCAAAGCCAAGCGTCTTGAGTTCCGTTCAGGCGATGCAATGGCGAATCCCTATCTGGCATTTAGCGCCATGATGATGGCTGGTATCGACGGCATCAAAAACCAGATCGACCCAGGCAATGGAGTCGATGTTGACCTGTTCGAACTTCCTGCTGATCAACTGGCCAGCATCTCAACAGTGCCAGCCTCATTAAATGGTTCTCTTGAAGCACTCAACGCCGACAAGAACTACCTCATGGAAGGCGGAGTCTTCACCGAAGAATTCATCAACAACTGGATCGACATTAAGTACGAAGAAGTGCAGCAACTGCGTCAAAGGCCTCATCCCCATGAGTTCACCATGTACTACGACGCTTGATCTCTAACTAGATTTTTCAATCTGGCAATTAGAGACAGAAAGTTACGTTTAAGTCGATTAATCACCCCCTGTCGCGGAGCCAAACCAGCTCCAAAACAGGGGGTTTTTTACATAAAACATCTAAGGCCCTAGCGGCTAAAAAAGACTCCCCATCAGCAGAAGATCGAGATAGGAATTCAAGGGGCCAGAGAATCACTAGTCGTGACGCAATTGAGCCATGGCACTGGCACGTAAATGCTCTTGATGAGCATGGCGCCTTGCCCAAGCCAACTGCTGAGCAAGCGCGCTGCGTTGATCATTAACGTCCGGATGAGCAGCGATCTGGACCTGACCCGCACTGCGGCGTCGGCGTTCATGGGCATGGCAATCAGACCAGGCCAAAAACTCGGCTGCAGATTCACGCCGACGCGACAACACGTTGCCTTGATAGGAAAGCTGCTGGCGCTCTTCGCCAGCGAGGCCTTCAACCGAAGAGACCATCACACTCACGACCACCTCCCTGAGTAGCTGTTACAAAAACTATTCTGTAGCCGTTGCTACCAAATTGCCATTGTCTTTACGAATATCAATATTTTCAGGAATCAGCAAAAAGGCGCTGGATCCGCTGAAATGGAGATGATCAAAACAAGGCTTCATGGCATCGCCCAGCCTCTCCAAGTTCGCTTATCAATCTCTTCAGCAGGGAAAAAGCCTTGCCGGACTGGCTCACAAGGAACTCAGCACACAGCTAATGAAGTGGCTGGCTCCTGAAGCCATGCCAAATGTGGACCCAATTCCAACCGAGTTGCTCGGCAAGCTGCGTCAGTCGATGGCAGCTCTGGAAGAGCTCGACTGGCAAGAAGCAGAAGAGGGGGTTTACCCAAAAAATCAGTTATTCGATAGTCCATGGCTGGAGTGGGCCAGCCGTTACCCGTTGGTATGGCTTGATCTTCCCTCGACATGGCAACGCAGGCGGGCGGGCAATATTCACGATCTTCCAGACAAAACCGATCGACAGATTTACCCCGACTACTACCTCCAAAACTTTCATCACCAAACCGACGGCTATCTCAGCGACCATTCCGCCGAGCTCTATGACCTCCAGGTTGAAATCCTGTTTAGCGGCACCGCCGATTCCATGCGCAGGCGCGTGCTAGCGCCACTTAAACGAGGTTTAAACCGCTTTCAAGACCGCAGTCCAGCCAGCCTTCGAGTCCTTGATGTCGCCACCGGCACCGGCCGAACGCTGCAACAAATTCGCAGCGCCTTGCCTGATGTTCAATTGATTGGTTTGGACCTATCGGCGCCTTACCTGCGACAAGCGAGTCGCAGTTTCAACAGCCGCAGTGGTGAACTTGCCCAACTCGTGCGCGGCAATGCTGAAAACATGCCCTTTGCCACTGGCAGCATGCAAGCAGTGACATGCGTGTTTCTGCTTCACGAATTACCAAGACAAGCAAGGCAGAACGTCATCAACGAATGTTGGCGAGTGCTTGAACCCGGTGGAGTACTGGTTTTAGCCGACTCCATACAACTTGCAGACTCCCCCCAATTCAGCAAAGCCATGGAAAACTTTCATCGTTTATTTCATGAGCCTTACTATCGCGATTACATCGTTGACGACATCAATACCCGAATGAGTCAAAGTGGATTCTCAGGCGTTACCGCCGAATCCCATTTCATGACAAGAGTTTGGACGGCCCATAAAACAATTGAACCCGAAAGTTGAGCGGACTCCCTGACACTCTGCGTTGCCATTGTGGTCTAAACCCATAAGGTGCTGTTGAGACATATCGCGACTTCCCTTAAAGGGACAATATGAGCAATCCCTTTCAATTGCGATGGTTGCAAGGCTGGAACTTCCTAATTGTTTTTATGGAAGGAAAAGTGCAAATAGAAGGTCAAGGTTTTGGCATCTGTATTCGCACACCTCTGCTTCCTGGGGAAAGCCCTAGATCAGCAGCAGACCGCCTCGTTCTTGTTGAAGATCAACGACGCAGATCCCTGCGAAATTCATGGATTCGCGGCAAAGACATAGCTCAGAAATTTGATAGACCTCTCACTCAACTTGATCAAGACAAAACTGATCAGCCCAATACTGTTGTCGTGGTGAAGAAAGAGTTCCCAGTAGCTGTCTGATTTAGCTGTCTGATTTAGCGGCCTGATTGGCAACAAGAACGAATCAATGCTGGCTTAGCCACCAGCCCAGAGCTATTCCAGGCCCTCCCCAACGCAATGCACGCCAAAACAAAGCGCCCGAAGGCTTTGATGACAGCCATCCCTCTGGAGGCATTGGAGATCCATCCATAATCGTTTTAAGAAGTTGCTGCCTCTGCAAATTTCGCCTTGCCGGCACGCCTTTTCGATCCTTTAGACGTGCCTGACGGCGGCCTTGAAGCATTAAACGGGATACTCGATGCAGCCAGCGCAGCGAATCTTGGTGTTGCCTTGACGCCATTGAGATGGCTTGAATAGTCAAAGCAAAATAGACCCAATTAATGATCCATCCACAATGAGCAACAGAGAACCCAACTGGCCGGCAGGGGCGCAGCGTTTAGCCCAAGAGCTTCATGCGCAACTCAGTCTCAGTAATCAAAACTGGCATCAGTTAAAAAATGACCCAGAGCGCCGCGCTGCTGAACTATTTACAGGGGCTCTGGTTCAACTGCTTCAAGGCGGTGAGCGTACTGATGTTGAAGCGCTCAACGAGCAAGGGCTGCGCTGGCTCAGGCATGAACTGAAGGACCCTGGCTGCCCTCATCGCTAACCAATTGCCAGCGACGGCAGGCCAACTGAAGACGATTTCCCCGTCGGCTCCAGCGCACATCATCAAAACACTGATGAATCAAAAACAATCCCCTGCCGCTATTGGATGCCAAGTGATCAGGAAGACAACCAACCCTGGCGTAATCAGGGAGTCCAGTCCCTTCATCCTGAATCTGCCAAATCAGCCAGTTGGGAGTGAGGATGCGACGTACGCGCAAGGATTTATCTGGATCACCAGAATTGCCATGCCTGACTGCATTCACTAACGCCTCGTGAAGTCCAAGCTGCAGACGAGTGCTGGTGTCCTCGCAGCTGACCGGCTCAAGCAAAATCTCTAAAAGGGGACTGAGCTGCAAGGTCGAGGGAAGAATAAAGTCCGCCCATCGAAACAAAGGTGCACCAGAGAGAGCACCAACGCTGAACAGATTCATTGCGCCTGTCCATGGCCAAGAGGTCATCAGAAGAGCTGATACCTCTTTTGACCATACCGACTTACTCGTTCAAGGCCATATTGACGACTTGAAGCGCTGACCTAGCGACGCTCAACAAGGGCGGGGTGATTAAGAACGGCATCCATCAAACGAACGCCGCGCAACTGATTAATCAATGGCATATGCCCCTCCGGTGCACTCATCGACCAAGTAAACGCATCGGGGTAGCGCGTCCAGGTTGAATCATCTTTCCAGCCAATCCGAGGCCATAGGCGCGCATAACGACCATCCAGAGCGGCTAGCAGTCGTGCCTGTGCAGTAAAACCAAATCGGCCTTGGGAATAGATCGTCCAGAGACGATCCAAACTGACCAAATCGAGACTGGCCATGCAGGGAGCCTCGCTGAAATAGACATAACCACGACGCTCAGCTTCAGGACCAGCAAGTTGACGCAATGCCGAACTGGTCAGGCGGTCAGCCTGTTCAAACCGTTCAGCAAGTAATTCCTGCTGCAGCGGGCCGTAATCAATACCCACTGATGAAGGGGCAACAAACCAGCCGCTCTGCTGATCAGTCAGCAAGCTGGGCAACACCTGCGGCTGATGTCGCTGAAGCACCTGCAAGATCCAACCAGCAGCCCAATCTTCTCCTTCAGGATCAAAAGAAGACAGGACGTCTTTCCCCATCTCCGCCAACTCAAGAGAGCTGGCTTCAATGCTTTTCAACAGGCTTCGCCGCTGACGCGTTGTGCCCGTCACGAAGCGCTGCAGCAGCTCATCACCGCTGGGAGTTTTGGCTGGGGGGGGTCCGGAAAGCATGAATCGCAACCGGCCTCATCTGGCTCGGCGTTGGCCCACTATGTCAGGCATGGGCATCCCAACTGCTTACCCGATTGAAAGATTCCGTCAGGGCAAGGGTCCTGTATTGGATGTGCGCAGTCCAGGGGAATTCAGCAAGGGACACTGGCCAGGTGCCATCAATTTGCCACTGTTCACTGATGAGCAAAGGGCTTCAATCGGCACCGCCTACAAGCAACAAGGTCGTCGTCAGGCGATCCAGCTTGGGCTCAAAGCCACAGGCCCAAAACTCGATCGCCTCGCTGAGGCTATGCATCAAATCACCAACGACTTGAATGAGGGAGAACAACAATCAAGTCAAGACCTCCGCCTCTATTGCTGGCGAGGTGGCATGCGGTCAGCAAGCATGGCCTGGCTGGCCGATCTAATCGATCTCAAGCCTCTATTGCTTGAGGGGGGATACAAGGCCTATCGAAACTGGGTGTTGAAACAATTTGAGCTCCCCTGGCCAATTCGATTATTAGGAGGGCGCACCGGCACTGGCAAAACGGATCTGCTCAAGGCCCTTGCCGAGAAGGGTGTCGCAGTGGTCGACCTCGAAGGACTGGCTCACCATCGTGGCAGCAGTTTTGGAGGACTTGGTCAACCGCCGCAACCCAGTAGCGAACACTATGAGAATCGCCTAGCCGAAGGCTTACAAAGCTGCAAGGCCAATGCAGCAAAGGAAATCTGGCTGGAAGCAGAAAGTTCCCTGGTTGGATGCTGCCGGCTTCCTCGTGGTCTCTTCCAACAGATGCAGACAGCACCGGTTCTAGAGATCTGCCGTTCCCTCGAGGAGCGCATCGCTCAACTCGTTGACGTCTATAGCGAGAACGGCATTGAGCCCCTCAAGGAAGCCACTTTGCGGATCAGTCGTCGCCTGGGACCACAGCGAACCCGTCAGGCACTTGAAGCGCTCGATCTTGAACAATGGGACCAAGCATGCCTCGCCATGCTCGATTACTACGACCGTTGCTATGACCATGAGTTAGCCAGAACTCCTGAACGGCAAAGCGTGGACATCTCTGGGCTGCAGGCAATGCAAGCCGCTGAAAGACTTTTTGAGCAAGGACTGATCAAGCCTTAATCGCTACCCACACAAGGCATCATGCCCATTTAAGATTTCTTTTGTATTGCAATGATCCATGTCTGAAGCAAGCGCAATTGCAGCGATCCAATTCAGACGAGGAATCGATGAACAGGTTGTTCCAGACATCCGTCTCACCAGGAGCAAAGACGGCCGCACAGGTCAGGCTCTCTTCGTGTTTAAGGATCCCGAAGCTCTTGCTCCGGAGTCGATGGGAGATATCACTGGCATGTTCATGCTCGATGAAGAAGGTGAACTGGTTACGCGCGAAGTCAACGCACGTTTTGTCAATGGAGAACCAAGCGCCCTCGAAGTGACCTACGTCTGGAAATCAGAAGCTGATTTTGAGCGTTTCATGCGCTTTGCTCAGCGGTATGCAGATAGCCATGGCCTTGGCTACTCCGGAGAGAATGCTTAATCCGACAACAACGCAAGAAGGGTGAAATTTTCCCAATGGCTTGGTCTGGCAGCGCTGATCTCAGCGGCAGTGCTGGTATGGAGCCTCAGAGATGTCGTAATCCATATCTTTGCCGGAATTGTTCTGGCGATGGCTCTTTGCACCCTGGTCGGGGAACTGCGTTCAAGACGCCCCATGCCTCGCCTTCTCGCCCTGTTGTTATGCCTGCTGGGGTTGATGGTGTTGATGGGTACAGCTTTGGCTGTTGTGGTGCCACCCTTCACCCATCAGTTCCACCAGCTGCTCTTACAACTCCCTGCAGCAGCAAGGGAATTGTGGAGCCTCACAGTCGGTGGCATCGACAACATCTCCAACATTGTTTATGGGGATGACCCCTCAAGGACTTGGCACCAACAGCTATTCCCCAACGGCTTCAAGAGCATTCCGAATGGCTCAGACTTAGCCAACGGTGTTGGCAAAAGTCTGAGCGGATTGCTTGGTCTGGCCGGGAACTTGGGCAGTGGCCTGGTTCAAATTCTTTTTGTTATCGCCGTCACCCTGATTGTGGCGGTACAACCAACTGCATACAA
>PVBE010592778.1_pt1 | contig 13036 bp, 13 predicted proteins | sample 1631181 | NCBI WGS metagenome assembly PVBE01 (sample SAMN08397723, study PRJNA350692) | Marine metagenome, whole genome shotgun sequencing project. | isolation source: water | place: Pacific Ocean | collected 2012-04
AGAGCAGGAGTAATTAAGGGTAGGAAAGGTTCAGTAACTCAGATTCCTATCCTGACTATGGTCGGTGATGATATTACGCATCCGATTCCAGATTTAACAGGATATATTACTGAAGGGCAGATAGTTGTAGAAAGAGAACTGCACAGAAAAGGTATTTATCCGCCAAATGATATTTTACCATCATTAAGCAGGCTGATGAATTTAGGTATTGGTCCCGGTAAAACTCGAGAGGATCATAAGCAGGTTTCTGACCAATTGTATGCAGCTTATGCTGAAGGTAAGGACTTAAGAGGCTTGGTTGCAATTGTAGGGGAAGATGCTTTATCTGAAAGGGATAAGCAATTCCTTAAGTTCGCAGAAGAATTTGAGAAGCAGTTTGTGACTCAAAGAAGGGATGAGGATAGAAGCATTTCTGAAACTTTAGATTTAGGATGGAAATTGCTTGGAATTATTCCAGAGAATGAATTGACAAGACTGGATCCTGAGTTGAAGAAGAAGTATTACAAAAGTGTGGAAGAGAAAGTGGAAAAAGAGATACAATAAATGCCGCAAGATGTAAAGCCAACAAGAAGTGAAATGCTTAAGGTAAAGAAGCAGATTAAGCTAGCTAAATCAGGACATTCTTTGCTGAAGAAGAAAAGAGATGGTATGATTCTGGAGTTCTTTGAGATTTTAAAGAAAGCAAAGACATTGAGGCAGGAATTAGTTGATGAATATACTATTGCTTTAGAGAAGATAAACATTGCAAGGACTATTGAAGGTGATTTAAAAGTAAAGTCTATTGCCATGGCAATCAAGGAAATTCCGGACATTAAGCTAACAACTAAAAATATTATGGGGGTTGAAGTCCCTAAAATTGAAAGTTCAGAAATACAAAAAGCTTTCATGGAAAGAGGTTATGGTGTTTACAATTCTTCTGCTATAGATGAAGCAGCCGCAGCTTATGAAAAAGTTATGGGAAAAATATTACTGGCTGCTGAAGTTGAGACTTCTATGCGTAAATTATTGAATGAAATTGAAAAAACAAAAAGACGTGTGAATGCTTTGGAATTTGTCGTTTTGCCGAGATTAGAGGAAACTACTGCTTTCATTAGATTAAGATTGGAAGAGATGGAAAGGGAGAATATTTTTAGGCTGAAGAGGATAAAGGCGAAGGTTCAGGTTCAGTAACAATGCCAAAAACCAAAAAACCAAGCAAAAAAATAAGAAAAAAACAAAAATTTACAGCATGGTTTGTCATAATACTAACTGCAATTAATTTCCTGCTGGCTATTGGTTTTTTAATTTATCTTTATTTTTGGGTTAAGGCTAGATAATAATAAAAAAGTTTATTAAGAAATGTATATCTCCAAAAGTCATAAGAGTAAGGGAAAAGGCTGGACACATTGCTCCTAATTTTGGAGGGGTTGGACCAATGACGATAGCATGTTTAATAGAAAATCTAGTTGCAGCAACATTTGAACAGAATGGTTTAGGAGATCTTTTTGTCCCTTATAACTCAAAGCTTTTTTACCAAGGGTTGGTAACTTCGTAAATTCATTACGAAAAACAAAAATCTTTTAAACAGCCAACTTTTCTTTTTTGAAAACACTTGGGGTGAAACGATGGCAGTATTAACATTGATTATAAGCGTGATTGTAAGTATTGTAGCTATTTTATTTGCATGGTATTTGAGTAAAGAGATTAAGAAAAAGCCTGCTGGAAATGAGAAGATGCAGGAGATTGCACATGCTATTCATGAAGGTGCGCTAGCTTTTCTTTTTAGGGAATACAAGATATTTGCTGTTTTCATTGTTGTTGTTTTTGGACTATTGTTTTATTTCCTTTCATGGATTACAGCTGTTTCATTTCTTGCAGGAGCCTTATTATCCACCCTTGCAGGATTCATTGGAATGACTATTGCTACAAAAGCAAATGTCCGAACAACACAGGCTGCTACTAATAGCTTAAGCAAGGCATTAAGGGTTGCGTTTATGTCAGGAGCAGTTATGGGATTAAGCGTAGTTGGATTTGGGCTTTTAGGAGTTACTGCATTATACTTTGTTTTTGGTATTGATGCTCTTAACCAGATTATTGGATTTGGATTTGGAGCTTCATCTGTTGCGTTGTTTGCTCGTGTTGGTGGCGGAATCTATACAAAAGCAGCGGATGTTGGCGCTGATTTAGTGGGTAAAGTTGAAAAAGGAATTCCTGAAGATGATCCAAGAAACCCTGCAGTTATAGCTGACAATGTGGGAGACAATGTCGGAGATGTAGCTGGAATGGGCGCTGATCTTTTTGAAAGCTATGTTGGAAGCATATTAGCGACTATGGTTTTGGGTCTTTTGATTATATCTAACAAAGAGAGTTTTGTCATGCTACCATTGCTTATTGCAGCAGCAGGAATCATCTGCTCTATAATTGGCTCATTTTTTGTAAAGGCAAACAACGAAAAACAAGTTCATTCTGCTTTGAATAAAGGATTGTTTTCAGCAAGCATATTATTAGTTCCAATAAGTTATCTTATCATTAAATTTACTTTGCCGGCTACTTTTATTATTGGAAGCGCAACTTACAGTTCTATAGGAGTGTTTTATGCAACTATTGCAGGACTTGCTGTAGGAATTATAATTGGATTGATTACAGAGTTTTATACCTCTTATGACTATAAGCCTACACAAAAAGTGGCAGAAAGCTCATTGACTGGCGCAGCTACAAACATCATTAAAGGTCTTGCAACTGGAATGCAAAGTAACGCATTGCCAATGCTTGTTATTAGTCTGGGGATTTTCGTAGCATACCAATTTGCAGGAATCTATGGTATTGCAATTGCAGCTGTTGGCATGCTTTCCACTTTAGGAATTAGTTTAGCAGTTGATGCTTACGGCCCTGTTGCTGACAATGCCGGCGGGATAGCTGAGATGGCAAAACTTCCTGGAAGAGTAAGAAAAAGAACTGATGCACTTGATTCTGTTGGGAATACAACTGCAGCAATGGGAAAAGGATTTGCAATTGGTTCTGCTGCACTAACATCATTGGCATTGTTTACTGCTTTCAGCAATTCTGCAGGCCTATCATCTATTAATATCATGAAGCCTTTGGTTATTATTGGATTGTTTATTGGCGGTATTTTGCCATTTTTATTTTCTGCCTTGACAATGAATGCTGTTGGAATGGCAGCCCATGATATGGTTGAAGAAGTAAGAAGGCAATTCAAAAGCATTAAAGGATTGATGGAAGGAAAGGCAAAACCAGACCATAAGAAATGTGTTGAGATTGCAACAAGCGGTGCATTAAAGCAGATGATTGTACCAAGTTTGATTGCAGTTATTGTTCCTGTTTTAGTAGGGCTTACTCTTGGTGTGGAAGCACTGGGAGGATTGCTTGCAGGTTCTTTAGTTACTGGTGTTTTGCTGGCAATAATGATGGCAAATACTGGAGGCATCTGGGACAATGCAAAGAAATACATTGAAATTGGAAAGTTTGGAGGCAAAGGCTCTGATGCCCACAAAGCAGCAGTTATAGGCGACACAGTAGGAGACCCATTTAAAGATACTGCAGGGCCTTCCCTGAATATTTTGGTTAAATTAATGACAATAGTATCATTGGTTTTACTGCCGTTGTTTATTTAAAACAACAAATTTTAAATAATCCTTATAGTTCTATTTCATAGGATAAGTTAAATTTTAAAATGCCTGAATACAGAACTGTTAAAGACGTTAATGTCAAAGGGAAATATGTTATTTTGAGGGTTGGATTAGACGTTCCTTTAGACCAAACAAAAGATTTATTAGATCCTGACAGAGTAACAGATGATACAAGGATAAGGGATATTCTTCCAACATTAAATTATCTTATTGAGAATGGTGCTAAGGTTATTTTAGCTGCAGGATGGTGCGGAAGGCCTAAGGGAGAAGACTCTGACTATGGGATGGCACCTGTGGCAAAAAGGCTTGAAAAACTTCTAAAAGGTGAGGGAGTTCTTGAGCATGATGTTCTTCTGGCTCCAAACAGTTATGTTGACAGAAAACCAAGGAGTGTATACACTCATCAGGATGAGGTAAGGGATGCAGTAAGCGGCTTGCAGAAAGGTCAAATTGTTGTTTTAGAAAATGTAAGATATGATCCAGAGGCAAATGCGAATGATAAAGACTTTGCAGAATTTATAGCATCATTAGCAGGAAAGACCGCAGTATATGTAAATGAAGCTGAACCTCAAAATCACAGGCCAGAAGCAACAATTGTAACCGTTCCATTAATTGTTGCACAAAATAGTGGGGAAGTTGTTTACGGACTAAAATATGCAGATGTTCTTGAAAAAATTGGCGGTTTAGCGCAAAAGCTTGAGGACCCTGACAGAGATTCTTTTGTTTTTGGATTGTGCGGAAAAAAGATAGAATCAGATCCGGGCATTACCTCCAAAATAACAGTAGCTGTAGATTTAATAGATAAAATGAGGGCAGGTGATACTATAATAACAGGTGGCGCAGTCATTTACACATTTATATTGGCTCAGCATTATTCTTCCAGGATAGAAGAAAATCTAGAGAGAGTAAATCAAATAGTGGGGAGTTATAATAAGAAAATTGCTTCTGAAACCCAAGGGGTAAAGGACAAGAAGGAAGCAGTAGAGATAACAGAAAGACTCCAAAGAGAAAAAAGTGACAAGTTAAAGAAATTGCTTGGTATCAGGGATGAAGAAATCAGAGAGCTTATAGGAGATTCTTATATCAGATGGGGACAGGAAGGGGAGCAAATAGTTTTTGCTTATGATGTAATGGCTAAAGCCAAAGCAAAAGGTGTTGAGGTTATTACTGCAGATGACTATGCTATAACTGATAAATCTCCTGACAAGAGCGGAATATTACCTGAGGATGCAAAAATAAAGATACATGATACTCCAACAAATATTCCAGCTGGATGGTTAGGGGTAGGGGGAGGCCCAAAAACATTAGATAGGATTTTCAATGTAATCGAAGGTGCTGGAATTTATCTGCAATCAGGCCCTTATTCTATTGAGGATGATAGAGTAGAAGAACTGTCTGAAACAGACTACACTACATTTGAAGCAGCGAAGAAATGTATAGAAAATGGAGGGGTTACAATAGGTGCCGGTGGTGACACTGTTGCCAGAATTCATACACGTAGCGCAGAAGATGCTTTCTCAATTATAACAAGCGCAGGTGGCGCAACTTTGGAGTTAATTCAGTCAGGAACTTCCAAAGGAAAAGAAGCTGTTGAGTTAGCTAATAAGTCTAAGAAATAATAATTTTAGAATTTACCACATCATTCACTTCATTTGCTAAATTCTCTTTTAATTTGTTGATATTTATTTTCTCTAATTCATTATTTAAATTTGATATTTTATTGTTTAAATTTTCAATATTTGTTTTTACGTTGTTTAATTCATTATTATTTGATTCCAATTCATTATTGGACTCATTGTTTTCAATTGATGATGTTATTTCATTCAATCTTTGCTTTTCAGTTCCAAAATCATCCCTGATTTTCATTAAATAAACACCGTCTAATTCTCCTATTTTTTCAAGCGATTTCTCTTTTTTCTTATCATCTAATCCTAGCTCATCAATTGCATTTTTTAAGCTGTCCAGAATTTTTAATATTTCTAATTCGTTGTCTTTAATTAATGTTATTATTGAATTGCTTAAATAATCTAATATTAATTTTTCATTCTCTAAAGCTATTTTTGCATATTTTTTCAAAGCTTTCTCTAAAACAGAAAAATCGTGGAATATCCTGTTTTCAATGCCGCTCAATTTTGATTTTACATTTTCTTTCTCTTCCAGCAGTTTTCTGTAATCCTCATAACCAGAGCTGGATTTTATCTCATTGATTTTTTTCTCAGTCTCTGATTTTTTAGTTTCATTGTTTTTTAGATTATTATTTTCGTTGTTTAATTCATCTGAATATTGTTCCTTTAATTTTATTTTATTTTTTATGCTCTCAATGTCATTTTTTATTTTATTAATTATTGAAATCTTATTGTCTTTAATTGAATTCTTGATGTCTTTGGAATAATTTTCAATATTTTTTATATTCCTTGCAACATTTTCCGCTTCCCTTGCAAAGAATTCATTTAATATCTGGTAGCTTCTTGCAGTCCCCTTGCCCAAAGAATCAATTTCATGATTAACCTTATTGCATTTTTCAATTAATTCATTGTAATTATTATAATCTGTATCTATATTGCTGAAGAATTGTTTTGTTTTTTTGATGAAAGCATCCCGATTGCCTTCCATAATTGTCTTTACTCTTTCGGGTATTTTTGGGTTCTGCAATTTCGCAGTTTCCAGTATTTTCAGGTTTTCATCTACTTTTTGCTTTTCATCATTAATTTTGCTTGTTATTTGATTAATATTATTGTCTAAATTTTCAAATATTGGCTTTGTTTTTTCATTTAACCATGACTCTAATTCATTAAGGCCTATTTTTTCTTCTTGGATTTCTTCTTTTGCAAAGAGTTTTTTTATGAATTTGAGCATAATAATAGGAAAATTAATATATTTTTATAAAACTTTACTTAAAATATGAAGAAAAAGTTTAAGGGAACCAAAAAACAGCAGCAGAAGCTGGCTTTAGCTGAAATAACCAGTATATTCACCAAAGCCAAAGAAGCATTTGATGGAAAGCCAGAGCTAGCTAATAAGTATGCTAAGAAAGCAAGAAGAATAGCCTTGAAGTACAAGATTAAATTACCCTTGAATCTCAAAAGGAAAATATGCAAGAACTGTTATTCTTATCTGGTGCCCGGGAAAAACCTAAGAGTAAGAACCAATAAAGGGCACGTTGTTCTTTATTGCTTAAACTGTAAGAAATTCATGAGAATTGGGTATAAATAAAACCATAACATTTATAAATCCCCCTACTATTCCTAAATACTCCAAATTTAAAAATAATATTATATGGAGGATTAATAACAAATGGCAAAAGGAAAAGTACACATTAACATTGTATTCATTGGTCACGTTGATCATGGAAAGAGCACTACAGTAGGCAGATTACTATATGATACTAAGAATATTGACGAACAGGCAATGAGGAAACTTAAGGACAAAGCAAAGGAACTTGGTAAATCTGGTTTTGAATTTGCTTTTGTTATGGATAACCTAAAAGAAGAGCAGGAAAGAGGAGTTACAATTGACCTCGCTCATAAGAAATTTGAGACACCAAAATACTACTTTACAATTATAGACGCACCAGGCCACAAGGATTTCATCAAGAACATGATTACTGGCGCTAGCCAGGCAGATGCTGGTGTTTTAGTTGTTTCTGGAAACCCAAGCGATGGTGTACAGGCACAAACAAAAGAGCATGTCTTTCTAGCAAGAACATTGGGCGTTAATCAGCTTATTGTCTATGTAAACAAGATGGACATGGCAAAATATGATCAAAAAAGATTTGAGGAAGTAAAGAAACAAGTTTCTGAATTGTTAAAAAGTGTTGGATACAATCCAGATGAAGTTGCATTTTTACCTGGAGCTTCTTTAGAAGGCGATAATGTAGCTGAGAAATCAAAGAACATGTCATGGTATGAAGGCAAAACTTTGCTGGAAAATTTGGATGAACTAAAAGAACCAGAGAAGCCAACTGATTTACCATTAAGACTGCCTATCCAGGATGTTTATAAGATTACAGGTATTGGAGTTGTTCCTGTTGGCAGAGTAGAAACAGGAGTTATGAAGCTTAATGATAAAGTCATAGTTGTTCCTGGAAGAGAAGGGAAAGGAGTAACTGGCGAAGTAAAATCTATAGAGATGCATCATGAACAGATGCAGCAAGCTGAGCCAGGTGATAATATTGGTTTTAACGTAAGAGGTATTGGAGAAAAAGATATTGCAAGAGGAGATGTGTTAGGACATACTGATAAAGTTCCAACAATCGCAACAGAATTCACAGCGCAAATGGTCATTTTAAACCATCCAACTGTTGTTACTGTTGGCTACACTCCTGTATTCCATATCCATACAGCACAAGTAGCATGCCAGGTTACGAAAATAGAGAAAAAACTTGATCCGGCAACTGGGCAAACAAAAGAAGAGAACCCAGACTTTATTAAGAATGGTGACGCAGCGATTGTAAAGCTGAAACCAGTTTCACCATTAGTAATAGAGACGCAAAAAGAGATTCCTCAGATGGCAAGATTCGCTATCAGGGATTCCGGAACAACTGTTGCTGCTGGAATGTGCATTGATTTGGTTAAGAAAGAATAATCATCTCCAATATTAAGTATAGGTTCATGGTAAGTCAAACTTATCATGAGGTAACAAAATGCAAAAAGCAAGAATAAAACTAGCTAGTATTGACATAACTAAGATAAATGAAGTTTCTAGTTTCATAAAAGATATTTCTGAGAAGACCGGCGTGGAGATGAGAGGTCCTATCCCTTTACCAACAAAAAGGCTAAAAGTAACTACAAGAAAAAGCCCGGATGGAGAAGGCTCTGCAACATGGGAAAGGTATGAAATGAGGGTGCATAAAAGATTGATTGATTTAGGGCTAGATGAAAGAGCTTTGAGGTTGGTTATGAGGGTCCCTATACCTGAAGGATTGAATATTGAGATTGAAATGATTGAATAGTTCTTATAAAGACCATAAATTATTTAAATTCTTATTTTAAAGTATAAATTCAGAGGTGGTTTGTTTGATACACGGATGCGAAAAATGTTTTAAAATGGTAGGTATTATTTTTTTGGCTTTGGGAATATTGTTTTTGTTGCAAGACCAAGGCATATGGAATTTCTGGAACATTAGCTGGTATACAGCCTTGTTTTTGGTTGCAGGTGTAATATACTTGTCCTCTGGCCAATGTCCGGAATGCAAAACTTCCAAGTCTGGTAAGAAATAATTTTATTTTTTAATTTTTTTATTCTCCTTCAAACTCAACCAAAGAAAAAACATTGTAGTCTTTTAATTTTTCTCTGCCTTTTAAATCTATTAGTTCTATAACAAAAGCAATCTCAACTACTTTTCCGCCTAAAAGTTCTACTAATTTAATAGTGGCTGTTATTGTTCCTCCTGTTGCTATCAGGTCATCAACAATCAAAACATTATCATTTTGTTTAACAGCATCTTTATGTATTTCAACTGTAGCTGTTCCATATTCTAAAGAATATTCCTGCTTCAAGGTTTTATATGGCAATTTGCCTTCTTTTCTTACAGGAACAAAGCTACAACCTAATTTATATGCTAAAACAGCTCCAAAGACAAAGCCTCTTGACTCTATAGCTACTATCACATCAATATTTTTACCTTTATATCTTTCATAGAACTTGTCAATAACATACTTAAAAGCTTTTTTATCCTGCAAAAGAGGTGTAATATCCCTAAGCATGATGCCTTTCTTTGGCCAATCAGGAACAGTTCTTATTTTTGATTTTAAATCCATAATAAATGAAGATAAATTGATTGTTTAAAAATTTTGTTGAAATAAAATAGGGGGATATATAAGCTTCTCCAAATACTTTTGATAAATGAATAGTACAAATGGCATATTTAGAGGAGGAACTCTGGCAACAGCAACAAAGGCAAACAGCTTTGCAGCACAAGGGGGCGTAATAGGTTATTTTTCTGAAATAGCTGATTTAACTCAGTATTTAATCGGTCATTCTGAAACGCCAGATTTAACTGAACGCGATGCCCAGGTAGAAGGGTTATTATTTCCATTTATTGACCCTCAAGATATTTACACCCTTGTTGGACAGTTTTATATCACACGAAGACCTTTAAGAGCAGTAACTTCTGATAGAGTTGGAAGTCTTATAAGGGATAGTACATACTACTTAAATCAAGAAGATGGAAAATTAAGACTCTCTGAGGTTAGAAACTTTACAGGAACAATTGCAAATTTATAATTTTTATAACACCTCTAATGAAACCAACAGTTATATAAAATCAATACTAATTCTAAACTGTATGAAAGTCAACAATAAACCTTACAGAACAGTATGGATGGAAGATAGTAATATTAAACTAATCAATCAATTGTTATTGCCACATAAGTTTGAAATTCATGCCTGCAAAAATCATATTGAGACAGCAGAAGCAATAAAGAAAATGGTTGTAAGGGGTGCAGGCGCTATTGGTGCTACTGCTGCATATGGTGTTGCTCAATCTGCATTAGAATCCAATGAAGATAATTACAAGGATTATATAAAAAAATCAGTAGAGACATTACAAAAAACAAGACCTACTGCTCAGAATTTATTTACAGGCATTAATTATGTATATAATTCAATTAAAAATTTGTCAGATTTAAATGAAATTCAAAAAATTGCTGTTGAGAAAGCAAATGAGTTTGCTGATTATGATGCGTATGCATGCAAAAAAATAGGGGAGCATGGGAATTCTTTGATTAAAGATGATTATAAAATACTAACACATTGCAATGCAGGTTGGTTAGCGTTTGTTGACTGGGGCAGTGCTTTAAGTCCAATATATTTTGCTCATAGAGCTGGAAAAAATGTTTTTGTTTTTGCTGATGAGACCAGGCCAAGAAATCAAGGCAGTTTGCTTACAGCATGGGAATTAGCTCAAGAAAAAGTTCCGCATGCAGTTATTGCTGACAATGCTGCTGGTTATTATATGAACAAAGGTGAAATAAATATGGTCATTACTGGTGCTGATAGAATTGCAGCAAATGGCGATGCAGCAAATAAAATAGGAACATATGAGAAAGCGGTTTTGGCAAAAGAAAACAATATTCCATTCTATATTGCTGCTCCAACAACAACTTTTGATTTAGGGACAGAAGATGGCAGTAAAATACCTATAGAAGAAAGAAATCCAGATGAGGTTTTATCTATCTCTGGAATAAGAATTGCTCCAAAAGAAAGCTCTGCGAAAAATCCTGCTTTTGATGTAACTCCGGCAAAATATATAGCTGGAATAATAACTGAAAAAGGTATTGTTAAGGCTGATAAAGAGGAAATAAAGAAATTATTTGGATGATTAATATGAATGAGACCATAAAAACAATCAAAGAAAGAAGGTCTGTAAGAAGTTTATAAAGACGCACCAATAGGCAAGGAAAAGATTAAGAAAATTCTTGAATGCGGCTTAATGGCACCTAATGCAAAGCATTTACAACCGTGGAAATTTGTTGTTGTTACAAATAAAAGTTTGTTAAAAGAGATTGCAAAAAGAATCCAGGATAAAGTAATTAATAATCCAGAATATCCTGTTGTTAAGGAGCGTGCAGAAACAAAAGAAGATGCAATATTTTATTCAGCGCCTTTGGCAATATTTATTTTGGGAGATGAGGAAAATCATTGGTCTCCTTTAGATTGTTCTTATGCAGCAGAAAACATGATGTTAGCTGCTAAATCCTTGGGAATAGCATCGTGCCCAATAGGAATGTCAAGACATCTAAAAGATGAAAAAGACCTTATAGCAAAGATAGGTATAGATGAAAACTATGAATTGATAATAACTTTAGTCTTTGGGTATGGCGATGAATCACCTACAGCAAAAGAAAGGGATAAGGATGTTATTAAATGGATTGAGTAAATCCCAAAGCTTTTTAAATCAAATAAGCATTCTAAATACTGATTAAAATGGATTGGGGGATGAAAAACAGATTATCAAAAGTAATTAGTCCAAAGACTGGTAAGACTGTTATGCTGGCAGTTGACCATGGCTATTTTCAAGGCCCTACAACCGGACTTAAAGAGCTTAAAAAGGCTATAGAACCCTTAATACCTCATGCTGATTGTTTGTTTATTACAAGAGGGATGTTAAGGAATTGTGTTGATGCACAAACAAAAATTCCTATTTTTCTTAGAGTTTCAGGAGGCCCAAGTGTTCTGAAAGAAGATTTATCAGATGAGCACATAACAACTTCTATGGAAGAAGCATTAAGGCTGAATGCAGTTGGTGTTGGAATGTCAATCTTTGTTGGCGGAGAAAATGAATCAAGAACTATTGCAAACCTGGGGGAATTAGTTAATGAAGCTGAACCGAGCAATATGCCTGTTTTAGCCATAACCGCAGTTGGTAAAGAAATGGCCAGAGATGCAAGATATTTGGGATTAGCATGCAGAATGGCTGCAGAACAAGGAGCACATATTGTAAAAACTTATTATTGTGAAAATTTTAAAGATATTGTTAAATCATGTCCTGTGCCTATTGTTATTGCAGGCGGAAAGAAAATTGATGAAAAAGATGCTTTGCAGATGGCAAGAAGTGCAATAGATGACGGTGCTGTTGGAGTTGATATGGGCAGAAATATTTTTCAAAGTGATAGCCCAGTTGGAATGATTAAAGCAGTAAATGCAGTAGTGCATGAAAATGCTTCTGTTGATGAAGCCTATCAGATTTATGAGAAAGAAAAGAAATGATTTCTTATGAAAGTCGCAGTTTATTACAACAATAATGACATTAAGTTAGAGGAAAGGCCAAAACCTACTATATCTGATGATGAAATTCTTGTTAATATGAAAGCATCTGGCATATGCGGTACTGATGCTATGGAATGGTACAGGATTAAGAAAGCACCAAGAGTTTTAGGGCATGAAATGGTTGGAGAGATTGTTGAGAGTAAATCTGATAAATATAAATCTGGACAGAGAGTTTTTGTAAGCCATCATGTTCCATGCAATAATTGCAAATATTGTTCTGAAGGAAATCAAACTGCTTGCGAAACATTGCATACTGGAAATTATGACCCAGGTGGCTTTTCTGAATTTATTAGAGTTCCAAAAATAAATGTTGATAGTGGAATTTATTTATTGCCGGATAATGTTTCATATGAAGAAGCAACTATGATAAACATATCTAATAAACAATGGACGGCTTCTTGCAAAAGGCCTCTGATTAACCAAAAGTTGTGAAGAAAAAAGAAAGTAAGCATACACCATTAAGTTTGTTGATTATTCTTAGTTAAGAAAGTCCCAAAGGTAAAAGAGGTTAGTATAGAGGATTTTTATAATGTTAAGTTTGGATCAACAAAGAAGGATGACTCCGACTCAGATTCAAGTAGTTCCGATGACTTTGATTATAACTAAAAGGAAGCCCATGTACAGTTAAAGAATGATAGCTA
>PVBE010933825.1_pt1 | contig 13036 bp, 11 predicted proteins | sample 1631181 | NCBI WGS metagenome assembly PVBE01 (sample SAMN08397723, study PRJNA350692) | Marine metagenome, whole genome shotgun sequencing project. | isolation source: water | place: Pacific Ocean | collected 2012-04
CTTCACCACCACCATCTGCAACGCTATCTTGAGTCATGTGACCAACATCGGTAATGTTCATCACTTGATGGACGTCGAATCCGATTGCTTCGAGGGTACGCCTGAGTACATCTGCATTCAGAAATGCTCTGAAGTTCCCAATATGAGCGAAATCGTACACTGTTGGACCACACGTATAAAAGGTGACCACTTTTTGTTCTGGATCAATGGGAACAAAGGATTCCGTTTTTCTGGTTATCGAGTTGTAAAGGTGCAGTTGCATTGCTCATACAGTATCGGAAATACAACCGTATTTTAGTTTCTTTTCAATCCCATACAGCGGTGATTTCGTTGACCTCGCCTGAATTTGGGTCTTCGGTTACTTGGGTACAAATTACCATCCAGTTGTCGCCTGAACTCATAGGACCAACACCAAACTCATCCCAATCCGTTACGAATATGTTGTCTGGACCAACAGGAGATCCATCTAAAGGTTGGTACGCCGTCCCCTTAGGAAAACGGTTGTCCGCTAAACTCACAGACCCATCACCAGAAACAATATTTCCTGTCCAAGTGTTTTCATTGCCATGAAATTTAAGTGTATTGCTTTCAAAATCAAAAATAGAGGCATCTAATTCGCTTTCGGGACCGCGATTTGAAAGAATGATGTCCGAAGCGGTCGCCCCAGAGTGCCATTTCAACCGAATTCGCTGACCACATAACGCCTGGTGGGCATATGAATTATGTGCTGGATTACTTGCAGTAGCGGCTGATACATCGTCTTCAAGTTGCTCATCCCATAAAATCGTTTCGCCATCAATACTGTCATAGTCATAGACAAGGTCATTTTCGTTGATATCTCGGATATTTGGATTGGTTTCCACAGGGCTAATAATAAAATCCGTCGTGAAATAATTCCGCGCAATCAAGAGTGACATCAGGTTCTCGGTCGTATTGGTTGTTGGGTTTTGATGTTCAAGAACCGCTGGGTCATACTGAGCTGCAAGAACGGTGGGTTGAGGGAGACCGCCCTCATTCCCAGTTGCATCAAGCAACATTGCTGCGTGAATCCCCTTTAGACGAGTTTTGTCTTCTGTAGACTTTGCTGTTGCAAATGCTTTGCCAAGGGCTGGAATCAACATCGATGTCAAAATAACGATGATTCCAATCACAACGAGTAACTCGATGATCGTAAATCCACGTTGATGGTGTCTCACAGTTGATTTCTGAATTTGCATGCCGTACAGGATACGCCATCTAGTAGAAAATGTATGGTAACTGTCACCATTTGGTGACTGTCACCGAATGTGTCACCAACAATAAGGTCTTTTATTTGCGTTTTTTGATGATTGTTGCTGGATTACCGGAATAAATCGTATCTGGATCAAGGTCTCGCATCGCAACACCGCGTGCACCAAGAATCGCACCCTCACCGACAGTAACATTTGGCCCAACAAGCGAATCGGCTCCGAGCCAAACATCGTCACAAATTGTGATTGGAGGTCGAAGCAAAGGCATATCATCTTTTGTGTAATCGTGAGTACCCGCACAAAGGTGGGCGTATTGTGAAATTGAAACTCGGTCTCCAATCGTCACTTTACCGAGGCAATACACAATAACTCCATCACCAAGACAACTATTTGATCCCATTGTGAGATTCCATGGGCACTCAACTTTTACTGTTCGGCGGATCACACATGAAGAATCGATTTTGGCGCCGTAAGATTTCAGCAAGAAAATCCTCCATCCATTCCACGTATGAAATGAGAATCGAAACAGAGTCGCTTGCGTGATTGACCAGAGTAATCGCCAAACCTTTTCTGAAGTTGTGTAGGGACTTATATGTCGTTCACTCGTTGTCATGGTTCGCCCTACGTTGTCTTAATTCAATCATCTTCAATGAAATAAATATCTCATACGTCGAAATAAATAAACAAAATCGTAACCCAGTGATGCCATCTAAAAATCCTAACTTAATGCCATACATCCAAATAAAACGGAATAACCATTTTGCTGGTAGCCATGGATACACATACTGTTTTACCCATCGCCTTCGCTGTTGAACATCGCCGAACAACTTTGCTGTAATTGTATGTTCATCCTTCTGGGGCTGATCAATAATTTCTTTAGCTTCAAGGGAAGAGTATAGATTATATTTTGATAAATATAATTCTAAGCCTCGACGATCATTATGTTCCATGTGTCCTCGAAGTTTCCCAATTTTGCCATCAACGAGCATGTGCTCGTGAACTTCTCGGTTTTCATATCGTGCCTTGCCCTTCTTGAAAAAACGAACGTTCCAACTTGGGTAATATCCACAATGTCGTATTCGTTTTTGCAGAAACACAAAGTACCTATTGATATTAAATGCTGATTCATTAATTTCACGAACTGGTTGAGACGCAATTGCAATAAGTTCGTCGCGTAAGGTTGGAAGAATCATCTCATCAGCATCTAATATGAAAATCCAATCTGATTGAATATCAAGATTGTCAATTGCCCAATTCTTTTGTTTCGCATATCCAAGCCACGGTTGAACAACTACTTCAGCGCCTGCCTTTCGTGCAATTTCACACGTATCGTCTGTGGATTCAGAATCGACAACCCATACTCGATCTGCCCATTCCATGACTCCGGCTAATGCGTGTGGCAAGTTCTCTTCTTCATTTTTTACAGGAATAATAATTTCAATATTAGAAAGTGCTTTTTCATCGGGCGCAACAACTTCGTGCACATACAAGACTCGTTCTGCTCGGGGTTGGGCTGGTTCACCAATACATATTTTCCATTTTGGAAGGCGCCCATCGACCAATCCTCTTGCCCCAACAACAACGCCTTTTTCAATGTGTGAGTCTGGCATCACGACCGTGTCTGTTGCAACCCAGCAATCCTCTTCAATAATAATTTTGCCCTGTCGCTTTGTTTGCCCTGCGGTTTTGTAATCTCTGCAAACAGTAAGAAGCATGACATACTGGCTGATTGAAGATCTTTTACCAATTTCAATTGGCTCGGTGGCATGGACAATAACTCCATCGCCAAAAATAACTAAATCACCAACAGTGAGATTCCAAGGATTATCAAATTTTACACTTCGACGAATGCGAACATTTCTTCCACACTTCATTCCAAATAATCTCAAAATCAACCGTCGATACAAGTATGCATTATGCGGGCTACATAAAAATACAGGTCGCCCAATAATGGTCCAAATAAGCCGACGCAATGAACTCATCCCACTGCCTTCGCAGGATTTCCAATCAATTCCACAGAGGAATCAAAACTGGAATATACACTCGCCCTTGGATGAACAGTTGTGTGTGCGCCTAGAGTGACGCTTGGTGCAATGTAAGCATCGACACCAATAAAAGAATCTTCTCCAATTGAGATTGGTGGCCGTGTCAACGGAAAGGTTGTATCTTTCATGTCGTGAGAACCAGCACAGAGGTGCGCTCTTGTATCGACTCGAACTCTATCGCCCAATGTAATCATCCCCAACGAATACAAAATGCTGTGTTCTGCGAAATGGCATTCGTTTCCAATGACTAGATTCCACGGAATAGTAATTTGAACCGTTCTTGCAAACGTACATTTTTTGCCTATTTTTGCGCCAAACAACCGCAAGAAAAATGAACGACAACCTGGGCAAATCATCCAGAATAGTCGACCAATTGTTCCCCAAAGAACACGAAAGAATAACTGGAAAATTGGCCACGCCGTTCTCCTCCGAGGTGGCTCCTTTTCCATCGCTGTCGTGCGGCTATGAGTATCTCTATTATTCTCGTTTTTTTCCATATTAACTCCAACTCTCTATCGGTTTCTGGTGGTTGTAAAACCACTCAATCGGCATTTTTATATCTCTCAAACCCATTTTTACCTTAATTTTGAAACCAATGGGTCTCATTTATACTGAGGGTTGGGATTCTGTGTTCAAAGAAAACGAAGAATCAACGATGTCGCCCAAATACCCAGTAGAGTTCTGGTCGTTTGAGGAGCGTACTTCCAATAATCATCACGATGATGCCTACAAATACAGATGAGAGAAGCGCAAAGAAGGAATGGGACCAACTCGCGTCTAGTTTCCATGCCAACTGCATTGTTAACGCAACCGCTCCACCCATTAAAAGTGTCAACAATGCTGTTGAGAGCCAAGAATGAAGAACGTCTTTATCAACAACAACTGGTATGTGTTTCCGGATGCATACCATCAACATACACACTTGGATGACTGCACATATTGCCGTCGACCATGCAAGCCCAGCCGTTTCCAAAGGTGTCCAAATGAGGGATATATTCAAGAGAAAATTCAGTGCAACACAAAACATCGCCACCTTCACGGGAGTCATGGCATCATCTTTTGCATAAAACCCCTTCGTCAGTACCTGCGTCATGGAATATGCCCAAACCGCTGGTGCATATCCAAGCAAAATGGTTCCAACAAGAATTGCGTCTTGTGATGTAAAGTTCACGCCTTGAAAAACAGTTGCTGCAAGAGGGTTACGAACTAAAAGTAAACCCGCGCTTGCTGGCAAACCAATAAAAACAACCAACCGAAGTCCGCGACGCATCGTTGTCGCAAAAGAATCATCGTCTTGGCTTTGTTTTGCAAGAAGAGGATAAATCGCAGTAGCAACTGCAATTCCAAAGACGCCAAGTGGAAATTGATAGAGCCTTTGAGCCCATGTAAGTGATGCCATCGCACCTTCGCCAAGTGGGTATTGCAAACCAAAAAAGAATGACTCGCCAAATAACGTCGGCCAACTTGCAATGAGGCCGTCAATAAGAGTATTTATTTGAAGTGTTCCAAGCCCAATAATCATTGGAATCATTCGATGCGTCATGGATTTAAATTCGCCACGAACATTCGATGTGTTCTTGGAGTACCACCCAAATTTTCGGAGTGCAAGAAGTGACCAAACAACTTGGATTATTCCAGCCACAACTACTGCCCAACCAATGAGCATCATGTGATTCAATGGATTGTCAAAGAAACCAATGAATGCGATCGCTGCTACGACCATCAATCCATTTAAAATTATTGGAGCTACGGCGGGTGGACCGAACCGGTCGTGCACGTGTAACATTGCAGCGAAAATTGCAACGCTGCACACAAGTGGCATGTACGGAAGCATGATCATTGCAAGTTCAAGCGAAGCACTTTGTTCGGTTTTTATAGAAATAACCAACCAAAGTAAAAGTTCGCCCACTACAGTGATGCCGCCAAGTAGAACGACCAATTTAGAAATAGTAAGCGTTGCGAATTGTTTTGCGAGTTCTGGGTCTTCGTGGTGAAGTTTCGAGAAACTAGGAAGAAATGCAGCAGCGAGTGCTCCCTCGCCAAAGAGTCGGCGAAATACATTTGGAATTAAAAATGCAAAGTAGAACGCAGAAGCCAGTCCACCTGTTGCAAATATCCTTGAGATTGCGCCGTCTCGAACAAGCCCTGTCATGCGACTCACGAGGGTGAGCGACCAATTTGTTCTCGTGTTGCGTTCGAAGTTATCGCTCATATTGCCATATTCCATGCTACGCGACTACCAAGTACACTTGCAAAAAGTGACAGTACACAAGGGTCAACAAATGTATGAGGAACAAGAAAAGCAATCATTGCTGCTATGCCAATCGTCGCAATGAGAACCAAAACCATATTTTTTTTATGCTCCAGAACATTGGGTTGAATTTTTCCTAACGCACAAAACAAGACCATAATTGCAATTACTCCAGCTAGAACTCCAACCATAAATGCGAACTCACTCTGTTGCTCACCTGTTATTCCTTTAAAGACAAACCAGAGTACGCCTGTTGTGAATATCACCACAATAGCTCCAAGACCACCAAGAGAAAACCAGTTTTTCCAAGAAGAAAGAACGCGGTCAGTGCCCAATTGTATGTCTTGAAATGTTGAAGATTGCAATGCGCCCTGCCAAGTAAATGCTGCCAAAATTCCAAGTTCCCCTGCGATAAGATCTTCGCTACTAAAGGTTCTTCCGATTGGAAGCATGTCCTGCGTTACTTCATCAAGATATGCCCAAATCGCCACGAGAAACCATGCGAGTATGACATTTCGTACCCAACCGGTACACATAAAAAGGAAACCAAGGATTCCAAAACAGACAAAGTGTAAAAGTTTGTCGGGCAGTTCAAAAGTTGGATTATCGGTTGGAGCCGCTTGGGGTGCGTGCGTTGCGATTGTCAAAAGCAGGAACCAGAAGAGGCATGCTATTCGCCAATTTCGGGTGGCTTTGTCATGTGGTGTCATTGGTCGCTGGCTCAGCGTGCTCTTCTGTTGGCTTTGCTTCTACTTCCAAAACATGTTGTTGTTTCTGATGAATGGCGATTACACTTTCAGTGAGTTTTCGGTAATCGTTCGCGCCTGCACACTCTGGCTCATAATCAAAAATTGTTTGACCAAAACTTGGTGCTTCGGCGAGTTTTACATTCCTGCGAATTGGGGGTTGTAAAATTTCACAATTCTTCCATGGCACATCTTGCGACCTTGATGCTTCAAAGAACTCTTCCAAATCCGCAACCACTTCTCTGCCAAGATTTGTGTGTCCCTCGTGCATACACAAAACGACACCCGTGACTTCAAGATTAGGGTTTAATCCAGCAACAAGCATCTGTACTGTTTCAAACAAACGGCTCACACCTTGCAGCGCGAGGAAGTGCGTTTGCATTGGCACAATAAGTTCTTTTGAAGCGGCGAGCGCATTGATGGTAAGTAACCCTAAACTCGGTGGGCAATCGATCAAAATATAGTCGTAGTTATCAGCGACCGCTAAAAGTTTTCGCGAGAGCAAGTCGTGTCGATCCGTTTTGGAAGCAAGTTCAGACTCAGCAGCAGCAAGATCAACTTCACTCGTCACGAGATCAATATTTTTACGAGCGGGCAATAGCGTGTCTGCAATTGAAATGTCTTCCTCCATGAGCAGGTCATACACGGAATGTGTTGCTTCATCGACTCCAAAGTGCAAACCAAGGTGGGTTTGCGGGTCAAGGTCGATGACAAGCACCGAATAATCCAACGCGGCAAGCGCGGCGGCAAGATTCACCGTCGTCGTTGTTTTACCTACGCCCCCTTTCTGATTCAACAATGAGATAATTCGTGCGCTACTCACAACGTGGAGTATAACGGCAAGGAAATAAATAATCAGAGGGATAATTATTCACTCCACATCCAGCGCATTGCTGCAGATTCCTTGCCGATAAGGTCGCGAAGGTAATGCCCGAGTAAACGGTTTGCTCGGTTGAGGGTTTCGGGCTCCGTTGGTTGCATCGGTCCCTGATCTTGCAGTAAACGGAGCACTTCGATTGTTTCTTTGCGAACACGAACTCGATCAATCTCACCCGTGTCTTCTACAACCCCGCCAATCTTAGAACTAAATGCAACCACGGGTTCGTCTTCTTGATTTGTGATGAGTGTCGGCTGGTACCCCGTTTCGACTAGGAGTGCCCATTGAAATCGCAATACCGGCCAATCAGTATCGTGCCCATCTTCCATGCGATGAAGGGCTTCTTTCAACGAATCAAATATGTTGGTGTGGGGATCTTGATCTGTAATCATTCTGAAAACAAGATCAGCCATATAAATTGTTGCTCGGTTCACTGGGAGTGAATTTCTTGTGGACCACCAAACGTGTTCGAGTTGCCACTCGGTAAACGTTGCGAGGCTATTGTTTGGTTTCATTCTTGCAACAATATGCCCCTGCGTGAGCGGATCGAATCCACCCGAAAATGCCCCTTTGTCTCGCTTCGATCCTTTGGCCAACCCTCGAATGAGCCCATGTTCTTTGGTGAGCAAACTTACTGTCTGGCTTGTTTCTGAAAAATCCCAGCAACGAATACAAATAGCGGTGTCGGAGAAAATTGCCATCTTACTTGTGCAGTGTAGAAGCTTCAAAAAGTGGTTCCCAAGGGAATGCTTCTGCTACTTCTTGTAACTGTTTCAACGTTAAATGTTCAATGGCTTGAAGTTCGTGATCAAGCGATACGTATGTTCCAGAAGTTGTCAGCATGCCACCGAGCCGCTGCATTCGTCCTGCTGGTCGTTCGCTGGCGACTGCTGCAGCGGTGCCCGCCTTTGCAATCACTTTCTCTAGATCTTCCTTGGTCAAGGTGTCTACTATTATCTTCATCTCGTCTCGCATGATTTGCGCAACTTGCTCGGCATCACTTGGATCACACACCGCATATGCAAGTTGTTCGCCATATTGATCATTCGTGTCAACACTGGTAGCGGCAGATTCTGCAAGTCCAGTATCGATTAAAGCCCAATGCAAACGGGACCCATCGCCACCACCAAGAATTGCCGCAAGCGCAGATGCTGCATGTTTTTGTTCGTCTTGAAAGGAAGTGCTTGGCATCATCATCAGATGATAATGCTGTTGTAGGTCTGGAATATTCTTTTCAAATTTTCCAGAGTGACGTTCAACTTGTTCATACTTCCGAGTTGCTCCAGAACGCTGCCACTCTCCGCTCTTGCTTTGAATCCGATTGACCATCTCATCAAAGTCCAATTTGCCAGCAAGAACAATTGTTGTGTTATCCGCGCTATATCGGTGCGCAAAGTACCCAGCAAGTTCATCTCGCTGCATCTTCGTGATGCTTTCCGGGGTTCCTAAAACGCGGTGTCCAAGTGGGCTTTTTCCATAGTATTGTTCCATTGCATATTCGTACAACACCCAAAATGGTTGATCGTCGTACATTGCAATTTCTTCAAGAATGACCTTCTTTTCATCTTCAAAATCTTCTTGGCGAAGGGCTGGTCTTAGGATTTCTGCAAGTGTGTCATGAATATCACCAAGTACTTCAGGCAATCCCGCACCCCAAAACGCTGTCATCTCGCCAGAGGTAAATGCGTTGTGCTCAGCGCCAATGTTGTCAAATGCTAAATCAACTTGTTCAGCGGAAAGTGCGTCCGTTCCTTTGAACATCATGTGTTCAAGGAAATGGCTTACGCCCATCAACGATGTCGCTTCATCTCTTGCGCCTGTTTTAACAAAAAAACCAATTGCGCTTGTTACTGCATCGGTTGAATGCTCTGCGGCAATGCGAAGACCATTGTCTAGTGTTGTTTCGGAGAATGTGTATGTCAATTGTGAATCATTCTGTCTTGGGTACCAAGTGCTGCTTCATGAATTGCTTCGGCCATTGTGGGGTGAGCGTGCGTGGTCGAAATAATATCTTCCACAGTCGCTTCAAGACGAATTGCCAAACCAATTTCAGCAATCAATTCACTTGCATCTTGACCAATAATGTGTGCGCCAAGAATTTCTCCATACGGCTTGCTCGCTAAGAGTTTAACCATGCCGTCAGTTGCACCAACTGCGATGGCTTTTCCAAGAGATTTCAACGAATAGACGCCCTTAACGTACTCGATGCCTTTTTCTTTTACTTGTTGCTCTGTCAGTCCAATTGACGCAATCTGAGGATTCGTATACGTGCACGCTGGAATTGAGTTGTAATCCACGCCAATGGTGTGGTGCCCAGCCATTCGCTCAACACAAGCCACCGCTTCTTCTGAAGCAACATGCGCAAGAAGTGGAGGTCCAATGATGTCGCCGATTGCATAAATGCCAGCAACGCTTGTTTTATACAGTGGCTCCTGCACATTTTTTGCATCTGTTTTAATAAAACCATGATTGAGTTCAATGCCCAACGAGTCATCAAACAATCCATCGAAGCGGGGTCCAACACCAATTGCCACAAGCACTTTTTCGCCGCTGACTGTTTCCACTTTGGAATCATCATCGGTGGGTGAGAATGTTACTGTTGCGCCATCGTTGTTTTTTTCTATGCTTGTCACTGCAGCGCTTGTGTGGATGGCCATCCCTTGTTTTTTGAACGCGCGACCAGCAAGTTTACTTATTTCTTCATCTTCAATGGGAAGAATGCGATCGAGCATTTCAATGATTGTCACCTTCGTCCCAAACGCGTTGTATACGTATGCAAATTCCATACCGATTGCACCAGAACCAATAATGATGAGTGAATCTGGCCTTGACTCTAAAACCATTGCTTCTGATGATCCAATAATCGTATTGCCATCGCAGGGTGCAAACGGGAGTTCGCGTGGTTTTGCGCCAGTTGCAATCAATACCCGGTCAGCAGTAACTGTTTCAATCACATCGTTGCCAGCGCCGGTGTAGTAATTCCCTGTTGGTTTTTTTACTTCAATGGAACAGGGTGTCACACCATTATTGCCAGAAACGATATGGGCGTGCCCTTGAATGTGCTCAATATTATTTTTCTTAAAAAGGTATCCCACGCCACCTGTAAGTTGCTCTGTTATTTTTCGACTTCGACCAATGAATGCACCCCAATCGACTGAAACTTTTTCGATATCGATTCCCCACTCCTTACCGTGGTTCACCGCTTCGTCGTACACTTCAGCGCCATGCAACAGCGCTTTAGAGGGGATGCAGCCCCAGTTTAGACAAACTCCACCGAGTTTATCTCGATCGATACATGCCACCCTCAATCCAAGTTGGGCTGCTCGGATTGCACCAACATACCCGCCTGGTCCTGAACCAATGACTACCAAATCAAAATGTCTACTCAAGGCACTATCCTTCCTTAACATGGGTGAGAGCGTGGGGGGGAGTTGAAACCCTCAAAAGTGAGGTATTTTATCGCCCACGAAAGAAGAGAACCTGTAGCAACCTAACTTGCTTGGTATCAACGGGTTACAATGCTCGCCTAATCGCTCTATTGGGCGACTTCGTGGGGGTGAACGGGTGTTCGCCGTCTGGGGTATCATTCCCGATTCAAAGGAAGTTGGAAAAGAACGTGCGTACAGCAATTATTAGTGACATTCATGGCAACCTTGAATCACTCAATCGAGTGCTTGAGGATATTAGCGATCAAAATATTGACCAAATTGTCTGCTTGGGAGATACCCTTGGGTATGGTCCGAATCCGGTTGAGTGTGTTGACCTTGTTGCCAAACATTGTGTGTGGTCGCTTTTAGGTAACCATGATTATGGTGCTCTGTATGAACCAACAAATTTTAACGCCGCAGCAGAGCAAGCAGCCTATTGGACGCGAGCCCAATTCGATGCTGAAGAAAATAAAGAGGCTGCAGGAAAACGGTGGGAGTTTCTTGGTTCGCTCCGCGTGCGAACTCAAATGGATGACTTCCTTTGTGTTCATGGGACTCCAAGGCGACCAATCAACGAATATCTTTTTCCAGATGATGCGATTAACTCACCAGTCAAAATGAAACAAATTTTTGATCGAATTCCTAAACATTCGATGTCGGGGCATACGCATGTTCCCGGAGTGTTTACTGATGAACCAGATTTTTATCCGCCAGATGATGTCGATGGAACATTTAACTTTGAAAATGAAAAACATATCATCATAAATCCCGGTTCGGTCGGCCAACCTCGTGATCTTGATCCCCGATTAAGTTATGCCATTCTTGATGATGAAACAATTACTGTAGATTTTTTCCGCCTCGATTATGATATTGAAACTGTGCGTGAAAAAATTTATGCGATTCCTGAACTTAGCAATTGGCTTGGGGACCGATTACGTGAAGGTCGGTAATTCCGTACATGGGAAGTAAAACAGAATGACAAAACAAGCCCGTCGGCGGCTCATTACCACTCTTGTATTATTTGCAGCAACAAGTGTTCTTATGGTTGCTGTGCTTAGCCCAAAGAAAACAAAGCAAGAAAAAGAACATATTGAAACTCCAGCTGCGGTCGTGACCACTGAAGAAGCCGCAAGCCAGAAGCCTATCGCACCTACACCGCCTGCAACTGTTGTTGAAAAACTATCCCCGCCAACAAATCCAATTGCACCGTTTGATGTGCTTAGCATACAAACACAAAAGGAAGAATCCACTCCGATTGTACTTGGCGCTTTAGATGACATTGAAAAATGGCAAATGGAGGTTCATTTCACTCGCACGGGTGCTGGAATTTCATCTATTCGATTTTCAAATATTTTTGAAACGGTTGATGGAAAACTTGCATGGAATCAATATCGAAAAGATGGCGGAACCGTCCCGCCAATTGATGATTTGTATTTGCTCACTACTGAGCGAACTGTTCAACAACAATTGAAACCTGTTCTTGGAGCATTCCAAGTAAGTATTAACGACCAAGGTCTTTCTCTAGGTTCGGCGCAACACTGGAATGTTGCTGAAATCACTGAAAATAGTGTTTTATTCGTTGCGACAATTATCGACACGAAGAAAAACACGATTGCAACGATTCATCGAAAGTGGACACTTAATACACAATTTGGTTTGCATTTAGAGCAATCGATTCAAAATCTGACTACACAGGAGATGGATGTTCGTTGGCTACAATATGGACCTTCAACGTTAACAGTTGACCGTTCACGGTACATGGATCGTCGTCGTTTTCGTTTTGGGTGGGAACTAAGTGATGAGTTTGATCCAAATCATTCAGCGCCAATTCAATCCAACGATTTCTTTTTAGAATTCACGGATGTTACAAAGGAAAGAGAAACTACTGTTTGGCCAACTGAAGAAACACTCGAAGAGGGTTTCAAACTTTCTTGGTTTGCTTCAACAAATAGATACTTTGCTCTTGCTATTTTTCCAGACATCAACAATCAGGGACAGGGTAATCGTATCTTCACGAACAAGGTTGCAGAAATTACAAGTAGAGTTGAGGGTGTTGATACAGATGAGTTTGTCCTTACTGGATTGTGGAGCCCTGTAACGCGCATCGAGGGCGGTGGTGTCTATGACCTATCGATGGGTGTGTATGCTGGTCCATTAAAACGTTCAATCCTTGATGATCATCAACCATACATTGCTCTAAACATGCGAGACATGGTGCTGTATCAGATGTCAAGTATGTGTGCGTTTTGTACCTTCCAGTGGCTCGCCGACTTCTTGGCGGTTGTCTTAACAACATTGGATCATTACGTTGTGTTTGATTGGGGTTTTGCGATTATTTTTCTTGTTCTCATTGTTCGCACTCTTTTGCATCCCATTACTAAAAAGTCTCAAATCAATATGCAACGGTTTGGCAAGGTCATGCAAACGTTAAAGCCTGAAATAGACAAACTCAAGAAAAAA
>PVBE010043364.1_pt1 | contig 13035 bp, 14 predicted proteins | sample 1631181 | NCBI WGS metagenome assembly PVBE01 (sample SAMN08397723, study PRJNA350692) | Marine metagenome, whole genome shotgun sequencing project. | isolation source: water | place: Pacific Ocean | collected 2012-04
CCCTGGAAGCCGGTGCCTGCTCACAGAGACCGTTAGGACTTTCGACAAAACAACCACAAGCCGGAGCCTGCTCGTGGCATGGACCCCTGGAAGCCGGTGCCTGCTCCCAGAGACCACTAGGACTTTTCGGCGCATCCACAAGCCGGTGCCTGCTCATGGATGGGACCCCTGGAGAAGGTCAGGAACCCCCCATGGACAGGGTGGCTAGGATAACTCTGGCATTGGGCGGATTCATGATGATCCTACTAATCGCGGTTCCTTTCACCTTTGAATCCGCCACATCCGGATACTTCGCTTCTTACGTGATTTACTCGCTATTCCTCACGAGCGTCGGTGTAATCATCGGCGTATCACTGATGTGGCTAAACGACCCGCGAAGACAAACGCCTCCTGAAAGCAGGGATGTCCCGACCACTCCTAGGATGCTTTCGGCAGACCAGCAAACAGTGGTCGGGGTCCTATCGTCAAGGGATGGTTCGATGTGGCAGGCCGAACTGGTCAGGGAGACCGGATTCACGGATTCCAAGGCGAGCAGGCTACTGTCAAGGATGGAGGCAGAAGGCCACATTAGGAGGATCAGGGACGGAATGGGTAAGCGAGTAGAACTAGCAGAGGAGGGAAACTGATGACACGAGGAAAAGACAGCGATGGAAGAATGGCAATGATTGCTGCCTTAGCAGTGGCGATACTAGCAATCTCTCTGTACGTCCTGATATCAATGGAGGCTTCTCTAGAGGAGGGTAGAGGCCCGCAGGGAGGGAACCCATTCGCAATACTCTCTCTGATGTTTTTGATAGTGGTACTGATCCTCCTAATGTTGACTAAGACACGAAGCGTAACAGGCAAATTCACGACGGAAAATACGCGAATAGCTGCGCTGATGGCGGCGATGTTCATCATTGGGATGTTGATAGAACCCTCAATTCCTAGACCAGGGGGGCCCCCGGAAGGCTTCTTCGGAGCCATATTCATCCTCACCCCGGTGCTGCTAATCGCTGCCATGCTGGTACCAATGATTCCGAGCAGGTCGGACGAAGAGGAGTAGGATGACGCCCACCCATAGGGACCAAGGCCTAGAGGAGGCCCTCCAAGAGGCACTTGATGGGGGCTCCTCGGTATGGGCAGTGGGCGATATCCATGGATACAGGGAAGAGTTCGAGATCCTCCTAGACAAACTCGAACTAACCGATGGTGACATGGTGATATGTGTCGGCGACTTAATCGACAGAGGCCCGGATAGCCAGGGGGTCCTCTCCATCGTCAGCGAGAGCGAACGAATCTTCTCAATCAAGGGCAACCATGAGCTTCTGATGTCCATTGCTCTTGGAGAGAGACCCCACCGTGAGGATTTCTGGATAGACAGAGTAGGGGGCAGGGCAACTCTTGATTCCATGGGCAGCAGTGAACGGGAGAAGAGGGAGAACGCAAGACTCTGGCTGAATTATACCGACAGCCTGCCAACCGAAGTCATCCTGAACAGATTCCGACTAGCCCACTCCGGATACAGGGCAGACATACCCCTCGATGAGCAAACCGATGAGGACAGACTCAAGTCCCGAGAGGTGTTCCGAGCGACGACCCCATTGGACCCTCACAGGCAGATTATCGCAGGCCACACGCCCGTGCAGATGCTCTCAAACTTCGAAGTAGAACCACCAGAAGGTGGCATTTGGAGGAGCCCGGTCCCGTTGGAAGACGGACGCCCATCCGCAGTCTTGCTCGATACGGGGATTGTCCTTCGGGATCCGGCCCATCGGCCTAGGATTTCCGCTTACGACCTCCAGACTGGCCAGGTCGAAGAGGTCCACAGAATCAATCAGGTACTGGCCTGAATACAAACCATCATCCTCTAGAACGGATCCATTCGGAAAACCTCTGTCCAGTTTCATACCCCCCCAACCACAGTGAGATGCATACCAAGGCAACCTGACCAACTCCTCGCAGGGCATGCCAGTGACTGGCATACGTCTTACCACTCAAGGGGATATCGTTTACCCACATGTTCAGATTCGCCCAGTACAGTACCAGAAGCATCAGTGTGACTCCAAAGGCGGCCTCCTTCCGGAACCAGGGCAGAGCAACCCCCAGCCCGAGCAGGATTTCGAAGACACCACTGGCATATACCCAGAATCTTGCACTCCCGAGGATTTCTGGTACGATCGGCTCAAACCATGCGGGATCACGGAAGTGCTGAACGCCTACCCATGCAATCCACAGTCCGTATGGAACCGCAACCAAGTGCTCCAGCCAATCTTCCATAAAATCAGTCCGTGTTGTCACGAACCAGTGCTAGATGCAATGCAACCCCGACCGGCATCAGCATGACTCCGAAGAAGACCGACACCGCAGAAACCCATCTCTCACTCTCCCTTTCCATGCATCTCTTCCACATCCACCTAGTTACCACGATATCACCAGCAACGAAGTGAGCCCATGCCGCAGACGCCCCGGCCCTCGTTCCCAATAGTTCGGCCAAGCCGTCTAGAACGCCCCTCGGATCCATCGAGTCCATCGCGAAGTCAACAAGTGCTTGTGGGTCGGATGCCATCAAAGTCCACCAAATCACTATCGGTCCCAAGAAGAACCAGGAGCCACCCATGACAGATTGGGTTTTTTCATGCTCAGGGTAGACTAGCATCGCTATCCAGAAAGGGCCAACCCACATCGTGGAAAGGAAGAAAGAGAGATCGAACAAATCCACCTTCACACCTCATACATTTCTAGCTTTGATCCTTGGTCTTCTTAGGTCCTCGAACCACGGGTCTGCACCGTTCCAATCAGGGTCAATCCCCATGTCAGCGCAGATCATCTTTGCCGAAATCCTGCCACTCTCCAGAATCGTCGGTAAACCACTCCCGGGATGAGTCCCTCCACCCACAAGATACAACTTCTCCAGTTCCTCGAACTTGTTCTGAGGCCGCCGCCACAACATCTGATCGAGTCCATGGGCTAGATTGAACACGGCTCCCTTGTAGATGTCACGAGATGCCCAGTCATCTGGAGTCACAATTGTCTGGGAGACTATGTGGTCCTTGAGGTTGGTGAACCCAAGGTGCTCCATCTGTCCCAGTATCACATCCATGTAGTCATCCTTTATCTCATCCCAGTCAATACCATCGTGACTGCTGCTCACTGGGACTAGGACGTATATCGTTGAGTGGCCCTCTGGAGCCATTGTCGGATCAGTGACACAGGCATTCTGGACGTAGACCGACGGGTCGTCCCAAGTCACCTTGTTCTCGGTGACCTCTCTCAGGTTCTTCTGGTAGTCCCTCGCGGCATAGATCTGGTGATGAGGGGTGTCGTATACCTTGTCAATGCCCAGGTAGAGCATGTATGTGGAGCAGGAGTACGACTTCTCGTCCAACTTCTTGTCGGACCACCTCTTCCTAAGGCCATCTGGAACCAGTCCCTTCATCCCTGTGGCGAAATCCACGTTCATGACGTACCTATCCGCAGTGTAAGTCCCCTCGGAGGTTCTAGCACCAATGACAGTCTTCCCTTCGAAGACGAATTCACTCACGGGCTCGTTGAGATGGATCTCGACTCCCAAGCCCCTGGCAATATCGCCCATTTTCTGAGTAATCGTTCCTAGGCCGCCCTCCGTGTGGAAGACACCGTGTTCGTACTCCAGGTATGCAAGTATGGTGAACAGGCTGGGCGCGTGGAAGGGACTCATTCCCAGGTACTTGGTCTGGAATGACATTGCAAGCTGCATCCTCTCGTCGGGGAACAACCTAGCTAGGTCAGATGCCACGCTCCTCCATGGTCGAAGGACCCTAGAAACCCTCAGAGCCCTTCGGTTTATCAGATCCATCGGCCCCCTCCAAGGAGTGTTCAGGCAATTCTTCGAGAGGCGCATCTTGGTGCGGTTGTCCTCCACGTACCTTCTGAAGCCCTCAGCGTTCTCTTCGCCGCAAAGATCGGTTATCTGGGCAACCATATCATCCATGTCGGTGGTCGCATTAAGACTCCCACCAGCACCGAAGACCAGGCGATAGTTTGGATCTAGAGGAATAAGACCAAGCTCCTCATGAGCATCTAACCCTAGAGCACTGAATATCTCCTCTGCTATCTCAGGATAGTGGAAGAAAGTCGGGCCGTTGTCGAACTTGTAGCCATCCTTCTCGAAGACGCGCGTCCTCCCTCCTACGTCATCTGATTTCTCCAGGATCGTCACATTGACCCCGGCCTTGGCCAGCAGCATCGCGCAAGTCAGCCCCCCTGGTCCAGCGCCTACCACGAGAACATCACTTTGGCTGCTCATACAATCACTCCATTCCCAGCCCTTCTCTGAACTCAATCAGCGACGGACCCATCTCGGCAATCAACTTGACCTCTGGATGGGTTCTGATTACCAAACCGTCCATGTACATCAGTGAGCGGATGATGGGGAAGCCCTCCTCTCCGAAGTCAGCACCCGCGTCCTCGACTGCCGCTCGCACAGTCCTCATCATCAGATTAGTCAGGCTTTGCTCACCGACGCTCTTGTCGCCGAATCCGCTGTAAATCTCTGACATTCTGGTCTTGAATCGAACCAGTCTCTCATCGGAGGGCCGCTCATCCGCAAGTCCGAGAAGCGCTTCGAAAGCAGAATCAAGGTCATTCTTCGAAAGCCCCTCGAAGAACTCGAACAGAGGTAAGCTGACGCTCCGAGGGGCCTCGCAAATCGCACCGTTGTCGATGAAAACGAAATTGCCCGCACTGTCAACAATGCAGTTCCCAGGATGGAGATCCCCATGGAAGGTTCCCACGCCGAACATGTACGCACCGTGGATTCTGAACAGCTCAACCAGATAGTCCCAAGGAAGGCTCTTGTCTTCTATGCACTCCTCGAGAGTCTTTCCTTCCACGAACTCGGAAACTAGTACGTGTTCGTTGGAAATCTCGGGGTAGTACTTCGGTAATCTAAGGCGAGGCATGGGAAAATCATCAGATAGGCTTTGTTGGATTGATTTCAACTCAGAACCACCCCTAATCTCATTCCGCAGGTCAAGCTCCTTCGTCGTGTAGTCCTCGACGTGCCTCAGCAAAGCCATTGGGTTACCCACCCTCCTCAGCTTTGGGGAGAGAGCAATTGCTACCTTCATCATTCGTATCATCCTCTTGACATCTTTCTGGAAACTCTTCTTGTGGTCGGCCTTGACCACTTTCACGACTACGTCCTCTCCAGTGGTCAGAGTCGCTCTATGGACCTGCCCGACCGAAGCCGCAGCGAGTGGCTTCTCATCGAACCAAGATATCGACTTGTGAAACGATTCAGGCGCTCTTTCTTCCAAAATCTTCCTGACGTCCTCACTTGGTATTGTCGCTGCGTTCCTGTACATCTTCTGGAGATTCCGGCACTTCTCGATGCTCAGCATATCCGGCCTAAGTGCGAAAATCTGAGTCAGTTTGACGGCCAATAGGCCTTGCCTTTGAATCCAATCAAGATCCGCTGGCCCATCCTTCCGAATCTCTCTGTAGAATCTGAGGAACGTCAGGAGTCGCACGTCACCCCCAAAACGTCCCCCATTTCAAATTCTGTTTCCTAATCGTTCAGAATTTCCACCAACTGGGAAGTACCGCCATCCAACTCGCACTCCCATATCGTGTGAACCCTCCATCCGATCTCCTCCAGTGACATCTCCTTCTTCTTGTCCCTCTCGACGTTTTTCTCGAACTTCTGACTCCAATAGTCGACGTTAGATTGGGGAAGTCCCAGATTGCACTTCGGACACCTGTGCCAGAAGCAGCCGTGGACGAAGATGGCCAGCTTCCTCCCGGGGAAAGAAATGTCTGGCCTGCATATGTATCGACCCTTCTTTCCATTGATTCTCCAATGGAGACGGTAACCTGGAAAACCAGCGCTGCGCAGGAGCCTTCTAACGATTAATTCAGGCTTGGTATTCGTAGACTTGTTTGCGACCATGACATTGTGAACCGCAGGAGAAGATGCTCTGGGCACCTCCATTGGACCATCACTCATCTTCATTGTTCCAATTCAGCACGCCTACAAGGGCCGGCATTCCCCATATCATCAGGGCAGGGGCAATCTCACCGATGGTGAAACCATTGGACATGAACTCGAGCCCCATAGCCATGCAGACGATGAACCAGACGAATACGGGGCCGCATATCACAACTGCCAGCCTTGCCTGCTCCCGACCCTCGGTCATGAACGCAGCATATGCTAGGAAAACCGAGATCAACGACAGGAAGCCAAGGGTTGCCAGTATGCCATCTAGATCCCCTTCATGCGCGTTTGCGTTGCCTATGACGCCCAACCCAGTGTGAGCTAACAGCGTCAGAATCAGCCATTTCTTCGGTTCCATCATCCATTCGTACGGGTCTTCCATGCGTGAATGCCGCACTAGGCGGAAAATGAACCTTCATGCGATTGAATCAACTTGACGGAGCACTCTAGGGAAGGGGGCCAGATCCACTGACTTCGGCAAGCCACCCCATGGATGAGCGATAGTCGGCTTCGGACTCCAAGTCATCCTCCAGCAGGAGAGCTTGGGCTGCATCCCAGACAGCGGTTAGAGCGGGAACCCAGTCACCCCCCTTGTCACGACTCCCCTCATCGAACCTCCATGCATCCGACTCTGTCCTTTCGTGCACCATCAGCCATGCCCAACCCATCGCCGACTCCAAGTCCCTGCCTTTCCTCGCCATTGATACGGTCGAAGCGACCCCATCCTCAGCAGCCTTCCTGACTAGCCTGTCTGCGAATGAGAGTGGGCCCGGCAGGTCAGCGCTCTCCCAGGGGAGCCTGTCGAGCCTCATTGCCGTGCTAAGCGAGTCGTTCAGTTCCCGAAGGAACGCCCCGAAACCTTGCTTCCTCTTCGCCTGGCGCGAGTGAACCTTCTCAGCCTCGTCCCCTGTCAGGTTGTACATCCCCTCAAGGATAGCCGATCCATAGTCATCCCACAGTGAGACTAGTACCGGGTGGCAAGACGAGTCCTCGAGCCTTATCACTCGGTCCTCGAGGTCAAGGACGACTCCGTCGGACCTCACGTGCAACCCACCCTCTGTGGAGTCGAGGATGTGGGATAACGCCCTGCGCTCGTCCTCGGTTCCACCCATGTGCTTGAGGAACCCATCCCGGTCATCCTCTGCGAACCAGTTGTTTCCAACGACGAATCCGTCGGTAATGGAGTTCAGAATGCTGGCCCTGCATGCTCGAGAAACGACATTGTCCTCCAAGGACATCTTTAGCCACGTGCTGAGGACCTCCCCAACCCTCTCCATCCCCTCTTCTGGCAAGGGCCTGTCATCCGGCCACCCCTCTGGCCCCCACATCCACGAGGCTTCACAGACCTCTCCAAGCTTGTTTGGCGGCATCATGGAGACTGCTATGCTGCGAGCCAAGGGCTCATCCGTCTTAGCGAGAGCCGCTTGGGAGAGGCCGACCTTTGTACCATCGGAGAAGTCCAGCTTTAGCCACCCCTCCGGTGTGTTCGATCCCGAATCGACGATCTCCTCGCTAAGGCCAATCGACCACTTGCACCTGTCTCCCTCGAGATCCACTGAGGTGTTGTCGAGCGTCCAACTCACCCATTCTCCAGGAGGGCGTGGTTCGAATCCGGTGAAGACGAACCCCCCGTCCCATGAGAAGAAGTATTGCCCGGCCTTGGCATGATCGTCCCACACCAGTAGCCTAAGCCTGGGGTGGTTGAAGTTCTGAATCCCAACTAGGTGCCCAGGCCGACCGCTCCCCCTCTTCAGGTAACTCGCGTTTCCGTAGACATCGCTCTTGAACACCGACACGGTGCTCAAATCCTCCTCAGAAGCAGCGACTAGACTTCCAGCGAGCGAGCGAGCGACGTCCCCACCGCCCCTCTTCCCCATTCGCTTCTTGAGCCACCTCACATCGTTCCTCTTTGACGAAACGGCCTCTAACTCCCTCAGGGTGAGGGCCATCGGGTCCTTCGATCCAAAGAGAGAGACCTTGCCAAGCTCTCCGACTATCTCAGGCAGGAATCCCTCTGGGTTGTCAAGGAGCGCATCCAGGTTCTTCTCCAACCTTCTCTGGATTTCCTTTGATGCCTGTTTTATTCCCCTGACCCTCAACCTCTGCCTGCGATTCTTGTCACCGGGGAAACGGACTTCTGCAGGTGGCTTGGCCATGCTATCGAGACTCCGGACACGAGGCTAAGTCTTGAGGTCGTCGGGCCACCTAGGACTCCTTCCTTCTGTGGAAGGCATCCTTCTCGTTGTCACTCATGTTAGAGGGGATAATCAGAGTGTGCACATAGCCTCCCTCGATAACCGAGAGATCCCCCAGAGTACCAGAAGACACCCTCTGCCTGCTAGTCCCAACATCGCTCAGCAGAATCCCATCCCATCCCCTAACGTCTGGTGCGATATCCCCTCTAGATTCCTCTTCCCGCACTCTTTCCGACATTCTTTCGAGGATCGAGACCGCCTGCTGCGGATTCATCGGGGTAGGCAGATCGAAGCCCATTCCAGTCGGGTCAAGATCGAGTAGAACAAGAGTATGCAGGCCGTTTTTTCGATTCGATCCAATCATCTCCAGTGGCGAGGTGGCTAGGTACTCCCCATAGGGGTAAGGCAGGGTCACCTGCCTTCCGAATTTGTAGGACTGTAACCCGGATAGGGATACAGCCAGTGACGTGGCTGACATTCCCGGGACAACCTCGAAACTCACATCCCCCTCCATGCATCTTGCCTCTAGGTCGATGTGAGTGGTTGCCTGCATCGGATCACCCACGACCAACAGTGCCACGGACCTCTCCCGAGCCTCCTCCAGCAGTTTCTCCGGGTCCTCGACGGACGGTCTCATCAGCCTCTCCCAAGCACCCACCTCCCCCTCCAAACGATCCTCTTGGTCCTTTGGAAGAACTGCTGTGTAACCCTCCAGATACCTCTTGCTGCAGCCCTTGGCAATGCTCTTTGCCCTCTCGGTCATATGGCCCAGATCACCCGGTCCGATTCCAATCAGCCAAAGCCCTGGAGGAACTTCCTCGGATGCCATCGTCCACCGCTCATGCTCCACTGCACATCAATCTGATTGCACTCAGAACTTCAGGCGAAACGATCCCTTCTGACCCAATTCGATACCAGAGAAGTACTCGTCTTCTCTTGAGTCGAAGGAGTCCATGGAGTAGATTAGATCCTTGCTGTAAGTCTTGTACAGGTAATTCACCCACAGGAAACCCCTGTTCCCTCCTGCAGAGAGGAAGTCGCCCCCGGAGACCCTCTTAATCTGTCCGAGGACCGCCCCCACATCCTTGGAGAAGCCGAGTACCCCTGTTTCCATCACCACGAAGGATCCGTCCTCGAAATCCTCCCACGCTGACATGTCGTTAATGTCCATCCTGTTGCAGGAATCGCATCCGTAAAGGTCCACAGTCACGTCACCATGCTCGCAGTTAGGGAACATGCTGGACATGAATCGGAAGTAGTTACCACTGCATGGGTCACCTATCACCATCAGCCTCTTGGCCTTCTCCTGGGACATCTCTTTCGCTGCTCTGAAAAGCCTCCTCGTTCGAAGATAGCGCCCAATCGGGGATATCAGAACGCTCCTGATCACAGTCCTCTAACCTCCGTCATTGTGAAGCGATGATGCCCACCGGCACTTCAACGTGATGCGCCACTTGAGAGTCCCAAATCGCGCGGTCGAGGATGTCCTGGTGGTGCTCAGGGACAGAGGGTGGCTAGCAACAGGGATGAGAGTGATTCCCGACGAAGACGGCGACCACAGGCTTGTCCCCATAGACCCCGGAGCTCCTATTGAAATGACGAGTCCCATAGATGAACATCAGATTGTCCAGCACGAGGGAACCTTGGACGATAGGGTGGACTCCGATTGGTGGAATCACCTAGCATTACTCGTTGACAAGGAAGAGATCGAGGCATTCGGCGAGGACTGGCCCTCTTCCCACGAGTTCATTTCAGACATGATGGTTGTCAGAATAGAGACCAACCTTGAGCCGTATTCCTCTAGGATTGCCGAGGCGAAGCTTCGAGCCCACCCCCACATCAGGCTCGTGCTAAATGACGAGGGCGTCCAAGGAGAGCTAAGGATTCGAAAACTAACTCCCATAGGAGCTAGGTTTGACGGGGAGATAGTCACAGACAATATCCCTGAATCGGCATGCAGCACCAAGGTTCTAGTTAGGGAGTCGGGCAGATTAATCGCCTGCGATCCAAACAAGGCATACTTCTCCACAAAACTCCAGTCGGAGAGGCTTGAGACCCTATCTCTGTCCAAGGAGTTACGAGCAGTAATAGGTCGACCGATCAATGTCTGCGACCCCTTTTGCGGCGTCGGGCCGGCCTTAGCAACTCTACTATCCGAGCCGGAACTGGTCAATCACGCCCTTGCTTCCGACCTGAATCCAGAGGCCGTGGCTCTTCTCTTGGATAACCTAAGGAGGTGGGATCGCAGGGACTACCCTCCTGAGCCTTCACCGATCTCAAGAATCTTCGAGGATAGAGTCATCGGGATTGCAGATGCCACCCGGCTTCGTGAACACGATTCGCTGGTTGGGCTTTGGGACTTGGTCATAGTCAACCTCCCCCATCGAACAATCGAATTCCTGCCATCTCTAGTGCCACTTCTCGATATGTCCACTCCTTCTCTGGTCAGGGGGAGGGTGATAGTTTCAGAGAGTGAAATCCTAGATGCCAATGAAGAGATTAAGCGAACCCTACCTAATCTCCTTCAGGACTTCCCCGAGCCATCTCTCAAGATAAAGAGGGATTACAGCAGCACCCTCAGGTTGTGCTCCTTTGAGGCGTGGATTGCGTCCCAGTAGAATAGACGTAGACAAGACTAACGCATGCACCTACCCTCAATGATATCTACTCCAACTATTATTCGCGTTTCTCTGCTACTACGGAGAGATGTCCCTATGGAATCAATTTTCTCAAATCCGAAACGTGGTAATAAGGGAAGAAAAGACTCCTTCCGGTGTCCAAAGATAGCAGCAAAAAGCACCTCTAGAAGGGAGACTGAGTGGCGCCCCGACCGGGATTTGAACCCGGGTCGCAGCCTCGACAGGGCTGCATGATAGGCCACTACACCATCGGGGCCGGCCCTCTGTCGAGTTTGCCTCCCTTTTTCAAGGTTTGAGGGGGGCATTATTGATGGCCCAACCGCACTCAGGCTCTCCATGCGAGGCGGCCGAGTAGTCATCGACGTCATCGATAACGGAGGCCAGTGGACACATCGAGAGTGGAGAATGCTACGATATCTAGGCGTGGAAACCCAGATTATTCCAAACAACACGCCTATAGGGGAACTCAGGGAATTAGACGGGCTAATCTTGTCAGGAGGGGCGGCCCGAGTCGGACTTACGGGGGAACTAGGGAATTGTGCTGATTACCTCTCATTGGGGGTCCCCATTCTGGGAATATGCGCAGGGCACCAGTTCATGGCACGTCACTACGGTGGAGATGCGGGCGAGGCCCCCAAGCCCGAATTTGGAGCTGCAACCATTTCCCTAGTAGGTGACGGAGGTCCCCTGTTCAAAGGGACCCCATCGGAACAGACAGTATGGGAGAGTCACAACGACGAGGTTACCGTGACACCCCCAGGCTTCATTGCAGTCGCACAAAGCGAGTCATGCAAGGTCCAAGCAATGCAGAACGAGGATCTGAGTAGATTCGGCCTGCAGTTCCACCCAGAGGTCAATGACACCGAGTTCGGATCAAACATCTTTGAGAACTTCGTCAGGATATGTAAATCTTCCAAATCAACATAGGACAGGTTGAAGAAGGCCCGGCAGGTCGCCGGCTCGGTAGCAATGAAGGGAGATCAGAACATCCTACACAAGTGCAGGAACTGCAACAGGACCGATAAGAGGGCATACAACCCTACATCAGAGGAGCAATGTAGCCATTGCAATTCTCCAATGGACCCCCTCGAGATTCGCTACAAGTGCGTTAACTGCGGCTTCATGGCATGGGCCGAGGCTGGATCGACCGGCAAGTCCTGCCACAAGTGCGGATACCGAATTTTCGTCAAGCCCCGAAAGGATGGAATGTCCAAGGTCCTCAAGGCAGAGTAGCATCGTTGAGTTCAAGGCCCTCCCCTCTCCCATACGTACATGGCGAGTTGGCTCGTGACAGAGGCACCCACTAGGTTCGAAGAACTGGCGGTGCCTGGTTCAGTGAAACAGGCTCTACTGTCGACAAGCACCTCAGCTGTTCCGCCCCATCTGATGATCACTGGTCCAGCCGGTGTAGGCAAGACTGCGTGCTGGAGACTGTTCGCAAGGCAGATACTCGGGCCGGGATGGAAGTCCACCACACACATTCTGCAAGCTCGTGACTTGGTCAGGCAGAGGGGCGCCATGGCTACCTTTGAGGAATTCCTCAGGCCAAGCGGATCCGAGAAGGACACACTCGCAGGTAGGACCAGCCTAGATGCATTCGACAGGGGGATTTCTATTTCAGACCCCGAAGAGGTTGCTCCAGCCGGCTCGGAGGTCGAGGCCAAGGCCGGCACCATTCCGATTAGTCGATTGATTGTAATAGAGGACGCGGACTATTTGGGGCATATCCGTCAGGCATACCTCAGAAGGATGATGGAAACAGTGGGCACCGCCTCTAGGTTTGTTCTGGTCGCTCGAGCCCCATCGCGGATAATCGATGCACTCCGTTCTCGAAGCCAGATGATCCGAATCCCCTCTACTGATAGAGAAACCATCACTACAACACTTTCTGAGATTGCAGAGAGGAATAACTGCGAACCAGCGGAGGGAGTGTTAGAAGACATAGCATACATCTCAGATGGAAATCTGAAGAAGGCTATCTTCACCCTCGAGATGCTTGAAATCAGGGATCTTGTATCAGACAGGTCATCAGTTCACAAGATGGTCCAAGCATCAACCCTCCAAGCTGGTAGGAGGCTGGTGGAGTTGGCAATCAGGGGCAAGGTAGTAGAATGGAAGTGGGAAAATCACGGAGGTAGGAATAGCAAAGTCCTCTCTGGAGCAATGGCAGAGGTGGACGACCTCATGAACAATCACGGCCTTGATGCAACTCATCTAATTTCACAAATCCACGGTGTCATCGTCG